>OHSJ01000615.1_pt1 | contig 13748 bp, 15 predicted proteins | sample 1578561 | NCBI WGS metagenome assembly OHSJ01 (sample SAMEA3879571, study PRJEB24766) | human gut metagenome | biome: human-associated habitat; feature: feces | place: USA | collected 1985/1987 | reverse complement strand
AAGGGATTAAGTTCAATGTAATTATTAGAAATACTTTTAAAAATCTTTTTTCTTTTATCTGGAACTTCATAACTTGTAAATATTAATGTAACTAAACTATTAGGATTTTCAATATATTTAAGAAGTAATTCTTCATTTTTATTTTTACCCTCTTCTTTATTTTTTTTTGCTATAAATAAATCATTACTTTTTACAATAATACATTTTTCTTCACCAGTAAGTGAATAATAATACGCTTCCTCGAGTACATCAGAAATACTATTTATTTTTAAATCAAATTTTAGAACATTAGAAAAGCCATTAATGATTTCATTAACTTTTTCATTTATTCTTTTATAGCTGTCTGAGTAAATTAAATAAATCTTCATAAGAATATTATATAAAATTTTTCATCAAAATAAAAGAGCCTTTTAAGTAGGCTCCATCTATTTAAACATTACAAGTAATGTTACCTTATTTTATGATAGTATTTTAAGTTTGTTACTAAAGGTTATCTTTTATTACAATTAGTTTATCATAAAGATTTTCATATAAAAGCTTACTTGCAAGGTCCATCATAATACCATTATTCATCATATGGCCCTCACCTTCTTCGTCTTCACTATTATCTTTTATAATATTCCAATACACATTACTATATGCTTTTTTAGTTTTATCACTTATATTATTTAAATTTTCGCCAACATCAACAACTATTTTAATTATTTTCATATATTCATTTGTATTATTATAAAAATAATCATAATCTTTATCTTTAGTTTTAATATTTAAAATTTTTAAATTTTTTATAATTTTTTCTACTTTTTGTTTATCAGTCATAATTATAATACTTTCCCTTCTTTATAACACTCATAAATATATGATGGATTTTCATAATACATGCTACTATCATAATTATCTATCTTTGTTATAATCCATGAAGTTAATACTTTAATTAAGTTATCAATATAATCCTCTTTACTACCACTTATTTGTTTAATAAGCCTTTCATATATAGCACCAATTTCAAAATAAGATGGCACTCTATTTTTACAATTTTCTATTTTATAATTACCATTTTCTATATTGCATTCATTAATTATTTCATCACTAACTTTATCTATATTTTCAGAATGATATACTTCAGCTAAATTATAAATTTTTACTAAAAAATCTTTGCCAATTTTATTTACAATGTATTTTTTTGTGTTATAAGTTTTTCTAGCAATATATTCAATTAAACTACATAAATAAAATAAATCGTTATCGTAACTACTCATTTGTGCACTCCATACATTCTAAAAATTTTAAACACTCTAATGCTTTTTGACTGCAAAATGCGATTTGATGCGTTGGATGTCTAAATTTTGCTAACTCCCAAAATGCCTCTCTTGTTATAACACCATCAATCAAGTCAGTAATATAATTATAAATTTGGTCATCTGCCATTGCTCCGATTACAATATCATAATTATGTTTTTTTCCATTTCTAGAATTAATTATAAAGTCAAGCCATTCTTCACTCAATATATTAAACTCTTTAATTTTTAAATTTAAATTTTCATTGTATTCATATATATTTAATACAGGAGTATCAAATTTTTTTGCCCACTTAATTGCTTGTTCCTTTAATATTGTACAATAAAAACCTTCACCAAAATCTTTCGTGTATTTTCCGGTTATAATTTTTGGATTTTCAATTTTATAATAGTTACCATGATATATATTCATAAAAACCTCATTAATGTCATTATACAATAATTTAAATAATAAACAAAGTGGATACTTTATATTTTTAACAAAATTCAATTATTTATGAAGTGTTGAATGCTTTTAGTTAATTCTCCTTAACATAAAATTATAGTATAAAAATTTTTGAGTTTCTTTTATAAATCGAAGTAATAATTTTTGCAATCTTTATTCCCTCAATAGCACTTGTTGTAATACCTCCAGCATAACCCGAACCCTCTCCAATTGGATATAAACCTGTGATATTACTTTCCATATTTTCATTTCTAATAAATTTAACAGGACTACTTGTTTTACTTTCTACTGCGGCAATTATGACATTATCATCATCAAAACCTTTTATTTTTTTACCAAAATAAGTAATTGCCTCTTTTAAAGAGGTGTTTATATAATCAGGAAATACTTCATTAATATTTGCATAGGTATAATTTCCCTTTATTTTTAAGTTTAATAAATCTTTTGGATTATAAACATTATTTTTATAGTCTTTAAACGTTTGAACTAATATTTTACCATTTCCTAAACTATATGCTTTCTTTTCTAAATTTTCTTGATATTTTATACCATCTAAAGGACCCTCACCAAAATCTTTATTATTAACTGTAACAATAATTGCACTATTTGATATATTACTATCTCTTTTTGAATAACTCATACCATTAATTGATAAATAGCCATACTCACTCGAAGAATTTACAACAAATCCTCCCGGGCACATGCAAAATGAATATACACCCCTATTAGTGCTTGCTTGATAAGTTAATTTATATTCTGCTGGGGGTAAGAAATCTTTATACTTTCCATATTGATTTTCATTAATCATATTTTGATCATGCATTATTCTAATTCCCACAGCAAAAGGTTTATTTTCTATTAAAACACCTTTTTCATAAAGCATATTAAATGTATCTTTTGCACCATGACCAATTGCAATAATTAGATTATCTGTTTCATAAATATCTTTATTATTAATAACTACTCCAGTAATTTTATTATCCTTTATTAAGATATTTGTTAAAGTGCTTTCAAAATGTATTTCACCACCATTTAAAATAATTTTTTCACGCATATTTTTAACAATACCAGTCAATTTATCAGTACCAATATGAGGATGATTTTCATAAAGAATCTTTTCATCAGCACCATTATCATAAAATATTTCAAGTACTTTTGTAATTAAACCTTCTTTATCTTTAATACTTGTCATAAGTTTTCCATCAGAAAATGTACCTGCTCCTCCTTCACCAAAAAGAACATTAGAATTTGAATTTAACTTATTATTAAGCCAAAACTCTTTAATATCTTTTTCTCTTTCCTCAACTTGTTTTCCTCTTTCAAAAACTATTACTTTATAACCAAGTGAAGATAAAATGTATGAAGCAAACATACCTGCCGGACCAAAGCCAATAATTATAATAGGTTTTGATAATATTTTATTACCAGTTACTTTTATTTCATTATTAATAAAATTTGGTTCTAAAATATCTTCATTAAATCTAATTTTTTCATTTGTATTTACTAAAACATCATAAACATAAAAAACATTACTTTTATTTCTTGCATCAATAGATTTATGTAATATCTTTTGAATAGTAAAATTATCTGTTTTAATTTTCTTAGAAATCATTTCCCTTAAATTATTTGTTTTAACATCTACTTTAATATTTCTAATTCTTATCATTTATATTCCTTCCTGCAATTAAACCTGTTATAAAACATTGCATTAAATTATAACCACCACATTTACCTGTTAAATCAAGTATTTCACCAATAAAATATAAATTTTTTATAGTATTTGACTCCATCGTAGAAATATTAATATCTGTAAGAGGTATCCCTCCCATAGTTACTTGAGCTTTATCATAATCATTTGTTCCATAAACTTTTAAAGTAAATGATGTAAGATATTCCTTAAATAATTTTTTTTCATTTTCAGTAAGACTTTTATATCTAGCTGTTTCTGATATATTAGTTTTTTTAAAAATATATTTTAATACTTTATAGTTAATTATACTTTCAAATGCGTTAATTAAACTTAAGTTTTCAAGTAATTTCATTCTATTTTCAATAAATGTTTCCTCAGCAAAAGGTAAAAAATTTATTTTGATAGTTAGATTAGCATTATCCTTTACATATCCACTTAAATTAAAAACACATATACCAGAAATACCATAGTTGGTAAACTGAAGTTCACCAGTTTCACAAGATAATAATTTATTATTTTTCAATAAACTTACTTTTGCATTAAGTCTTACTCCAGAAAGTTCTCTAATTGAATCTGTTTTAATTTGAGTTAAACAAGGATACATTTCAGTAAAATTAATACCTAACTTTTTAAGAATTAAATAAAGCCCTCCATCACTACCTGTTTTTGGATAACTTTTACCTCCACAGGCAATAACTAGTTTATCACACTCATATTTATTATTAATTTTAAATCCTATACTACTTTTCTTAATATCATTTACTTCCTCATTAAAAATAAAATTAATACCTAAACTTTTACATTTTTCAAAAAGTAAATTATTTACACTAGCACTATTATGTGAATAAGGATAATAATAACCATTTATAATATCAGGATATATCCCTATACTTTCAAGTTTTCTATGCATTAAATCTATTTCCCCAGGATTTATAATATTTTCTATTAAATCAGAGTTTTCAGTAAAATAACAATCACTATTAATAATTTCATTTGCATAATTACATCTTCCACTTCCCGTAAGAAGAAGTTTTTTCCCAGCTTTATCATTTTTTTCAATTATTGTTACATTATTATTTTCATTTTTTGCTTTTATAGCACACATCATCCCTGATGGACCCGCACCTATTATTATTATATTCATACTTTCACTCCTACGACTATTATATCAAAAAAATCCTAAAAAGGATTATTATATTTTAAAATTAGTTATCTTAATATTTTAATTATTTTAGTATAAGTTTTCTAACCATTGGTTTTGATAAAGTATTTTCTTCAGTAGCATGTAAATAGTTTTCATAAGATTTAACTTCTTTATATTCATAATCTCTTTCTAAATTTCTTTCTTCCTCCTGAAGATTTTCAATTAATTCTTTTAAGATAAGTGAATTTCCATTTAAGTCTTTAATCTTTTCATTAATTTCTTTTTTTGAACCAAGAATTTGATCAGACATAACTTTAAAACAAACATTTAAACCTATGAAACATAATAATTCTTTAATATTTGGAAAAGTACATACAAAACCAACTATAGTTGCAGTATTAATAAGCATTTCAATTAATACTTTTATTAAAAGTTTCCTTACTTTTTTACTTTTTTGCTTTTCAATATCATCTTTCTCATTTTATTTTTCCTCGATTAAATTTTGAAGTTTTAAAACCATATCTGGTTCATCATTAGTTTTAATAACCTTTAGATTACCATTTTCATTTGTTACAGCATATGTATTCTCATTTAAATTAATATATTCTTTATTCATAATTACCTCCGAACAAAAAGTATACTAACATTATTATTAGTAAAAATCAATAAAAAAAGATGCCTTAGCATCTATTTTGAAAGAAGATCACATACTAAATTAGAAAGTTCAGTTGGATTATCAATAGGAAGTCCTTCGATTAATTTACTTTGAGCATATAAAACTTTAGTATATTTTTCAAACTGCTTTTCATCATCTTTATATAAATCTTTTAATTTAGCAAGTATTGGATGACTATCACTTATTTCAAGTGTTAATGATGAAGATACTTTTTCACTGTTTGGCATAGCATTAATTACCTTTTCCATTTGAGTTGAAATAGCACCATTACTTGTTAAACAAACTGGATGATTTTTAAGTTTATCAGTAATTTTTACATCACTTACTTTATCCTTTAAAATATCTTTCATTTTAGATAGCATATCTTTACTTTCTTCATTTAATTTAGAAAGCTCTTCTTTTTCATCTTTAGTATCCAAATCAAGGGATGAATCACATACATTTTTAAATGTTTTTTCCATAAATGTATTTATAGCACCAATTGTAAATTCATCAGCATAATCAGTTAAATATAAAATATCAAAATCTTTTTCTTTAACCATTTCCACTTGAGGTAATAAATCAATTTTTTCTACAGTTTCACCACACGCATAATAAATCTCTTTTTGATCATTTTTCATGGAATCTACATACTCTTTTAAAGTAATGAAGTCTTTCTTCTTAGAACTATAAAAGATTAATAAATCAAGTACTTTATCTTTGTTTATACCATAGCTTCCATAAATACCAAATTTAATTTGATTACCAAAATCCTTAAAGAATTTTTTATAGCCCTCAAAGTCTTTAGTAAGAAGTTCTATTAAAGCAGAATGGATTTTAGTTTCTATTCCTTTTGCAATTCCAAGAACATGTCTATCATTTTGAAGTGTTTCACGAGATATATTTAAAGGTATATCATCAGTATCTACAACTCCCTTTACAAAAGAGTAATAATCAGGAAGTAATTTTTCACATTTATCCATAATTAGTACACCATTTGTATAAAGTTCTAATCCTTTTTTATATTCTTTATAATAATAATCAAATGGAGCATGTGATGGAATAAATAATAGTGCTTTATAATTTTCTAAGCCTTCAGCATTATAATGAATTACTTTTAAAGGTTTTTCATAGTCAGAAAATTTTGATGTATAAAAGTTATTATATTCTTCCTCACTAATATCTTTTTTATCTTTTTTCCATAAAGGTTTCATAGAGTTTAAAGTTTGAACTTCAGTATATGTTTCATATTCATCTTTAGTTCCCTCTTTTAAACGAGAATTCTCTACTTCCATCATAATAGGATATTTTATATAATCACTATATTTTTTAATTAGATTTCTAATAGTGTATTCTTCCATAAAATCAGAATATTTTTCATCTTCAGTATCATCTTTTAAATAAAGAATAATATCTGTACCATTTTCTTTTTTTGTAGCCTTACCAATAGTGTAACCCTCTACGCCTTCACTAGTCCAAATATATGAGTCTTCACTACCAATCTTTTTAGAAATAACTTCAACTTTTTTAGATACCATAAATGCTGAATAAAAGCCTACACCAAACTGTCCAATTATTTCACTATCTTTACTATCAGGATTTTCCTCTTTAAATCTAAGTGATCCACTTTCTGCTATTGTACCAAGTGATTTATCAAGTTCTTCTTCATCCATACCAATACCATTATCTGAAATAGTAATTGTCCTATCACTTTTATTTACAGAAATAAATATTTTAAAATCTGATGGATTAATATTAAGTTTTGCATCTTTAGATTTTTCAAAAGCTAGCTTATCAATAGCATCACTTGCATTAGATATAAGCTCCCTTAAAAATATTTCCTTATTTGTATAAATTGAGTTAATCATTAAATCAAGTACTCTTTTACTTGATGACTTAAATTCTTTCTTTTTCATTTTTTTCATCTCCAAGAATGTTATACCACATAAAAATAGCACTTGTCAAGTTAAAGTGCTATTAATTATTTAACTTACAACATATACATCATTATATGTTCCACTTCCAAGTAACTTACTTTCAGAGGATAGAGAAACTACGCCACGAGCAGCATTAATACGATCATCAACACTGCCAATACCCAGACCAATAAACGGACTAAGCCCAAACACAATCGAACGACTACCATTGAAAGCATCAGGGGAGCCCGCCCAATATGCCATATTATTATTTAAATAGAAAGCACTGTTGTCCGTACCCACTTTTCCTCCAGCTAGCACCATTTCATCTGCTGTTATTAGCCCTAAATTATTTGTTACTACATCCATGGTATTACATTCAAACGTAGGTGTTGGAGTACTTGAAGTTAATCTAGTATATGGAGCATAGACAAATTTACCGCCTGTCGATGTCCAAGTACTAGATGTATTTCTATCATTGCAAAATGTTGTTTTAACAAATCTTGAAGTTCCTATATTTTCATTAAAATATGTTGTATACCAATTATCTAAATATGTTTTTATTGTACTATTTGTTGTTGTTCCTCTTTGAGAACCTACAGTATATTGAAATCCTACATATTCTGCATGATTATAATCATTATTATATGCTGTAAATCCCATATTTGTATTTGCCCCAGTAATTGCAACTTTTGTACTTTCACTTGGTGCTTTACTTCCTGCATATATCATTTTTATCTTATTATCTTTATCTACTCTTATTATTCTCCAGTACATATCATCACCTTTATGGGCATATGTTACTTCTTTACATTTATGATTATATTTTGAATTATTATATATTGTTCCATATTGGCATTCAACATAATTTGAATAATCTATATAGTTTGGCTTATTATTTTCACTATCAAACCATACATCAGTATTTGTTGTATTGTCTCTAAAACCTCTGTAAACTATTAAGTCTTCTTTAAACTTACCATATTTAACCCAGTTGTTATCTACTGCTCCTCTATAATAATACGTTTTACCTGTACCTTCTGTATATGAATACATTCCTGCATTACTAGTTTCTATTGTTGTAAAATCTGCTGTTTTTGCTTCAATTGTAGTTTTTCCTCCATTATTTGCAAGTATTGTTTCATAACCTTTTTTAACTGTTGTTCCATCTTTTGAAGAACATCCCTTACTTATTGCATATATTTTACCAGTAAAGTTTTTTCCACCAAGTTGTGCTTGACTTACATCTAAATTATAATATCTACCAGTTATTTTCCATCTTACTGATTGAGTACTTCCTAAACTTTTTATTGTTGCACCTTCGACTAGTTTATAATATTTATTTGTACTATCATAATAACTTTGTATATTAGCATGATCAAAATTTGTTTCTATGGCAAAATGATTATTTCCATTCATACCATTTACTTCAATAGTTATTTCTTTTGTAGCACCACTTGTTTTTGTAGTTGTTCCTTGTCCATAAACATTACTTCCTACATCATATTCATAAACTATATCATATGTACAAGTTGTAAGTAAATTTGCACTACCTGTAAGAGTTACATCTAAAAAAGCAGTATCCTCTTTAGCAGCAACTGTATTATTTGCTACTGTAAAACTCATATTTGCCGCGGGTACTTGTAAATTTAACTGTGTTGCATTTGATATAAATGTTGCATCACCTGGACTTGATGAATTAATATTTACTGCTACATTATTATTTAAATTAACATTAAACGTTCCAAAATATGCAAATGAAGCAACTCCTATAATAATTATTAATAATACTGATGCAAACACTGCTAGTGATTTTGTTATTTTACTTTTTTCCATAATGTCCACCTATACCTTATAAATACTGGGGTCATTTTTCTTAAATCTAATACATTTAAGAAAAATATTATCGTATTTTTGTACCTTACTACTAAATTATACTATCAATTTATTAAAAAATCTAGTGCCATCTTACGTAAAATAAGCATTAAATTTTCCTATATAACATTTAAGAAAATACGAACAAGTTAAATACTGGGATTATAAAGATTTTAGTATTTTTTTTATTATCTAAAAAAAAGAACCTATTTGATAATAGATTCTAATGCAAGAGTAATCATATCATTAAGTGAAGTTTGTCTTTCCTCTGGAGTAAGAACAACATTTGAAAATTTTGAATCAACTGCGGTTGCTATAACACTCGCCTGGATACCCATAGAATTTGCAATATGACAAAGAGCAAATCCTTCCATTTCCTCACCTAAAGGATGAATATCTTCAGGCATTCTATTTAAAAGCCTATCCATACCTACATAAGGTCCAAATACATCTGCAGTAACCATAGTACCTACATGAATATTCATACCAAGTTCTTTTGAGGTATTAATAATAATTTCATTTAATTCTTGTGTTGGTTTAACAGTATGCTCTTTATAATCATTAAATGAATAAGCAAAATTACTTTCACTATAAATATTATCGGCTAAAATAAGTTCAGGTATTTTAACTGATTCATCTACTACACCACAAGTACCTATTCTAATAATTTTTTTTACATTAAAATAATGTATAAGTTCAAAAGCATAAATACTCATCGAAGGCATTCCCATACCACTTGCCATAACTGTAACTCTAATTCCTTTATAGTAACCAGTAAACCCGTACATATTTCTTACACTTGTAACAAGTCTTGCTTCAGTTAAAAAGTTTTCAGCAATATATTTAGCTCTTAAGGGATCTCCGGGCATTAAAACTATTGGTGCAATATCTTCTTTCTCACATTTAATATGAATTGGATTTTCTCCTACAAACATTTTTATCATCTCCTATAATAAAAGTATAACAAATAAATTTCTTAAAAACAATTTTTATTTACAATAATTTTACAATTAATATATTAAAAAAGATAGTTATTTAAACTATCAATTTATATTAGGTAAGCATTCAGCCCACTCTTGAATAGAGTGAAGATATTTTTTTGTTAATTCATTATTCATAATTTAAGAAGTTCATTACTAAATCAATTAGTATATCCTTTTCTTTTGGATTAGACTGTGCTATAAGTAGTGTAATGGCAACAAGAGTATTATTATCAATAATTTGTCCGTTTTCATTATATAAAATATTATAGAATTCTAGAAAATATATAAATAGTGTAGCAGCTATTCTTTTATTGCCATCAATGAAAGTATGGTTTTTAGTTATTAAATATAAGAAATTGGCTGCTTTTTCTTCTATAGTAGGGTATAGTCTTTACCATCAAAAGATTGGTATATAGTACCTATAACCTCTTTTAAACCCTCATCTCGTTCAAGGGCAAATAAATTACTATCACTATTAAATTTAAGTTTGCCAATTACATTCATACAATCTTCATAAGTAATTTTTTTATTATCTTTAGTACCACTTGGTTTAATTATTCTTTTATGGTCATAATCATCAAGCAAGTTTAAAGCATTTGAATAGTTATTTATTACTTTGATTATTTCCTTAGCTTCAGCTGTTTTTAATTCAGTATCCATTCTTCCAGCAATATCTATTAATTTAATTGTCTTTTCAAGATATTCTAATCTTTTTTGATTGACTGCATATCCTTTTAATAGATAATCTTTTAATACTTTATTTGCCCATTTTCTAAAAATAACACCATTTTGACTTTTAACACGATATCCAATACTAATAATGACATCTAGGCTATAAAGTGAAACAGGTTTGTCTGAATTTGCAATGTGCATTTTTTGCACATTGCTTTTTTCCTCTAATTCACAATCTTTAAATATGTTGTTGATATGTCTTGTAATAACAGTTCTATCTTTACCAAACAGTTTTGCCATTTGATCCTGTGTAAGCCATACCGTGTCATCTTTCATATTAACTTCTAATTTTACATCTTGATTTTCAAATAATATAATTTCATTTTTCATATATTTTTACCACCTTTATTAATTTTGGTTATCGATAAAGTATAACCAAATGGCTTTAGTATCTTAATTAATGTATTAATTTGGGGATGCTTTTTCCTATTTTCTATAACAGCAATCATTTCTCTTACTACGTGTGCCTCATCAGCCATTTGCTTTTGTGTAAGACCAAGTTTATTTCTTAACTTAATAAAATCACATATTAAATTGTATTCTAATACCATCACATCTTTTTCTTTATCATAAATATTTATAATTTCTTTCATAACTTTCCTCCTTAACCTGTTAATCCAAATATTAATGTATTTTTTAAATCATTTTTTAGTGACTTTCTTATAAAATGATTTAAAAATTTTAATGTAACTGTAATATCTTCACTAATAATTTTATTAAAATCAAAATAAAGCGGTATATGATTTAAACTCATATAAAGGCCATTTATATTTGTAATATTGTCATTAAATTGAGCCCCATCGCCTATATCTGTACAGTTTAAATAGTTTTCGTAGAAAAAACTTATTTCATCATTAAGCTCTAAAACATTATCTAGATAATAATCATAATTATTTTTACCATCAACTCTTTTTTCATAACTTCTTGTGATTTTTAAATCAAAATTTTTTTCTAAATAATCACATACAGCTTTTTTTCTATCTTTTTGTGACATATTATAGTTATTACTACTAATTGCTTTAATATTATCATAAAAATAATTTGTGAATAAATCTAGGTCATTCAACTCTAACAATAAATTTTTAAAGTTTTTATTAAACAAATCCTCTTTTAAATATAAACATATACAATCATCATTATCACTTAAACCTTCTTCATAGTATTTTAAATTAAAAACTTTATCAATTCTTCGTAATAAATCTTTCTTGTTTTTTTGTAAACATCCCTTGCCATAAACTATAATTTGTGTTGCAATACCACAACTAATGTATCTGCCCATTTATCTCACCCCTAAAAAGATTATACTTTATAATAAAAACGTAGTCAATAGGTTACATTAGTTTCTAAGAATAAAAAAACATTCTTAAATTTTGCTATTAACGATGAACAATATTATAGTTAATTTAAATATTAAAAACTTTTACAGTAAAAATCCCATTTAATTTCAATATTCCTATTTTTAGATATATTATCAAACTTACCAATATATATTTTGTCTATAAATTCCTCAATTATAATTCTATTTAAACTATCAATTTATATTAGGTAAGCATTCAGCCCACTCTTTTAATCTATTACATTTATCTTCAATTTCATTTTGAATATCACTTCTTTTACGATGTTCATCATTTTCATCATAAAATGAAATTTCACTCCAAATATGAGTTCTAGGTTCATATTCTACTTTAAATCCTTCAGGTAAAGTATCAAATTTATACTCTTTAGCAAATAAAATATAGTTTTCTGTTTTAGATACCTCTAACCAATAATCAAAACTATTATCTCTTACTTTTTTAATAATAACATCATCATATTTTTGATATTCCTCTAAATTTTTAATATCCTCATTTAAATATTCATAGAATTCAATTTTATAATGTCCAGAACAACTAGCAAAAGTTTTATAGCCTTTCTTATTTAATAATGCTACTGCTGGCGCAATTAATTTATCACAAACAAATACTTTAGGATGATCTTCAGCATTTGTGCAAACTTCAAAACTTTCTTTATCTATAATACTATTTTTATCCATATTATTATCCCAATTTACTTAATTTTCTTAAAGTCTCTTTTAGCTTTTTCATAGTTAAAGAATATTCCACCAATAATCATCGGAGCATAATAATCAATAACTCGCCATAATATTAAAGACACTGATAAATACATCGAAGGAATAACAAATTCATATAAATGAACATAAGCATATTCCATACCACCAGTACCTCCAGGGATTGGGACAAATGAACCAATTAAAAATTTAAATACTGATAAAACAAATATTGCTAAGAAGTTGTTATAAGGACATCCTATTGCTTTGAATACAAAAAACGGTACCGCAAAAGCAAATGCTAAAGCAAGACTTTCAAGTAATATTAACTTAAAAAAATAAGATTTATTATTATTACAATTATACTATCCTACAACATTTGGTTTCAACCAATTTTCGAGTAAACTTAATCATTTTCTTCATTTGTTGTTTCTTTTTGTTTCTCTTCTGATTGACTATCTGCCATTTTAGCAATTTCTATTTGCAACGTATTCTCCAACGTTTCATTCAGGGTTTCTATAAGTGTTTTCATTTCGATACAATTTTGATTTGATAAAATATGTATTTACTCTCATAAAGCAAATAAAAACCTACGTTTTAATGCTACTAACAACTTAATAATCAGTTGCTATTAAATTTTATTGTGAAAATTCTTAAGATTCTTCTCCAGAACTGAAATTATCCTCCCATTGCATGTACAATTTCTCTATTAATCAATAATTGTACACATGAAAACATTCAAATCGTCCCACCGAATGCTACAAAGTTTGAATACTGAAGAGAAATGTAGAGAGTATCTTGAAGAGTTGAGGTGGCATGGTGAGCCTATTTGCCCACATTGTGGTTCTATTTCTAAGCATCATTATAAACTAACTCAAAACGGAGAGTTTAAAGGTTTGTATAAGTGCAAGGATTGCCGTAAAAGATTTACAATTACAATAGGAACTATGTTTGAAGGTTCTC
>OHSJ01000607.1_pt1 | contig 13986 bp, 10 predicted proteins | sample 1578561 | NCBI WGS metagenome assembly OHSJ01 (sample SAMEA3879571, study PRJEB24766) | human gut metagenome | biome: human-associated habitat; feature: feces | place: USA | collected 1985/1987 | reverse complement strand
GCAGACCGCTTGAAGTGTATGATGTGTAACATGAAAGGTGAGATGAAATTTTTAATACTGCTTATTTTATCAGTTCATGAATGGCCTTCACAATCGTAAGTCCATAGTCAACAAGGAAGGCCTTTTGCTCTTCGGAATATGTCTTCCTTTCTGCTATTGCTTCGTCTGTGCAATGTCTGAAACACTGCATTTGCTTTCTGTAGTTTTTTACTATCGTATCGTCAATGAACCCACAACACACTTTTTCATATTCTGGCGTAATAAATTTTCCATCTTGCTTCAACATATTTTCAATAAGATTTGCAATCTCAGCAATTTTCTCGTCTGTATGCATACAGTTGAAAGACGCCTGTCTGGTAGAGATTTCGATGAATTTTTTGTTTATAGAATCGCTCACCTCAATGTTGCAAGACTTTTGCATAAATGTCAGCTCCGCAACAAAGGCTCTTCTGGTTGCATAGCGGACGGTTCCATTATCGTCTCCACCCAGCACGATAATTCGGTTCCTAATTTCTCCGTATGTGAAGTCAGCCGGTTCAGCAGGTGGTCTTGCTAATATTCTGGGAAATTCTTTTATCTCATAGCCAAGTGTATTCAGATAATATGTTATTAGGTAAAACCAACATTTGTTTTCCGGTGAAAAATTAACATCAGGCTGGCACAGCTCTTTGAATTTGGTGATTGCTTCTTCGACATCATAAATCTCGAATTGGTAATCCTGAGTTTCTTCTTCGCCTGTGAAGGGGTTGTATGTATAGTTCACTTTTTTTACGGAATTCAGAAAGCGATGATGATATTCAGATTCCTTTATATTTTGAAAATAGAACTCTTTTAAGTCCATCAAAGCATCCCCTTATTTTCAAAGATTTCAATTTGCTGAATGTTTACTCCCGCGCCAGCCGATAAAGGCTGCGGATGGATTCCATGACCGTATGCCACGACAGGTCGGCGGCATAGGAAAACTTCTTCTGATAAGCCCGCCACAGCTTTTCCATGTTCGGGTCGGCCTCGACTTCATCAAAGGCCGCAGGCGCGTCGGCAAGATACTTCTCTGTACCGCGTTTCCTGGCCGTTGCAATGAGCGCCGCACGGAGATCGGCTGGGACGATGCTCTGGCCGTGGAGCTGGCTCAGAATGTGCAGATCATAGAAATCTCTCATGCGGGTGTTGGTGGTGGCGCGGGACACGACGGTTTCCAGCTTCTCGGCCAGAACGGTTTCCAGATTGTACGCCCAAATCTCGATGGAGCGATCCTCCAGCATCAGCTTGAAGCTGTAACGCACTTCGCGGGGCGTGATGGCGTCGCCGGTGGAAATGTCGATCTTGAGCGGCGTTATCACGCCGTCAAACTCCGTTTCCATGCTGACACGGATGCCCGGATACTCGGCCTCGTCCATGATCTCGGAAATGCGCTTCACCCGGAACTCCACGCCATCGTCCACCGGTACGGAGATGATGGAGGCAATCATGTTCTCCACGTCCTCGATGCCGACCGTCGCACCCTTTACGGTCGCGTCAATGTCCATCGTGGAGCGGGCGTCAAGGCTGACCATTGCAGCCACCAGCATCCCGCCTTTAAGGATGAACTTGTCCCGATATTCCGAAAGAGAAATGCGCTCCAGAAAGCGCTCCATCATGTAATTGCGCATCAGGATTTGCGCATCTGCGGATTTGTCCTTGGAGAGATTGCGTATCAGGTCTTTGAGCTGCCGTGCAGTCTTAATCATAAGAGTACCTCCAAATACTGCCGAAGCAGTTTTTCAACACGGAACATCTGCGCATAGCGCATCAGCTTCCGCAAGTCCTTGTCTTTTCGTTTTGCGTATTGCTTGAGTGCATCCTGAAAGGTCTGCATCTCGATTCCACTGCGGCTGCGGATCAGATCGCAGATGGTACGCTCCATATCATAGACGGGAACCGGGTTGCCAAAGGGCGTGTTCATCGTGATGATCCCCACGTCATGCAATTCTTTCTTGATGGTATAGACCTTGATGCCATCCGCTTGCAGGCTCGCAGGATTGTAGCCGGTCTTGACCGTGATGGAATACGGATTCGGCTCCCGGTCGGTCAGGTCATGGAAAAACAGCGCGCTCTCATGGGAGAATACGGCCTGCGCACAGCGAAGGTGCAGCAGGTACATGGCGTCCGTCCATGCATCTGGCGAAACATAAACGCCATGCGCGGCCTGCTCTACGCCGCGCTGCTTGGCGTAGGCGTAAAACGTGGACTTGGCAATACCGATTTCCAAAACCTGCGCGGTTTTGACGATCCCATTGTTTTGCTGAAAAAGCAGATCAAGCCGGTCGTAGGCGGTCATGTTATCACTTCCTTCTTGCTAATATTATATCCGAGATTAGCAAGAAAGTAAACAACGATTTTAGAAAAGCAAGCCGAGGCGTTCGCCCCGGCTTGCGCTTTAACTATGGATGAAGTTTTTCATGGTAGCGGTCACGTCTTGCAGCTTGTCGAGTCCCTGCACCGCCAGCAGCGGAAGTCCCATCGGGCTGATTAGAAACGCCAGCACAAGGAGGATAATGCCGTTTTTTACAGAGTAGGTAATCATCACGGCGATGGCCAACAGGGAGAGCAGGCCGCTTGCCAGCTTGAACACGAAGCCGGAGCAAGACAGCAGCCCCGCGCACAGCCAAACGAACAGGGACAGGATAAGCGACAGCGGCGCAAAGAGAACTTTCAGGATGAACATTTTGCGGCCTCCTTTTCACAAAGTGCGGTCAGCGCGTCACGCTCTTTGGCGAGCTTAGCTTCTTCCTTTTCGGTCAAATCACGATCACCGCCCGTGATCTCCAGCTCGCGGAAGCTCTCATAAGCGTTCAACAGAGAGTCCCGCAGCGCTTCGGGCGTAGGGCAATAGTCTACGGTGTTCCAGTCCTGACGGTGGTTGTCAAAACCCATGACCGTGTAGCCTCTGCTGGTTAGGACAACTTCAAAATCCGTATCGCGGTTGAGGTAGTCGGAAAATACCTTCAGCACAATTTCGTTTGTCAGCATACGTTCCGCAGCTCCTTTCCAAGCGGTCAAATCTTTTTCTGATATTAGAATACTTTGCTCATTGGTGTTTTGCAAGGATGCGGCAAAGTCATACGAATAGTTTTCGCCTTTTGCCCGACATCTAACCATATCACAGAATCTCGCTTTAGTACAGCTACCTGAACTAATTTTCTCCAGATGGGAAATATAATGTTGGTACAGTTACAGGGACGGGAGGTGTGGTACTTGCAGTTGAATGAAGCCGTCAGCAGGCGTTTGGTTGAGCTGATGCAGGAGCGTGGCATGACGCAGTATCAGCTTTATATGAAAAGCGGCGTACCGAAGTCCACCATCGGCAATCTTGTGAACTGCGCATACCCGTCTATGAAGCTGCGGATCATCCACGAGCTTTGTCAGGGATTGGAGATCGACCTGAGCAGCTTTTTTGCCTCGCCGTTATTCGATGAAAATAATCTGGAACCGTAGAAGCTCCGATGCTGTTTTGCGTCGGGGCTTTTGCTTTGTGTGAACAGGGGCGGCGGAGTGACCGCCGCCCCTGCGACTTATTTCAGCGCCGCCAGCGAGGAAACGATTTTCTCTGCCGCCGTCCATATCCGTTCCTGACTTTGCTGAATATCCTCCAGATCGGTTTCGTAGATGCGGCCTGTTTCGTGAGCGCGGCGGGTAAGCTGGTTGAGGTTGTTGCTGGAATACCGAAGCAGGGACACCAGCTCCCGCAGCTCCGGAAGATCGAGCTTTACCACATATCCGTCAATCGCCATCTTGCGGAGATACGCCGCCATGTTGGTGGTGCCGAACTGCGCCATCTTCGTTTCAATCATTTCCCGTTCCTGCGGCGTGACGCGGAATTTGAGCTGAATGTCCCGTTTGCGCTTTGCCATCGCTCAACGCTCCGGGGCTTTGGACTTCGCCGAAATTTTCGGCGAAGTTGTTTCAGGCAGCTTTTTCAGCATATCCCGGACAGAGGTTTTCTGCCGCTCCTGCGCGTAGGCTTTGCGGGTCTGGCTGAGAAACAGATCCACCAGACCGGGATGACTGTTGACGGCCAGATAGCAGTTGCGGTCAGTACCCCATGCGTCAGGATTGGCGGGGATGGACATGGCGTTGGCCCAAGCCCTGTTGTCGGGAGAATAGCGCCTGTCCCAGTCCGCTTGACAGACGGTGATGGCGAGGATATAAAATGCGCGGTCATAGCCGAACTGCTGCACCACCTGATCGACCGCCGCTGTATCCAGCCGGTTATCCCGGTAGTGGTCACGGATGGCGGTTTCAATCGCTTCCTTGCAGGCCGTGTTCGCTTGATTGGAAGCGCGGTAGGCCGCAAGCTCGTCATGCTCTCTGGCATAGGATGCCGGGTGCTTGTAAACGGGGAGATTTTTCATTATCGTGCCTCCATTTCTTTCTTGTGGGGCTTTTCCGGTGCGCCATGAACAGGCGGCGCTTTCAGCCTGTCCAGAACGGAAGGCCGCGTCGATTTTGCAATCGCCTGCTCAGGCTGCGGCTGTCCCTTGCCGTCCAGATTCAGCTCCATATCCAGCTCAATCAGCCGCGCAGTTTTCGCGGCCAGCTCCTGCTCCTGCGGGAACGGCTTACCGACCTCGGTCTTTGCCGCTGCCTGCTGGTTATAGAGGTTTTCAAGCTGCTCCTGAACGCTGCGCAAACGCTCCGGCATTTTATCCAGCGCGTTCTCGATGCGGACAAGGTTGCCTCTGGCATCCGAACCGAGTTCAACGCGATGGGTCATCTGGCCTTTCAGCGTCAGCGTGTACGTTTTCCACATGGAATCAAAAGCAACGGACATGGTAAAGCCGCGATAGCTGCCGATCTGTACCGGGTCTTTGCCCTTGACCTCCTTGCAGGTATCCAGCAACGCAGCACCGGCGTTTTCCTTATCAGTGAGCCGGTCGCCGCGAATCTCCATGCCGACAAAGCCCTCTGCCGGGAGCGGATGCGCCGCGAGGGTCTGCATATCCGCCTCCAGCCCACGAACAAAGCCCTTGTGTTCTTCTATCTTTTCCGGGAAGTATTTCAGCAGACTGTCCTCCAAGCGGAATTGCTTGCTGTTGTGGTCTGCCTTCATAATTTTGAGCTTAGACACCTCAATGTCCAAATCCATACGCTCCTTGATGCGGGGATCACCGGCACACAGCGCCTTGATCTCCGCAAAAGACAGCGCCGTAGCGTCCACGTCCTCACAGGAGCGAACCGGGGATTTTGAGGTCATGATCTGAGAGATGAATTTCTGCTTGTTCTCAACGGTCTGCCAGAGGTAGGCGTCAAACGTCCCTTCGGTCACATAGCGGCAGACATGAACGAGCTTGTTCTGATTGCCCTGACGCTCGATGCGGCCTTTTCGCTGCGTGAGATCACGGGGACGCCACGGGCAATCCAAATCGTGAAGTGCGACCAAACGATCCTGCACGTTGGTGCCCGCGCCCATCTTGGCCGTGCTGCCCATCAGGACGCGCACTTGACCGCTGCGTACCTTTGCGAACAGTTCCCGCTTTTTGACCTCCGTATTGGCATCGTGGATGAACGCGATCTGTTCCGGGGGCATACCGGCGTCAATGAGCTTTTGGCGCACATCCTCATAGACCGTGAACGGCGTTTCCGCGCTTTCCTCCAATGAAATCGCGCTCTCCAGCGCATGAATTTCCGGGCTGTCCAGCGTACCGGGGGAAGCCTTTGCCGCCCGCTGCGAGGGCGTGGCCTTTGGCGTAGAAATGTCGCAGAACACAAGCTGTGTCAGTTTTTCCTCCTCGCCGTCACGCCAGTATTGGAGAATGTTTGCCACGCACTGATTGACCTTGGTGGTTTCCTCGTCGGGGAGCATGGGATTGATGATGCGCTGGTCAAGCCCCAGCTTGCGTCCGTCCGAGGTGATTTTGAGCATATTGTCCACATCCGGGCTGACCGCACCGCTGTGTACCTTGGACGCTCGTTCCGAGAGGGCTTTCACCATGTCCTGCTGGATCTGCGTGGGTTTTGTGGCGATGGTGTGATACGCAACCTCCGGCGTGGGTAAGTGGAGCTGATCCGCCGTTTTGATGTCGGCGACCTCTTTGAACAGATTCATCAATTCGGGCAAGTTGAAAAACTTTGCAAAGCGCGTCCTTGCCCGGTAGCCGGTGCCCTCCGGGGCAAGCTCCAGCGCGGTGGTGGTTTCACCAAAGCGGCTTGCCCAGCAATCGAAGTGGCCCATACCCATCTCTTGCAGCCGGTCATGCTGCAAATAGCGCTGGATGGTGTAAAGCTCCGTCATGGAGTTGGAAACCGGGGTGCCGGTGGCAAACACCACGCCGCGCCCGCCGGTCAGCTCATCCATGTAGCGGCACTTGGAGAACATATCCGAGGATTTCTGCGCATCGGTGGTGGAAAGCCCTGCCACGTTGCGCATCTTCGTATAGAGGAAAAGATTTTTATAATTGTCCGACTCGTCCACAAACATCCTGTCTACGCCGAGCTGTTCAAAGTAAATCACATCATCCTTGCGGTCGCTGGCTTGCAGCTTTTTCAGCCGCGCCTCCAGTCCCTTTTTCGTGCGCTCCAAGCTCTTGATGGTAAAGCTGTTGCCGCCTGCGAGCTTGGTATCCTGAATGCCATCGGTGATTTCCTCAATCTGCTGATGAAGGAGCCGCTCCTGCCGCTCCGGGCTGATGGGGATACGCTCAAACTGGCTGTGGCCGATGATAACGGCGTCATAGTCGCCGGTGGCGATACGGGCGCAGAATTTCTTGCGGTTGTGGGTTTCAAAGTCCTTCTTGGTAGTGACAAGGATATTGGCCGAAGGGTAGAGCCGCAGAAACTCGGACGCCCACTGTTCCGTCAGATGGTTCGGCACGACAAAAATGGATTTCTGGCACAGTCCCAACCTCTTGGATTCCATCGCAGAGGCTACCATTTCAAAAGTTTTTCCCGCGCCAACTTCGTGTGCCAGCAGCGTATTCCCGCCGTACAGCACATGGGCGATGGCGTTTTTCTGATGCTCCCGGAGGGTGATTTCCGGGTTCATACCGGAGAAAACGATGTGGCTGCCGTCATACTCGCGGGGACGAGTGCTGTTCATTTCCTCGTTGTATTGCCGTACCAGCGTTTCGCGGCGCTCTGGGTCTTTCCAAATCCAGTCCTTGAACGCATCCCGGATAAGCTGCTGCTTCTGCGCGGCAAGGGTGGTTTCCTTGGCGTTGAGGACACGGCGCTCCCGTCCGTCTGCATCCTCAATGGTATCGTAGATACGAATGTCGCGGAGATTCAGCGCATCCTCCAGCAGCCGGTAGGCGCTGGCGCGATCTGTGCCATAGGTGGTGAATGCCGCCACGTCGTTGTAGCGCACCATGCTCTTGCGGGAAACCTGCCATTCTGCGGTGTACGGGACATAGCTGATCTCGATCTGTCCGCGCAGATAGCGAGGCGTTTCAAAGGTTTCGTACATGAATTGCTCGATGTACTTCTTGTCAAGCCACGTTGCACCCAGCCGCACCTCGATTTCACTGGCCTCCAAGTCCTTCGGCTGTGCGGCAATCAGGGCATCCACATTCCCGGCAAAGAATGGGTCGTGCGCTGCTACACGCTGCGCGGTGCGGAGCTTCTGCCGGACGTTGCCGGAGAGATATTCGTCCGCCGTCTGCCAGCCCTTCGCCCAATGCTCGCCGCCGTCCTGCAAGTCAAACGGGCCACTGTTGGGTTCCTTGTAAATGACGCCCTTCAAATCCTCAACGATCTGTGGAATCTTTTCACTGCCGCCCATGAGGGAGGCCATAAAGTCGAGATCGACGCAGGCTTTTTCTCCGATGCAGACAGCAAGGGCTTCGCTGGCGGTATCCACAGAATCTACGCTGCGCTGCTGCTTGATGGTGCGCTTGTGGAACATATCCGCCTTGCGCTCCAGCTTTCCGTCGTCGTCCAGCACTTCCAGTGAACACAGGAGGTAGTAAGAGGAATCGTCAGAGAACGCAAGACGGTTCGCACGGTCATTGATTAGGCCATGTTTTGCGGAGAACGCATCATAGAGGCGGTTTAGCTCGGTCTGCGCTTCCTGAATCCGGCTTTCTGCGCTGTACTCGTCCATTTGCAGGGCAATCAGCTCATTCACGCAATCCCGCAGCGCGACCATGCCCTTGACACGCTCGGCGGCGGTGGCGTTCAGCTCCGGTTTGACCATGCGGCTGTTTTCCCGGTAGTACACCTCGCCGTCCACCACGGTGTAGGAGTAGTTTTTCACATTGGGGTCTGCGGGGATAGACGTGTCGATCTGTTCGCCCTCGCCCAGCTCTGGCAGTTCCGCCTCCTGATAGGTGCCGCGAATGTTTTTCACGGCATCATGGAGCTGATCTGCAAGCGCCAGCCCCTCAATGGGGACAACGGTGAAATCCTGCTTGCCGTATTGGGTGCTTTCGGAGGTCTGCCTGCCTAAAATCATCTCCGGGTGGTCAACAAAATAGCGGTTGATGGCAAAGCCATCCTCGTTCTGGCCGAGGTGTACCCAATCCGGTTCAATCTCAATGGGACGGTCACGCTTTTGGAGAAAGAGAATGTCCGAAACCACATCCGTACCGGCGTTGGCGCGGAACGCATTGTTGGGCAGACGAATGGCACCCAGCAGTTCCGCCCGCTGCGCGATGTACCTGCGGACTTCGGGCGATTGCTTGTCCATCGTGTAGCGGGAGGTCACAAACGCAATCACGCCGCCCGGACGCACTTGGTCGAGGGTTTTGGCAAAGAAGTAGTCGTGAATGGAAAAACCGAGCTTGTTATAAGCCCGGTCATCTACCTGATATTGTCCGAACGGGACGTTGCCCACGGCGAGGTCATAGAAGTCTTTTCTGTCCGTTGTTTCAAAGCCCGCGATGGTAATGTCCGCCTTGGGATAAAGCTGCTTGGCAATACGTCCGGTGATGCTGTCCAGCTCCACGCCGTAGAGCTTGCTGCCCTGCATCTGCTCCGGCAGCAGGCCAAAAAAGTTGCCAACGCCCATAGACGGCTCCAGAATGTTACCGCTCTGGAAGCCCATATTGCCGACCGCTTCATAGATTGCCTTGATGACGGTGGGGCTGGTGTAGTGGGCGTTCAGCGTGGACGCTCTGGCCGCAGCGTATTCCTCCGGGGAGAGTGTGGCGTACAGCTCTGCAAACTCGTCCGACCAGTTTGGCTTATTCTCGTCGAAGGCATCCGCAAGACCGCCCCAGCCCACATAGCGGGAGAGGATTTCCTGCTGCTCCGGGCTGGCCTGTAAGCCCTCAAACTCCAGCTCTTGCAGGAGGCGGATCGCCGCCATATTTGCCCGAAACTTTGCTTTTGCGCCGCCGACGCCGAGGGCATCATCGGTGATGTGGAAATTCTGCGCGTCGCGGTGGCTTGCCGCCTTGAAGTCAGCGTAAGCGGCCTGCTCCGCAGCGGCAACGCTGGGAAAGCCCTGCCACTCGCCGTCAATGGGGATGGATACCGCAGGACGGTGTGCGGGAGGCTCGTCGATCTCGGCCTGTGAGATGGCATCATCAAAATCAGGCACAAACTCGCCCATTTCCGAGAGTGCCGCGCGCCCTTCCTGCTCCAGAATCAGCCTTTCTTCCTCGCTCATGGCGGGTGGTTCAGGCTCGACAGGTTCCGCAGAGGGCGGGTCATGCTCCGGTTCCGGGATGTGCAGCGTTTGGATTTCTATGTCGTAGGGCAAGTGTGTTTTCTCGGAGGGATAGAACGCGACGGGTTTGGTGACAGGCTGCGGCTGCTCCCGTTCCTGCTCTTCAACAAACGAGCGTATAAACGCAATGTGTTCAGCGCGGAAGATGGGAAAGCCCTGCCTGTTTTGAAAAGTCACATCGCGCAGAGATACTTCATCCGTGCCGAAATTTACGCTGTCAATGACAAACTTCCGTCCGTCAATCTCCAGCTCCATGCCAATGGGGATATACTCCTTGGCATCGGCCTCGTTGATAACATCATAGCCGTCGGTTTCATTTGGCTGCGCAAACACGAAGCTGTGTCCATGCTCCAGCAGCCGCTTTGCGGCGCTTGCCCATTGTCCAAAATCATAGCCGGTCACAGCGGTTTCGCCCATACCGGGAATATCGCGTTGCAGCAGGCGGCGATTCAAAGCGCTGGCGGCGCGTTCTGCATCCGCGCCATAAAAAAGCAGCCGTTCTCCGACGCGGACACCGATGAGCTTTTCGGGATGCTCTGCACGAAGCGCCTGATATGCCGAAATATTCGGCGCAAGCTCACGACCCTGATCTGCAATTCGTGTGAGGACAGCAGAAACCGGTTCGGTTCTGTGTTCCGGATCGTGATTGCTCTCGCTGGAGGATGAAACGACGCTGAGATGCGCGACAGTTTCATCTGCGGAATCAACATTATAGAGCTTACCATCAATTTCCACGCGCTGCCCCATAAGGTTTTGAACCGCTTGCGGCGTCTCCGGGGTTGGCTGTTCTGTGTGCTGCGCCGCAATGACGCGCTGCGGCTCCGGTTCAGAAACCTCGAAATATCTGGTGTCGAGGTAGCGTTCAAAGGAATTGCGGTCGATGCTGACAGGTTCCTGTCCGGGTACGTTCGGTAACGTGTGCCAGACGTGATCTTCATCTACACGCGCGATAACGCCGACTGCTGCTATGTGGTCTAACTCTATGGATGAAATGCGATCTCCAATATGATAGGTATAGCCAAGCGGTGTTGTAAACGCCGGAGGGGATAGCTCAATTCCCATATCCCGTTTGATGCCATCCAAGTAAGCAATGGCGTTATTCTGTTCTGCAAAGCGGAGCGTTTGTTCCCCATCTCCGCAGAACCGTTCCAACACCTCATCCCAAATGCCGGTAATTCCGCCCTCGCCGGGATGCAGACGAATGGAGTATCGGTCAGGTGAAAATAACCGCAGTCGCTCATTCTCATCGTAAAATTTATTCTCGCGGATGAGCTGTGCCAACCGCCGCTGTACCTGCGCCCATGTGAGCGTCACCGGCTCGGCGTTTCCTACATGGATATACATGGGAGTTTTGCTATCTTCCCAGCCATATTTTGCAGCCAGCCATGCGGCGGTGCTGCGTTCTCGCCCATGCGCCTGCATATATAGTGCGACTTCCTGCTTGCCCTTTAGGTTGTTGTGCCAATCCAGAAGCGCGTTGTCAATGTCCTCCTGTGTGATCTGATAGGGAGAGGGTGCGACCGTCGCTGCCAGCGTGGGATACAGTTCCTCCAAAAGCTCCTGATGCAGCCGGTTATGGAACGTGGGCATATCAAAGTACAGGCGGACAAGCTGGAGATCATCAGATGCCGTGACAATACGACGGATAGCGTCCGCACCCTCCAGATAAGCGTTCTGGCGGTCTGAATTGCGGCAGGCATTGACAAAAGCCGTATCTTTGGAAAGCGCGTTGCCAACGGTCAGCTTGTACCCGTCAAACAGCTCCCGTACCGTGGGCTGCGGCGCGTCGGCGGCGGGGTCGCGGAACACCCTCGTGCCGTCCGCGCCGAACTCTGCTTCATAAGCATTGATGGCCTGTTCTGCCTCGTGGTCGATGGACGGAAGCGTATATGCCGTGTGTTCATGGCCGGAATCGCCAATGCGCGAAATTGTTACATCATGCTTTTCCCGCAGCTTTTCAACGTATTTCTCCAAATCCTTTGCAGGGAAGCCGCACATGGTAACACGGCCTACTCCCTCCAAATTGCGGCGCGTCAGCTCAAGGCTGAGATCATCTGCAACTGCCCGCGCATCCTCGCCATACAGCTCGAAGAAGTCCCCAACCTGATACAGCACAATTTCATCGGGGTGCGCCGCCTTTACGTCGTTATAGTCGTTATAAACCGCGTTCCGCATGGCGTCCTGCGCCATTTCCTTGTCATAGGCTGCCTGCTCATCCGGCGTAAGGTAGCGGTTCAACCGAACCAGCTCCGAGATGCGCGAAGCGACCTTGTTCCAATTCATCTGAATGTCTGCACAGCCGTTCTTTTTCAGCACAATGCCTTTGCTGCCGTGATCTTCATAGCTGCCGCTTTCTCTGGATACGGCGTGGGTACGCCCGCCGATGCCGTACTCCTTTTTCAGAAAATCGGCATTCTCCTTGGGGGTGTGCGAAGTCTGGAAAAACGCATAGATGCGGGTCTTTCCACCCTCAAAACTGCTCCCGTTTGCAAGAGAAACCGCAATTTCATCTTCGGTGATAAACCTGCCGGTTGCTGGAACAGCCTCCATATCGGAGCGGAATTCCTTTCGCGGAAGGGACAAATCTTCCAAACGTGTGAGAAGTGCCTGCGACTTGTGGTAATGGAAGCGCAGCAGCGCACGGTTTTCGCGGTAGGCGTCCATGAATACCTTGTATTCCGACAGGAGCCTTTCCCGGAACGCCGGATTCAGCAGATCGTCCGTCAGACGCTCCGTTTCCTCTGGAAAGCTGGTGCTATGGATATTACCCAAGCAAGACAGATACCCAAGCGACTTTGCTTCATCCGAGAAATCGTGATAAAGGTTCCAGACATCCACAGCAATACCCAGCCGCTCATAGCGCGGGGCTTCCGTGACCTCAAGATTGGTGGCAAATGCGCCGCCGTCCAGAAGTTCCTCAATACGCTCCGCCGCATCTTCCCAGCCTATCACTTGGGCAGAACGAAGATAGCGAGAGGTATCTCCGGTTGCAATATGGATACCATCGTCCCCGTACCATGCGGAAAGCCTGCCGTTATCCGTAATCAGGCCGTTGCCGCCGTAGTAAAGAGCTTTCAGAAATGCCGCGCGATCCTCTAAAGGCTTTTGCTTGGAGAATTCCGCAGCAATTTTCATCCGCGCTGCATCCGCATTACCGCCCGCGCGCAGGATGTGGTCAATATCATCCTGAGAAATGAACATAGAAAAAGCGGAGGGTGTTACACTCTCCGCTTCTGCGATGGATTGAATTTGTTCTGCCTCTGAGGGGAAGAAGGACATCTGCGCCCCAGCAGGGGCATCGAACATATTTAGCTGAACACCAGTTCCGTGAGGATCGTTTCCTCGGCCTGCGCTTTCAGCGTGTTCATCAGCCCTACCCACTTCATCGGGTCGCTGGCTTTCAGCGCTTCCGTCACGCCCGCTGACTTCATCAGCTCCGGCATCATCTGTTCCAGTCGGTTGTTCGCTGCCTCGTCGATCTCCCGCAGATGGGGGTACAGCCTCTCGGACAGCAGCAGGCTGTTCCACAGCACCGGACGATGCTCCTTCAGGTAATCCTTCCGCATCCTGCCGTACTTGCCCAGCGGGGCTTGCGGCTGCTCTGTCAGGCTCAGGTCGGGAATCAGATAATCCCCGCTGCGGGTGTAGGTCAGTTCGCTCATGGCTTTCGCTCCTTTCCGCGAGTTTCTCGCGCTCGTAATTCTTGATGGTGACTTCGATCTGCCGCAGCACCAGCTCGCTGGACTGGCTGATGGCCGTTCCAAGAGCGGCGACGGTCTGCGGGGTGTTGAAATCAAAGACGTTCAGAAAATCCTCATGCTCGAAGTAATCTCCCGGCTGCATCCCGCAGCGAAAAAAACCGTGCAGCATAAAGAAAGCAGCATCAGAGAGGAAAGGATAAAGCAAAAAAATCTTTTTGTTTTTGTTCCGAAAGTCAGTTTCATTCCTATTTATACCTCGATATTTATACCTCGATACTCATACCCCGATTTAATTCTTTTGTTTTCAAATCTTTCGAGCTATAATCATGCATTATAATTATACTACCGAAGTGAGAATATGTAAAGCCGCATTGCCCGTGGTTTATGTCGTCGGCAGCAATATCGTGTTTCGATTCGCTGTTTTCTGTTTTTTTTAAAGAAAGCGCGTTTAACATCAGCTGCCGTTGCACACAGTTATTCGCACGGCGGCAGTCTTTTTTAAACCGTCAGGGCGGTTTTCCGTCGGCAATCAGCTTTTTGGGATAAAAAAACTCTCAATATGCGCATTATTTTTCGGATTCTGTTGACATATATGCAAATCTGCATTAAAATTTCAGTCATGACAGATTCAAAAGAAAT
>OHSJ01000598.1_pt1 | contig 14150 bp, 9 predicted proteins | sample 1578561 | NCBI WGS metagenome assembly OHSJ01 (sample SAMEA3879571, study PRJEB24766) | human gut metagenome | biome: human-associated habitat; feature: feces | place: USA | collected 1985/1987 | reverse complement strand
TTGAACAGGCAATCACCGTTCTTCAGACCCTCGTTATCGCGCTCGGTGCCGGTCTTGGTATCTGGGGCGTCATCAACCTGCTGGAAGGTTACGGAAACGACAACCCTGGTGCAAAATCACAGGGCATGAAGCAGCTCATGGCCGGCGCTGGTGTAGCCGTAGTCGGCATGGTCCTTGTACCTCTGCTTTCCGGGCTGTTCTCTGTCTAAGCGTCCCCGCATGAAATCCTTGCCGCTCCCGCAGTTCTGCGGGGCGGCGGAAAGGAGGTTGACACCGTATGGATTTCTTATTGGATGCCCTCACCAAATGGCTTAAAGAAATGCTGGTGGGCGGTATTATGAGCAACCTTTCGGGGCTGTTTGACAGCGTAAACAAACAAGTCGCGGATATATCCGTACAGGTAGGACAGACACCGCAGGGATGGAATAGCAGTATTTTCAGTATGATTGAGAACCTGTCCAACTCTATTATGGTGCCGATTGCAGGCGTGATCCTGGCTATCGTGATGACCGTAGACCTGATCCAGATGATTGCAGACAAAAATAACCTGCATGATGTGGATACCTGGATGATTTTCAAGTGGGTGTTCAAGAGCGCTGCCGCTATCCTGCTTGTTACCAACACATGGAACATTGTGATGGGCGTCTTTGATATGGCGCAGAGCGTGGTAGCACAGGCAGCAGGAATTATCGGTTCGGACGCGTCCATAGACATTTCTTCTGTTTTGGCAGATATGGAGCCGAGACTTATGGAAATGGATCTGGGACCGCTGTTCGGGCTTTGGTTTCAGTCCCTCTTTATCGGTATTACCATGTGGGCGCTGTATATCTGTATCTTTATCGTCATTTATGGCCGTATGATTGAGATCTACCGCGCGTCCAGAAGCGCCGCTTTTCATCCAAAGGCGGTGTGCGGGCATTTTGGGAACCCGGCTTTAGCAAGCCGGTAAAGAAAAGTATCAAAGACGTGAAAAGCGTCACTTTAGCGTCATCCGATTTACCCCGGAGGGAAACCACAAGGGGGACAATAGCGTATCGGAAAAATCGCAAGTTGGGAAAACCATCTACCCACGACTGAGCGGCAAGACGCAACATTGTGAATGAGGAGCAAGGCTAAACTGCTTTAAGGGCAGTCCGAGGCGGGATACTCGACCCGGCGGCGCAGGATGGTTGTATTCGCCGTATGTCATAGCGGAATGTGACAGGTAAACACAGACCGCACGATACTTATGACAGCCAGCCGCAGTAAGCGGAAAAGGACGAAAACCCACTACCGACATCACAGTACGCTTTTCCCAAAGTGTCTAACTGGAGATTGCCTAAACCGGAACGCCGGAACTATCCGGCTATGCGTAATGCCGCAAGGCGATAAATTTCAAGGGGTAAAAACCCAAGAAAGATGACGCTGAATATCCGGCATGGCAACGGAGCCTCCGTAGTAGTCTGAGGGCGGGAAAGCCGTCTACATGGCGAAGGGAGGCAGGATGTCAACCAATTCATAAAAAGGAAAGGTGCGTGAGGCATTATGAGAAGTCCTGAAAATGTGTTGGAAAGCCTAAAATCCAAGGCGTGTAACAAGAGTTACAAGTACGAGCGGTTATACCGCAACCTGTACAATCCACAATTCTATCTGCTGGCATATCAGCGGATACAGGCGAAACCAGGCAACATGACAGCCGGAACAGACGGCAAAACCATTGACGGAATGGGAATGGCAAGGATAAACGCCCTCATTGAAAAGATGCGGGATTTTAGTTATCAGCCTAACCCGGCAAGGAGAACGTATATCCCGAAATCCAATGGGAAAATGCGTCCTCTGGGAATACCGTCATTCGACGATAAACTGACACAGGAGGTGGTGCGGCTCATCTTAGAGAGTATTTATGAGCCAACCTTTAGCGACTATTCCCACGGTTTCCGTATAAACAGAAGCTGTCATACGGCACTCAAATATGTGCAGAAATATTTTACGGGGACAAAGTGGTTCGTTGAGGGAGATATAAAGGGCTGTTTTGACAACGTAGACCATCATGTGTTGATTGCTATTTTGCGAAAGCGGATTGCAGACGAACATTTCATCGGTCTGCTCTGGAAGTTCTTGAAAGCCGGATATATGGAGGATTGGAATTATCACAATACTTATTCCGGCACTCCGCAAGGCTCCATCATCAGCCCTATCCTTGCAAACATCTATATGAACGAACTGGACAGTTATATGGCAGAGTATGCAGAGAAATTCAACTGCGGAAACCGCCGTAAAATCAATCCTGCGTTCAAGAAGAAGCTGGATGTCTGCCGGGGGAAAGAACAAAGGCTTAAAAGAAATCTCTCTAAAATGAGCGAGGAAGAAAAAGAAGGTCTAAGTGCAGAAATCCGGGAACTGCGGCGTAGTCTGAAATCTATGCCGTATAGCGACCAGATGGACGATAGCTATAAACGGCTTTGCTATATCCGATACGCCGATGATTTCTTAATCGGAGTTATCGGCAGCAAAGAGGACGCAGAACAGATTAAACAAGATGTAGGCTGCTTTATCCGGGACAAACTCCATCGGGAAATGTCCGAGGAAAAGACATTGATTACTCATGGACACGACGCTGCGAAGTTCTTGGGATATGAGGTCACAATCGCCAAAGGCGAACACAACAAAAAGACCAAAACCGGGGCTACCAGACGGGTAAACAATGGAAAAGTCTTACTTTATGTTCCCCATGATAAGTGGGTAAAACGACTGTTCTCCTACAATGCCCTCAAGATTAAATACGACAAACAAAATGGAAACAAAGAGGTTTGGGAACCTGTCCGGCGCACTCGCCTGTTGCACTTGGACGATTTGGAAATCCTAAACCAGTACAACGCAGAAATTCGTGGATTGTATAACTACTACCGACTTGCAAACAACGTGTCTGTACTCAATAACTTCTACTATGTAATGAGATACAGTATGCTCAAAACCTTTGCTGGAAAATATCGGACACGAATCAGCAGAATTATCCGCAAGTACCGTCAAGGAAAAGATTTTGTTGTGGAATATCCGAAGAAAAACGGCAAGGTCGGAAAGGTATTGTTTTACAATAATGGGTTCCGCCGGGACACTAAAGTAGAAAGCGGAAATCCTGATATAGTAGCAAGAATTTTTGAGAATTATGGGCGTAATAGCCTTATAAAAAGACTGCAAGCAAACAGGTGTGAGTGGTGTGGCGCAGAGAATGTGCCGCTTGAAATACACCATATACGAAAACTCAAAGATTTAAGTGGCAGAAAACAATGGGAAATCGCCATGATTGGGCGTAAGCGTAAGACAATGGCACTCTGCGTCTACTGTCACGATAAGTTACACGCTGGAAAGTTAGACTGACATCTGGAGAGCCGGATACATCGAGAGGTGTAAGTCCGGTTCGGAGGGGAGTTCTCGGAAACCTGCCATAGTGATATGGTAAGGCGCCGGGTTCTTACCCTACTGTATTCCTCGGTCGGTGCAATACCATTTGCAACGATGTCAAACAGGGAATGGGGACAGATTGGAAACAACTATCTGCGTGGACTATTTGCACTGGCATTTCAGGGATTTTTCATGATGGTTTGTGTGGGAATCTACGCAGTCCTTGTGGCAAATATCCAGATGTCAGATAACGTACATTCCGCATTGTTTGGTGTGATGGCATATACAGTGATTCTGTGTTTCAGTCTGATGAAAACAGGTAATTTTGCAAAAAGTGTGTTTAATGCCCATTAGCAGGAAGGGGGAAAATGATGGCTTTTGTATCTGTACCAAAAGATCTGACCAAAGTAAAAAACAAGATTATTTTAAATCTTACCAAAAGACAGCTTATCTGTTTTGGACTTGCGGCAGCAGTGGGAGTACCGTTTTATTTTTTGACCAGAGGAGTGATCGGTTCCAGTAATGCTGCAACCGGAATGTGTCTTCTGATGCTTCCGGCATTTGTATTTGCCATGTATGAGAAGGATGGGCTTCCGTTAGAAAAAGTTCTGAAGAATATAATTGTGGTCCGGTTTATCCGGCCATCTGTAAGGAAGTATCAGGTGGAAAATATGTATGAGAAAAAACAGAGGATAGTCAGAAAGAAAGGAGGAAGGGAACGTGTTAAAAAGAAAAAATAAGAAAGCATTGCCAGAACAGTTGGAGGACAGTTTATATCCGGATGATTACTGGCTGGATAAGGAAGATGGGCAGGAAGTTTCAGAACCATTGCCAGATGGAGAAAATCCAGTAAGCGGAAAGTTACGCAAAGAACCGATGGTAACTGGTTATGAAGCACTGGAAAGACAAAGAGGTGTCCGCAGACCCAAAAGGAAGATAACCAGAAGGGAAAAGAAAGCATTAAAACAGGCACAGAAATATGAAGCAAAGCTGCGTAAAGAGCAGGAAAGGGCAGATAAGAAAAGTGAAAAAAGAGAAGCAAAACTTGCTGAAAAAGCAGAAAAAGAAGCCAAGCGTCAGACAAAAAAAGACGCAAAAAAGAGAAAAAGTAAACCGGCTTCCACATCCGGGCAAAAAGCGGCAGGAAACAGGAAACCTGTAAAGACAGGGACAAATAAGACAGCAGTGAAAGCAGATACAGCAAAGGAAAAACAGATTTCAGCACAGCAGTCTATTCCATATCATGAGATGGCAAAGGATGGGATCTGCCGGGTGCAGGATAAGTTTTATTCAAAAACGATCCGGTTTTATGACATCAACTATCAGTTGGCACAGAATGAGGATAAGAACGCAATCTTTGAAAACTGGTGTGATTTTTTAAATTACTTTGACAGCACTATTCATTTTCAGTTGTCTTTTATCAATCAGCACAGTAACATGGCGGAATTTGAAAAAGTTATCCTTATCAAGCCACAGGATGATGAATTTGATGAGCTGCGTATGGAATTTGCACAGATGTTAAAGAATCAGCTTTCCAAAGGAAATAATGGATTGCTCCGTACCAAATATATTACATTTGGCATTGAAGCGGACAGCATCCGGGAAGCAAAACCGAAGCTGGAGAGGATTGAATCGGATATTCTCAATAACTTTAAGATTCTTGGAGTTTCGGCTTATCCACTAAATGGAGAAGAAAGACTTCAGATCATGTATGAAACCTTTAATCAGGACAGTAAGGTTCCGTTCCATTTTTCTTATGATGATGTGCTTCGGACAGGACTGAGTACCAAAGATTATGTTGCTCCGACCAGTTTTGTGTTTAAAAATGGCAGGGATTTTCAGATGGGTGGTACGATAGGGGCTGTTTCTTATTTGCAGATTCTTGCACCGGAGCTTACTGACAAGATGCTTGCGGAATTTCTGGAAATGGACTGTAACCTGATGGTCAATCTCCATATCCAATCTATCGACCAGATGAAGGCGATTAAACTGGTAAAGAGTAAGGTAACAGATATTAACAGGATGAAAATTGAGGAGCAGAAAAAAGCGGTACGTTCCGGATATGACATGGACATTATCCCATCAGACTTAAATACATACGGTGGGGAAGCAAAAAGGCTTCTGGAAGATTTACAGTCCAGAAATGAGAGAATGTTCCTTGTGACGGTATTGTTTTTAAATACTGCACAGACGAAGCAGGAACTTGAAAATGTGGTATTTCAGACTGCAGGAATTGCACAGAAATATAATTGTGCGTTGAAACGTCTGGACTATCAGCAGGAGCCGGGACTGATGAGCTGTCTGCCTCTTGGGATGAATCTGGTTCCGATCAAAAGGGCACTGACTACAACATCCACAGCAATTTTTGTCCCGTTTACCACACAGGAATTATTTATGGGTGGGGAATCTATTTATTATGGATTAAATGCCCTTTCCAATAATCTGATCATGGCAGACCGAAAGAAGTTAAAGAACCCGAATGGTCTGATACTTGGTACACCGGGTTCTGGTAAATCCTTTGCTGCAAAACGTGAAATTGCCAATGCTTTTATTGTGACAAGAGATGATATTATCGTCTGCGATCCAGAAGGGGAATATTACCCACTTGTTCGGGCATTTCATGGACAGGTTATCAGGATTTCGCCAACCAGTCATGATTATATTAATCCGATGGACATTAACCTTGATTATGCAGATGATGATGACCCGTTATCTCTAAAGTCAGATTTTATCCTGTCTTTATGCGAGTTGATCGTGGGAGGTAAAAATGGTCTGGAACCAGTGGAAATGACTATCATTGACCGTTGTGTGCGTCTGGTTTATCAGGATTATCTTTCTGACCCAGTGCCAGAGAATATGCCAATACTGGAAGATTTATACAATCTTCTCCGGGAGCAGAAAGAGCAGGAAGCACAGCGGCTTGCTACTTCCCTTGAAATTTATGTTAATGGTTCTCTGAAAGTATTTAATCACAGAACAAACGTGGAACTGAATAACCGTATGGTCTGCTTTGACATTAAAGACCTTGGGAAACAGTTGAAAAAACTGGGGATGCTCATTGTACAGGATCAGGTCTGGAATAGAGTAACAATCAATCGCTCTGCAAATAAGAGTACCCGATATTATATTGATGAGTTTCATTTGCTGCTGAAAGAAGAACAGACAGCAGCATACAGTGTGGAAATTTGGAAGCGATTCCGTAAGTGGGGTGGTATCCCGACAGGTATTACACAGAATGTCAAGGATTTGCTTGCATCAAGGGAAATTGAAAATATCTTTGAAAACTCTGATTTTATCCTGATGCTGAATCAGGCTTCCGGGGACAGACAGATTCTTGCGAAACAGTTGAACATTTCTCCACATCAGCTTTCTTATGTTACCAACAGTGGAGAAGGTGAGGGACTTGTTTTTTATGGAAGTACGATTATTCCATTCAAGGATAAATTCGATAATTCACTGATGCTGTATGCACTCATGACTTCCAAACCAGATGAAGTAGAAAAGCGGAAGCGTCTTGGAATCGGGGAAAGAGATGAAGAGTAGTTGTAAAAAAGATAGCACAAAACAGAGAAAACGGAGGATTACAGAATGGAAAATAATTGTATGGCAAATCCATGTGAAGGATGCACAGAAGAGGCTTGTGTAGAAATGATGAAAAAACTGCAGGCCGATGAAAAGGTTAAGCAGCTTTTAGAGGCAGGAAAGGACAGCAACGGTGAAGAAGTATTTGGTGAAATGTTGGATGATATGCTTTTCCTGTCAGAAATGATTGACTTACAGCAGGTGCTTTTTTATCTGAGAGAAAAGGAAGGGCTGAGTGAAAGGATGCTGGATATGCTTTTGACTTCGATTCTTTCTAATGTAGATGAAATCTCACATAAATGGGAAGTGTACAAAGACAAAGCGAATTAAAGAAAAACCGCAGCAAAGGGGATGGTGAAATTGCAGGAGCATGAATATAAAGCCAGAGATAAAACCGTCCATAAGATGAGCAGGGATGGTCTTAGGGAAGAAAACCTGCATAACAAGGAAGAAAAACGGATCACCAGTCGTGATGAGGATATAGAAGTTTCCAGAAATCCGAAAAAAGAAGAAGATTTCGGAAAAAATCGACGGGAGCGAATAACGGAAAATAAAGATATACCGACCAGAAAGAAACCCTCTGATATAACCAGATACAGTATAGATGAAGAACAAAAAGTGAAAATGGAACAAGATCTGGGGAATGAGGATGCGAAGGAAGATATGTCTTTAACGGAAGATTCCGGGCCAGATAAACATGCCGTATTTCGTACAGAAAGTATCCGGGGACAGCCAAGAAGTGAACGTGCTGCTCTGGAAACCGCAGTGGACAGCAGAAAACTTAGACAGAGAAAAATGGTCAGAGATTACGCAGAAAGAGAAAAACGGAAGGAAAAGGAGGCTTCCAGACAACAAAAAACTGCGGAAAAAGAAAATATCCGTTATCGTGAAACATCTCAGGTTACAGAAGAATCACTGGAAGGATTTCAGGATGAGATCAAAGGTAAGGTAAAGCGGGAACGGATACTGAAAGAACAGAAAAAACAGTCCCGGCTTTCTTTTGGAGATGAAGGGGATGGCATGGTACATGGAGCAGGAACCGGAATCCGCAAATCAGCTTCGGCAGTGAAAAATGCTGCTTTTACTGTGGGACACTGGAAAGCCCATGAAGCAGAAGATGATAACGCTGCTGTGGAAGGGGCACACAGGATGGAACTTGCGGGGGAAAGTCTTGCAAGAAAGTCCATTTATGTCCGGCAGCGATTGAGGGAAAGCAGGAAACAATCTGCCCGTCTGACAGAAAATATGCTGGATGAAGCAGAAAATAGCAGGCTGATGTTTGATGCTGCTTACGGAAATCAGGCAAAAAATGCAGTGAAGAGAGAAGCTGACCAGAAGAAAAAATCAGCACTTCAAAAATTACTACAGAAAAAACGATACCAAAAGCAGTGCCGGGCGGCAAAAGAAAGTAAAAAAGCCAAAGATGCGGCAATCACATCGGCACAAAGATTTACAGAAAAAACAAAAGATGCAGTCAAAATGGTGGCGGCACAAAACAAAGGAATCTTTGCTACAGTAGCTCTTTTTGGACTGATTTTTGTTCTGATAGTAGCCAGTTTTTCCAGTTGTAGTGCAGTTTTGCAGGGTGGTTCTTCAGCGATCATTTCAACCAGTTATTCCAGTACGGATGAAGATATTTATGCTGCAGAAAATGCGTATAAAGCTCTGGAGGAGGCATTGAACACACAGATCAATCAAATAGAATCCAGGCATCCGGATTATGATGAATACCGTTATCAGATTGATGAGATCGGACACAATCCATATCAGCTTATTTCTTATCTGACAGTGAAATATGGCGGTTTTACTTATGCCGAAGTCGCAGACGAGATAAAAGAAATCTTTCAGCAGCAATATGGAATCAATACACAGTCTACCAGAGAAACTGTAACAGAAACAAAAACTGTCCGGGTTGGAGAATCATTGGGACAGGTTGTTACCAGTGGATATTGCAACTGTTCCATCTGCTGTGGTCAGTGGAGTGGCGGACCGACCGCAAGTGGAGCAATGCCTACCGCAAACCACACGATTGCCGTAGATGCGACAAATCCTTTTGTTCCGATCGGTACTCATGTAGTGATGAATGGCGTGGAATATGTGGTAGAAGATACCGGAGCTTTCGCAAGATATGGTGTGCAGTTTGATGTTTATTATGATAATCATGCGGCGGCATCTGCCCATGGACATCAGACATGGGAGGCTTACATAGCTGACAGCAACGGAAGTCAGGAAGTAGAAGTGACAACAACAAAAGAAGTGAACCGTCTGGATGTTACTATGACCAATCATAATCTGGATACGGTGTTAAGAAGCCGTATGACAGAAGAGGAACAGGAAAGATACGATGCGTATAACCGATATTATGGAAACAGGGATTACCTGTTTGACCTGAATTCCATTCCGACAGGAAGTAGTGGTTTTGGCTATACGATTCCTGGTGAAGCGTTATCTGACCCGCAATTCGCAAAGATGATACGGGAAGCAGAGAAATATCTGGGAGTGCCTTATGTATGGGGTGGTTATTCTCCAAGTGGTTTTGACTGTTCTGGATTTGTAAGCTGGGTAATCAATAATTGTGGAAATGGGTGGAACATAGGAAGGTGTACTGCCGATGAACTTCGTTCTCATTGTTCACAGGTATCCCCATCAGAAGCAAAACCGGGAGATCTGATTTTCTTCCAGGGAACTTATAACACAAGCGGAGCGAGTCATGTAGGAATTTATGTTGGCAACAATATGATGATACATTGCGGAAAGCCGGTACAGTATACAAGCATTGCAAGTTCTTACTGGCAGGAACATTTTATGGCATTTGGTCGTCTGCATTAGGAGGTGACAGGGTAGATGAATATGAAGTTAAAAAAAGTTCTGGATGATATTCAGAAAACAGAAGAAAAGATTGCAGAACTGCAGAAGCATCTGAAAAAGCAGAATGATTTAAAACAGCAGATGGAGGACATAGAAATTATCAAATCTTTCCGTTCACTGAAGCTGGACAGCAGGGAACTTCTTGTACTGCTTGATGGGATTCAGAAAGGAACAGCAACGATTCGGCTGGATGAAGAAGGTGGTATTGCAATAGAAGATGCAGGAGAAAAGAAAGACGGAAACAAAGAAAATAACAAAGGATCTGATGTACAGATACCGGAAAGAGAGGGCTTAGAACATGAAAAATAAAGTAGTAAAAAAACTGATGATGATTGTAATGGCAGTTACAATGCTTTCGGGATTTTCGTTTGCAACTGTATATGCAAATGCTGATCCGCCTGCGGAAGAAACAACTACCGAGGTTGTGGCAGAAACATCATCGGAGGCAACCACAGAAGAAAATACGGAGGATACGGGCAGAGTGATCGCAGAAAGTGATTCCTCTGCCTTTTCTACGCCGGGAAATGCACAACTGGTCGATGATAAGGAAAATGATGATACAAAGCAGTTCCTTACCATCCAGACAAAAAAGGGAAATACTTTTTATATGGTAATTGACCGTTCCAGCACATCAGAAAATGTCTATATGATGTCGTTGGTTGATGAAAATGACCTTGCAGAATTCCTGGATGAAACAGAGGACAGCAAGACAGAGGAAGAACAGAAGGTAGTGATTCCGGAAACAACCACAGAAACAACACCTGCTGTGGAAAAAGAAACAGAAGAAGAAACAACGCAGAAAAATACAGGCGGTGCAGACATCTGGAAACTCTGTACCATTGTATTAGCAGGGGGACTTGGTATTGGTGCAGTGGTTGTATATCTGAAATATGGTCGTAAAAAAGAAGATGGTTTTGTCAGTGAACAACTTGAATTTACAGACGGACCGTTTATTAATGAAGAACAGGAAAATGAAGATGGACAGGAAGATTAAGATTTCTGTTCTCTGAGGTTTAGCACAGAAAAATAAGATACAGGAAAGGGACAGCTACTCTGGCTGTCCTTTTCAGAAAGGACGAAAAATGGCGAGATTTTTAGTGATTGCAGAAAAACCAAGTGTAGCACAAAGTTATGCGAAAAATTTGTCTGCATATAAAAAACAGGACGGGTATATGGAGGGAGAAAACTGCCTTGTGAGCTGGTGCCTTGGACATCTGGCAGAATATGCACGACCGGAAGAATATGATGAAAGATATGCGAAATGGCAGTTTGATGACCTGCCGATCATTCCTGAAACGTGGAAGCTACAGGTGTCAGCAGATAAAAAGAAGCAGTTTTCAGTATTAAAGGATCTGATGAACCGGGAAGATATAGAGTATCTGGTAAATGGCTGTGATGCAGGACGGGAAGGAGAATTGATCTTCCAGAGAGTATATGATCTGTCCGGATGTAGAAAACCAGTCAGACGATTATGGATCAGCTCTATGGAAGATGAAGCAATACGAAATGGTTTCCATGAGATGAAAGATGCCGGCTTTTACAGTAACCTTTGCATGGCGGCGGTATGCAGGGCACAGGCAGACTGGCTGATTGGAATGAACGCTACCAGAGCTTATACGACAAAGTATTATAAAAAACTGGTAGTTGGAAGAGTACAGACACCAACTCTTGCCATGCTGACGGAACGGCAGGACAGGATTGAGCATTTTCAGAAAGAAACCTTTTACAGAGTGGAACTGACAGATGGAAAGCTCGTTGCCGTATCAGAGAACATTACCAATAAAGCAGACGCAGAACTTCTGGTAGCATTATGCGACGGTTCTGAGGCAATTATTACAGAGCTAAAAAGAGAACAGAAGAAAGTATCCCCTCCTAAATTATATGATCTGACAAGCCTGCAGAGGGAAGCGAACCGGTATTTTGGATTTACGGCAAAGAAAACGCTTGATCTTTTACAGGAATTATATGAAGAAAAGCTGGTAACGTATCCGAGGACAGACAGCCGCTTTGTTACAGAAGATATGATTGGAACAGTAGAAGAACTGGCAGGGAAAATGCCGTTGATGCTGCCTTTTGTAGAATATGGGCAGTTAGGACATAACATAAAAAGAGTTGTAAATAATGAAAAGGTATCTGACCATCACGCTATTCTTCCGACAAAAGAGGCTGTGGAAAAAGGAATCATGGATTTGTCAGAGGATAAAAAGAATCTGATGATACTGATTGGACAGCAGGTACTTCAGGCAGTCGGGGAAGATTATCTGTATGAACAGACAGATGTTACTGTGAACTGTCAGAAAAATGAGTTTACTGCCAGAGGAAAAACAGCGGTGCAGATGGGATTTAAAGACGTGGAAAAAGCCTTTCGCAGTCATTGTGTAAAAACGGAGAAAGAGGATTCAGACAGACAGTTGGAAATTCCATACGGATACCAGAAAGGTATGCAGCTTTTTAATGTCAAGGCAGAAACAAGTATCCATTATACTTCTCCACCGAAATCATTCAATGAAGATACGCTTCTTGCAGCAATGGAAACAGCAGGTAATAAAGAATTTGATGAAAAGACAGAGAAAAAAGGGCTTGGAACACCTGCAACGAGAGCCAGCACCATTGAAAAACTGGTGGCATCCGGATATGCACAGCGAAAGGGGAAACAGATTATTCCAACAGCAGAGGGCAGGGAACTCATTCGTGTAATGCCAGAGAATTTAAAATCTGCAGGACTGACAGCCGAATGGGAGAACAGGCTTTTGCTGATGGAACGAGGGGAGCTTAATGGAGAACAGTTCATGGATGATATTGTAACCATGCTGGAAGAAATCCTGAATGGCTGCAGAAAAATCCCAGAGGAAGAAAGAAATCGTTTTCAGACAGCAAAAGAATTAATTGGGAAATGCCCGGTCTGCGGTTCTGATATTTTTGAGGGGAAAAGGAATTTTTACTGCTCGAACCGTCAGTGTGATTTTGCTCTTTGGAAGGATAACCGATTTTTAGAAGGTATGGAGAAGAAACTGGACAAGAAAATGGCAAAAGAACTTCTGGATAAGGCTTGTACCCATGTAAAAGGGTTATATTCCAAAAAGAAAGACTCCAGGTTTGATGCAGATCTTCTGATGACATTGGAAAATGGAAAGCCGAAATTTCATTTGGAATTTCCGAAAAGAAAGCATAAAGGATAAAGCAAAAATTAAAGATTGGAGGAAGAGACATGGCAAGAGTACAGGAGATTCGTGGTATGGCAGAATGGTATGCCACTGACATAGCCAGTTCCCCGGCAGACTGGATGAAATATCTGGATACTGCCGCCAGATTATACCGTTATTCCTTTACTGACCAGCTTCTCATTTATGCACAGCGTCCACAGGCAACTGCATGTGCATCCCTGGAATTGTGGAATGAGAAGATGATGAGATGGGTAAACCGAGGGGCAAAAGGAATTGCTTTGCTGGATGAAACAGGGACAAAAGCAAAAATCCGGTATGTGTTCGATATAAAAGATACCCATATGGTACAGGGCGGCAGATCACCATACCTGTGGCAGCTTCAGGAACATCAGAGGGGAGAAGTGCTTGCACATCTTTCTGATGTTTATAATCTGGAAGAGAAAGATACGGCAGATCTGGCAGATGCGTTGATGTCTGTGGCAAAAGAGATGGTCAATGAAAATCTGGAGGATTATCTGGATGGCTTATCGTATGCAACAGAAGGAACCTATCTGGAAGACCTGGATGAAGGGACGATTCGGAACGATTTCCGGCAGCTTGCAACGGACAGTGTATATTATATGCTTGCAAGAAGATGCGGACTTGATCCTATGTTGATTCTTGAAGAAGAGGATTTCATGCACATCACCGATTATAACAGGCTTTCCGTATTGACTTTTCTTGGAAATGCTGCAAGCCAGCTCGCTGAGAGTGTACTGATTGATATTGGAAAAACGGTACATAAAATTTCTCTGGAAGAAATCAGGAAAGGTCTTGAAAATTCTGAAGAGAGGAATTATAATAACTTTAACACGTTAATGCGTGAAAATAAAATACAGGACACAGAAGAGAGAATAAATGATATTGAGGATAATGAAGGAGGAACTGACTATGGAACTGACCTATCATCGCAAGGGGGACTACCTGTTTCCGAACCTGACCGTAGAGGAAGAAGAAGTGACAATCGGGAAATACGGGATGCTGAGGAGAACATTTCTGAAGGAACACAAGAACAGCCTTTACCAGAGCCTTTTCCTGACAGGGAAGCTGAACAAGCATCTTTTGGAGATCGAGAAAGCGGCTCAGGAGAGAATGGAGAGCCAGATGGAGAAATTG
>OHSJ01000596.1_pt1 | contig 14205 bp, 17 predicted proteins | sample 1578561 | NCBI WGS metagenome assembly OHSJ01 (sample SAMEA3879571, study PRJEB24766) | human gut metagenome | biome: human-associated habitat; feature: feces | place: USA | collected 1985/1987 | reverse complement strand
AAAATTAAAAAAGGTTGCAACTGTTGATATAATAACGTTTGCAGCCTATTTTTATGTTTATATTTAATTACATTAATCATTGAAATATGATTATTGCAAAGCCCGTTTTAAAGGCCTTTTTAGTAGTTTTGTATATTGCTTGTATATTATTTATAAAACGTTAGTTTTACTCTTTGCTATTGTTCCACGAATATTAGAAATACCACTAACAACGGTTAAAGGCAATGCGCTTATTAAGTCGGTACAATTTAGCATACCGCCGCCCGCAAATTGTATTAATGAGTTGGTTTGATAATAGCCAGATATTGCAAGCGTTGGCGCACTTACACCATATAATATGCTTACTGCCTCCGCTCCGCTTTGTCCTACAATAGCACTTTGCTTATTACTATCGCCAGTATAGGCGTAATACTCACCACCATTAATTTTAACTACACTATTTGAGGCTGGTAAAAAGCAGTAACTATTTTCAGTAACATTTGCCACTGATCCACGACAATTATTAAATGTGCCTCTTAATGCAATTAAACTGTCTTTATAAGCAGTGATGTAAAAACGGCAATTTTCAAACATAACCACGCCACTTGTAGTTCCTATAATTCTAATAACAGTATTAGTTGCTGTATTAGAAACAACTACATTAGCACCTATAATGTGTATATCGTTGTTTGAGTGAAAAATATTATTATAAGTTCCGCTTGTAATTGCTGGCGCAATTTGCCCGCAATTTGAGAAATCAACTATTACATTTCTATTGCTTTCAATATTAAAATTAAACCAAGCGTTAGGGTTTGAAACAGTACCGTCACCATAAGCTGGCGCCGTCATACCTATATTGCCAATAACATTTAATTTCATTGTTCCGTAATCAGTGCCGCCGCTTAAAAAGGATCTTACAATATTGCCAATTAAAATATTGTCGTTAATACCATTACAAACATATGTATATTGATTTTTGGTATTTAAAGCTGTTACATCAGCTGTAAATTGAGTGTAGCCCGCAATTGCAGTGCTTAAGCCCTCGCCGTCAATGAAGTTGCCTAAATCTACTGTTATTTTAGCACCAGCCGCTTTTGAAGCTGTAAAGGTAATAACTATAAAGCCTCCGCTTGTCGATACATTATAGGCGCTTTTTGGCTCTTTAATTCCATTAGTATATACTTCAATAATTGAATATTTATTATTGTATAAAGAAGCTGCTAAATTGGTTATTACGGTTGTGCCAGCGCTAGCCATTGTTACTACGCTTTCGTAAGTTTGTGTAATTGCGTCGTAATAATCTTCGTAACCTTTTACGGCTGTAAACCACGGGCAGATAAAAATGTCGCCTCGTTTGTCGGTAATGTCAGTTGTAGTAATGCTTGTTGCGTTTGGTTTTACACTAATATATGCTAGCATTAATTCATAAACATTGTTGTTTCGTATTAAATTAGTAACGCTTGGTATTGTACTTGTACCAGTTCTTAACTCTAATTGTATTGATCTTGCGCTTACATTATTGTCTAATTTTAAAACAATGTAATCGTATCTTGTAGCGCTACCAGTTGGAGCAGTAGCAATTGTAAAAGCTTTTGCAGCGTTATTAATATACGCTTTCCCTCTAATTGCAGCTTTACCAGCATTAACACTAATATTCATTCCAGTTGTTGCAACGACTTTTAAACCAGTTGGAGCGCCATTGATCGTGTTTGTTTTTACAACTCCAGTTTCCCAAATAACGCTTAACCAGTCGCTTATATCGTCAGCATTATAATTCCTATCATACCCCGTTTGACTTGTTGCGTCGGGTAACGCATTAAAAAACAAACTTTTTTCTGCCATTTTATTTTCCCTCTTTTAATTCTTTAACTTTGTTTTCTATTTCTGCTTCTAACCATTCATTAAAACCGCCAAAAACCGCCCCTATTGCGTTTTTAGTTTCTTCATTAATTAGTTTTAAGGCTTTTTCTTTTGCCGCTAAAAATGCTTGTTTTTGGGCTTCTGGTGTGAATTCATTATTTTTCTTTAAATCGTCAACGTAAGTTTGCATTATACTTGATACAGCTAGAGTAACAGCTTTTGTTGCTAAATCTACGCTTTTGCTTACTTCGTTGTTTTTAATTTTTGTTTGTAAATATGTATTTAGTTTTAAACCTAGATAAGTAATCAAAGGAATTAAAATACTTGTTACAATAACGCTAATTATATTTAATAACATTTCGTTCATTTTTTGGCCTCCTCTTTATATTCAATTTTTAAAATTCTTTTTTCGTGTTCGTCCAGTTCGATACCGTGCTTTGTAACACGTTCATTTAATGTGCCATAACTTTTATTCAAAGTGTCAATATTATCATTTAATTTAGTAATAGACTTGTTTAAATTAATAATTGGTTTAATAATAATTGCAACAATAATGCTAGCCATTCCAAGTAATGTAGCTATTGTTGTTACCATAAAGCCTAAAAATTCGTTAGCGTTCATTTTTAGCCTCCATATTCTGCCTCCTCGCCGTAACCTTTAGCGTCTTGCTTAAAGGTATATTTTTTAATTCTTGTATCAAAATAATAGTTAAAGTATTCGTCTTGCACTCTTACTTTATCGCCTATTTTAAAATCAACATTATATACATAATTTGAGTTTAATATATCTATTTCGCCATCTACATTATTAATAACATAATGCTTTGTTAATTCGTTCTTACCCTCTTCACGTTGCCAACCTTTAAATAATTCGCTTGTTGGGGTTGTTTCTTGTTCCACTCCGTTAGCGTCCTCGTATTTAGTAGATAAATTACTATTAACTAATATTTCTGATCGATCAATACCAACGCTGCCTTTATCATACGTTTGTGTATAATCAATATCTTCAATCGTACTAACTACTAAAGCATTTGTTGCTATTTCTTCGTCGCTTGTTTCGTAAGTACTGGCTAACAAATTGTCTAGTGACTGGCTAAATTTAACGTTATTTGATAAGTTCCTACCTTGTATTATTTCAAAGTATAAAGTTTCGTTTTCTAAAGTAACTGTTGATCCGCAACTATACGTTTTTAATAAATTATTAGTAAACTCTAGTAAATTGCTTCTTGTCGCTTGATCTTGTAATTGTGTATCAATATTAATTAATCTAGTTTCAAATTTATTAATTTTTCTTGCAGTACCAGCACTATTGCCTATATTGTCATTAAATAGCTTATAAATTGCAGCGCTTAGCGTATAAGTTGATAAGTCTAACGGCTTTTGTATAACACGCTTGCTTAATAGCCATTTTGCCTCTTTTCCACTAGCGATTATCATTCGTGTTCCCTCAGCATTAAAAGTGTATTTAAGCTTAGTTATAATCCACACATAATTTTTATTAGGAATTGTTACATAACGGCCCTTTTGCAATGCTTCAATATTATAATTTGAAGCTCTACAATAAATTTCAAATTCGCCTACATCATAATAAGAAAGTTCAAACCAGCACTCGCTAGGTTCAATTAAAGCAACTTTTTTCAATGTGTATTTATCAACAATTTCAATATAAGGTATCATTATTATTCATACCTCGCTTTATAATTGATATTAAAATAAACGTTGCTATTCGTTGCGCCTCCGCTGGTCGATACATTAAAAGTATTAGCGCCAGTTTCTAATTGGAGCCAGTCAAGGCCTTTAAATTCTAAATAACTTAAAATAGGCGTTCCGTTATAACTATCTGATCCGTTAATAGTAATGTATTTATTACCTTTAACAGTATTTATTTTAACTTCGTCATTACTTTGCAATGTTAAATTTAATTGCATATACCAGCCGTTTTGTTCGCCGCTTGAGCAGCTTATACGTGGGTTTGTAACCGTTCCTAATGCAACTAAACTTAATAACATTCCTACGCTAACGTCGCCTTTATTAATAAAAGTTTTTTCTAAACTTGTGTCAATTACTCCAAAAGGCCGGCCAATTGATGTAAAGTATTGCCCGTTTATAGGAAAAAATAATAAATCTATCTTTTCGCTTATAATTTCAACAACATAGTTAATGTCTTCCCAGTATGGTTGCCCGCAATAAATAGTTAATGTTAGTTCACAATCTTGAAGCATACGGCTATATGGTGGTATTGTTGCAACACCTTTAATAATTATGTCTTTGTCGTCTTCAATTTCTTGTAAAGTTACAAATTGCTTGCTTTTTATGTATTTAGTAAAAAAGTTAATACTGTCTTTTACTTCGCCAACTAATTTAAAAGTTAATTCAATACCACGTGGTAATGCTTTAACGATGTCAATGTTTGATCCGTCCATATAAGGGCTTTCACTCTCGCTTATGTCCGTCTCTATGCCGTGTAAAGCTTCGGCTTTAAATAATATAAATTTATTTGTGTTATTAAGGAGGTCTAAAATTTCATTATTTTTATTAATTATTGATAATTTCATATGTTAGCCTCCTATTAATTTCTTTAATTCTAAATTAGATTTATGAAGCGCTAGCCTTGACGTTTCCATTTTTTCAAATTTGTTATTAATTGAATAATTATTAACTACGCTTTGGCTTTGTAGCTTTCCACCTATTTTGTTTGCAAGCTCATTGATCCAGCTTGTATTATTTTCAAGTGGCATTACTGCCTCTTTTCCAGCCTCGCCAACCATTGCAAGCGTTGGCTTATCAACAACAGCACCTTTAGCTAATAAAGGAATAGTTTTTAAATTAAAGCCTATTGTTTTGCCGCCAAATTCTGGTACCCAGTCGGGTATAGTAACGCTTATTTTATTAATTGCTCCAATAGCAGCATTAATACCTTTAATAATTCCATTAATAACGCCTCTAACAGTATTCATTATGTTTTCAAAAATACCGCCTATAAATTCGCCAGCGCTTTTAGCTGCAGTTTTAATTGCTTCCCACATTCCAATAAAGAAGTTTCTAAAGCCCTCGCATTTATTCCAAAGTAGTACAAATGCTGCAACTAAAGCGCCAATAGCAACAATAACAATGCCTATAGGGTTTGCTGTTAATGCTAAATTCCAAGCTAATTGCACCGTTTTAGCAACAGTAACTATAGCGTTATATAATTTAATTGCTCCAGTAATTCCAGCAACTAACCCTATAACACTACCTAACAACGGCGCCAACCAGTTTAAATTGTCTAAGATCCACGTAATAGCGCTCATTAATGGAGGTAATGCAACATTAACAACTGTTGTAATAGCGCTTGAAATTTTGCCAATTAAGCCCTCTAAATCTACTTCTTCAAACTTAGCTAAAATTGTTTGTAAAACTTCAACCATTGCCAATTTAAAAGTTGTAATTGCTGGTTGTGCTTTTGTTGCTATATCGGCCATTGCTTGATTATATTTATTTTGTGCGTCATTTGCTGCTATTACGTCTTTATTTACTTCTTTATATTTTTCAGCGCTCGCTCCGTAAATATCGTTTAATGTATCAGTAATAAATGCGCTTTTTTCTTCTTCGGTATTTAAGCCTTGAAGTTGTGCGTTAAAGTCGTCAACATTTAACCCCGCAAATTCTAAAGCGTCAACCATTCCAGCGTTTGCTTGATTTAAAGTTAAAGTGGTTTGTGCGCCCTCAGCTATATTTTCAATCGGCAAACTATCGCCAAAACGTGCATAAGCTCCAGTTAATATATTAGTCCACGTTTCTAACTCTTGTTCGTCTTTTGCAATTTGTGCTAAATGCATACTAGCTTCGGTTGCTTTTCCGCTATCGCCTAAAACGCTATATAGTTCGTTATAAGTTTTTTCTGCTGCTTTTGCGCTTAGATCATTTGCAGCAAAAGCCGTTTCTAATTGGCCTAATTGCGTTCTTAATTCTTTAGTTTCCTCAACTAAGTTCGACAAGCCTTTAATTGCGCCTACACAAGCTGCAGCAATTCCCGCAACGCCAACAGCAGCACCTTTTAAAATGTTCCCGCCTAACTCTTTTGCATTGTCTTTTAATTCTTTGTTTTGCTTATTTAACTTTTCTAAAGCGTCTTTGCTATCTACTCCAGCGTCTTTTAATTCTTTCAAACTATCGCTGTAAAAATCTATATTCTTCTTAGTTTCTTTAACTTTAGCTTGTTGATTATTAATAGCTGTAGCTAAATTTTGCGCCTCTTTAGTATTTTGTTTTCCTTGCTTAACTAAATCATTATAGGCGCTTTCCATTGCTTCTAATTTCTTTGTTTCAGCGTCTAAAACGCCATTTAATTGATTTAATTTTGCTTGTAAGCCGTCCGCATTATCATTCCAGCGCCCCATTGAAGCTGTAGCGTTCTTAAATTCGCTATTAACTTGTGAAATGTATCGGTTTAGATCTTGTGTACTGGCGCTAAATTGTGAAATGTCCGCTTTGAAAACGGTTGTTATAGTTCTTTCATTTTCAGCCATTATTTAGCACCTCCTTAGTGCCAAGTTGCATTCTTTGAAGTAACCCACTCAATGCCTCCGCTTTGCTTATTACCCTTTTTGTTTTTTCTATCATTTAAAATACAGTCAACATATATTTCTATAACTTCGTCAAAAGGCGTGTTTAATATTGCAAACGGTGTTAAACCTATAAATCGTTGACAAAGCACGTCGATTATTTCAAAGAAAACATTGTTATTATTGTTGGAGGAAGCAGCTTTAATTACTACTCCCCCCTTAATTAGTTTTTTTGGGCTTGCGATAAAATACGTTGGCTTTCTAAACTTATTATTTTCATAAAGTCAAAGTATTCTGTCGTATCTATGTAATTTAATTCGTTATCTTGAAAGTCCTTAAATATTGTCCTTAAAAAGTCGATTGTATTTTGCTCTTGCTCTTCGGTGCTTGCTTCTTTTGCTTTATTGCTTATTTCTTCAAGTTTTTTAGCAGTACCGTAAAGTAAACGGCGGCATACATACGTTTTTGTTGGGCTTTCGCTCTCGCAATTCTCATAAATATTTAATTTTGCTTCCATTTTGTTAAAACTCCTTTTCTTAATAAAATGTTATTATGATTTTTTTAACACGGTTGCTGCGTTGTCAAAAGTAACAACTTGATCAAACCATTTAGTAAAGTCTAATGTATCGTCTGGAGCCATTGAAATGTCTAGATCACGCTTGCCAGTTTTTGTAAAAGCAACTTTAGGCGCAATAAATGCAATTTCTATAGTTTGTCCGTCGCTTCCAGTTCCGTCGTCGATTGTGTTAGCAGCTTTAGTAATAGAATTAACTTTACCTTTGAACGCCCACACATACTCGCAAGGGTTATCAGCGTCGCCGTCGTGTAAAGCATAGCCAACAGCGATATAAGGACGACTTGAGCCATTAGGACTTGTTCCAAATGCTTTAGGGGCGCTTCCCCCAGTTCCAATTGCTACAACTGTATTGCCTAATAATTCAGCCTCAATTTCTGGCGGTATTCTAGTACAATCAAAAGAGCGTGTAATTTTTGATCCAGCATAATGTGTTTCTTGGATCTCGTTATCAGCCCACACGTCCTCGCTTGCGCTATCAATGTCACGTGACACTGATTTAACGGGCGCTAAATGCTTTGGTGTGCCGTAAGTTGCTACGCCGTCATTTTCAGTAATTAAAGCGTAATAAAGTTTGCTGCAGCCTCTATATTGTTTTGCCATATTATTTTTTCCTCCATATTTAATTTAAATAATCAATTTTTTTAACATCTACCATACGTGAATACCACGTATTTTTGTACGTTTCGTTTTGATAGCCTACACCGCTAATAATATAGCCTTTGCTTTTTAATAGCGTTATAGCCTCATTTAAGCCCGTATAAAGCCTTTTAATATCGTTTGTGTACCATTTTAGGGTAAACTCGTAAAGTTGCTCCAATGGCTTATTATCGGCGCTTAAATTATCGCTTGTGTAGTCTTCGCTAATTGTAAAGTATTCGCTAGGTAATTCGGCTGGAGCGTCGCCCTCCGCATAAACTGGTATTTCTACGTCGTTATGCTTAATAATTAAATCGTTGAATATATTAACCATTTTTTAGCGCCTCCTCAATTACCTTGTTAAACTCTTCTTTTTGTATTTTTTCAACTTCTTTTTTTATGTTCCCTTTCACTTTGATAGCATTATATAATTTAGTATCTTTTTTCATATGTGGCGTGCCGTAAATGATAAATGCGACTTCTAAAGCGTCGTTTAGATCTACACCTATATATGCTTTTGCGGTTGTGCCAGTCCATTTAACGGGCATATTACTAATTTTAACTAATGAAGCTTTAGCCTTGCCTTTTGAATAATTTGTTTTGTTAAAATGATATTTACTAGCGTCCATAGCTTTTGATACTTCGTTATTAACATAATCTTTGCTAGCTGTTAGCGCATTATCAACAGCTTTTTTTAAAGCGTCTTCGCCTAAGTTATCTATTTCTCTAGCAAGATCTAAAAAGCCGTCAAAATTTAGACTAAAACCATTGTTTTTAGCCATTAAGCGCCACCCTCTATTTTTTCTAAATTAAGTATGCTGTAACGGCCTCGCATTTCTACATTTTCTGGAGTTCCAATTATTAAATAATCAGTTCCGTTAATTGTTAAAATGTCTTTTGCTTCAAAGTCGCTTTTATACCAAGTTGTATAGCTTGTTTTATCATTAACAACAGTTAAGCCGTTTGCGGTTATTTCGCTTGTACCCTTTAATTTAAATTTTCCTTTTAAATTAGGCTTGGGCGCATTAACATATGTTTTGATCGTGCGGCCATTAATAGTTTTTTCAGTAGGCTTTTTATGTAAAGCTGGAGTAACAAACTCTCTTATTTTAGCTGGTTTATACATTTTCGTCCTCACTGTGCGGGTGGTTAACTCTTAAACTTTTAATCATTTCTAAAGCTGTATTCGATAGGCTGCCGTCGTCTACTAAATCAGTAACTATTTTCGCTAAAATATAGCTAGCATTATTGCTATTAATATACTTATTGCTAACGCCCATTTCATAAAGCGTTTGCTTTGCATATTCCGTCCAATTTTCTACAAAGTCGTCTTGTCCGCTATCGCCTAAATTTGTCATATTTTTAATTATTTCATTTTGAGTTGCCATTTTTACCTCCTATAGGTAAGCGCCCCAATGTTGAAAGGAGGAAAGAACACGGGGCGCTATTTAAATTAATTATTAAGCTGCAGCTTTAGGTAATACTAAAGCAATAAAGCCTTTGTCGTGAATAACGCCAGCACCAGCACTAACAGTTCCACGTATTGTTAATAGTCCCTCAGCGAACTTGTAGTCTTCACTAACTTTTACTGTGTACTCGTCAAATAAGTCAAGTTCACAATTAAGAGGGTTACCATAAAACATTGTTACTAATTCATTTTCACTTGCGGCTGGTTGAGCTGTTCCGCTGAATTGAGCGCAATTTGAATTAATACAGTAATTAACAGTTAAGCCACCGTCTTTAATTTGTCCAACGTTAGGGTTAGTAGCACTAGGAATAATTTCATAAACTGCTTTCTTTTCGTTTGTTCCTCTAACGTCGCCAAATGCGATAAGGTCGTTTTTGTTAAGGAATAACCACGCTTGGCCCTCTACGTTTTCTGCTCCACCATAGCTTAATACTAAATTACGCAAAGTCTTTTCGTTAATTACGCCTTTTTGAGAAGCAACAGTTCCAGCAATTCTTTCTAATAATGTTGATCCTTTAATTGCGTTAGTAACGATAGTTGCTGCTTTAACTCTTAAACCAGTCATTGCGCTATTGCGTACTTTACTTTCATAGTCTAAAGGTTTCATTTTTCTTGCTTTTTCACTAATATATGATAATACTTGTTCGTCTTCGCCAGTGATTGTTACAAAATCAAAAGTTGGATCGCTTGGTGTTGTTGCGCTACCCTCAGTTTGAGTTGAAGCAGTAGCATTTGTTTTTTGATAAGCAACTTTATTGCTTCCCATTCCCTCACAATTTTCAACTTTTACTAAATCAACAATGCTTGATACTTCGTTGAAAGTGTCAGCAATTCCGTCAATTCCAGTAGTAGATAATACTTTACCACCACTTACTAATGTTGATCTTGTTTCGGCAACTGCTACCGCCATTTTTTCTGTCTTTGCAAAATTTGCTGCTCTTTCTTGTCTTTCTTCTAAAGTCATTGTTTTATTACCTCTCTCTTCTTTTTTCATAAAATTTAATTTTGATCTCTTTGGCTCTTCGTCAGCTGGTTTGTCTAACTCCGCAATTTTTGCGTTAATTTCTTCTAACTCAGCTTCAAGTTCAGCCTTTTTATTTTTTAATTCGTCTAGCTCTTCGCCAGCCGCTTTTAATTCTGCTTCGTCTTCGCTTTCTTCGTTGATTTTTTCTAAAGCTTCAACACGTTTTTTTAATGCTTCTAATTCAGCATTACGCTTTTGAAGTTGTTTTTCTAAAAACTCTTTCATTTTTTAGCCTCCATTAATTTAATTTTGTTTTTGTTTCTTAACTTTAATAATTTGCAACGCTTTAAGCTCTCCAGCTTTTTATGATTGTTCTCCAACAAATCATAAGAGCGTGCGTATATTTCGGTCATATCGCCATAAGCCCCGTTAGGGCATATTGCCACGTCAAATAACTTACCTATTTTATTAATTGTTCTATGTAAGTCCTCGTTAGCGTCTATATTTTCCGTCCATTCTTCAACGGTAAATGCAAAGCTACCCTCTTTTAAAAGTTCACTTTTTACCATTTCGTAAACGTCTCTATTTTGCGTCGTGTTTATTAATTCAGCGTGCATAAATACTCCGTGATCGTCTATGGTAAGCTGTAAACTATTATTTCTTGTTCTAGCCATAATAAAGAAGTCGTCATTATGGTTATATTTTAAACAAACGTCGCTCATATCAGCGTTTGCAAAAGCGTTACGGTCTATTTTTTCATACCAGCCACTAAAAAAGCAGTCAATATAGGTTTCTTTATCAAAAACAATAGGGTAACCCTCTATTACCATTTTGTTTTCTTCTTGTCCGTCGTTTCTTATTTGCAAATTTTCGACGTTATTTAATCTTATTTCTTTTTGCTTCTTGTCTTTCATTCGTCCGCACCTCCTCCAGTGTCTGATCCGTCTAAATTGTTAAAGCCTCTAGGCCTTTGTTGGCCCTCGCCATTTTCTAAAGGCGCATAGCCTAACATATCTCTAAATTCGTCAATCTTAAATATTCCAGCGTTAACGGTGCTTTGTATAATACTAATTATTTCACTTGTAGCCATTAGCTGTACTTTGTTAGGGTATAAAATAATATCGTCGCCGTGTGTTATTTGCCAATCGCTAAAGAATACTTTACTCATTGCTTGGCCTAAACTAATTGCTGCTGGTTCGATCCAGTTTTCATACAAGGCCTCTTTGTCTTGCGTCGTAAATTTCCCCTTTAACATTTCAGTAGTTACGCCAGTATGAATTAAAATATTTTCTTTAATTTCTTTTAGCGTCTCACTATCAACCATTTTTAATTGACGTTGTATTGCTATATAATCGGCGCCATTGTCTAATACTCCAATACCGCTTTTATTAGATTGTAAATCTTCAATAAATTTGTTTCTTATAGTTTGCGTTTTTTCTGTGTCAGCAGCATAAGAATTAACTTTAATTATTCCGTCTATGTAACAACCAATTTTAGCCGCTTCTGCTACAGCTTCTTTGCTAGTATGGTATGCTTCTAAACTACTTAATAAATCAGCATTGGCATTGTTTGAAAACTTGCCACCGCCGCTGTACTGATTATCTTCATAGTTTTGTTTCCAGCAAATTATTTCGTCAAAATTAAAGACAACTTCGTCACTATAACCGTCAAATCTAAATGAATAATACAAGTTGCCGTTTTCGTCTTCTTTTACTTGCGGTTTTTCACTTGGTAAAAGTATGTATAGGCCAGTAAATACTTTGCTACCTCCAACGGTATTGTAATAATCAGCAAATATATAGCAGTTGTTATCTTTTGCTCGCATAAACCACGCTTGCGTTAAAAATTCGTAAGGAGTTTGATAGCTGTTAGGGTTACGCAAGACTTTTGCAATGCTGCTGTCATTAATTACTGTTGTTATTCCGTCGGTTTTTCGCACGTGTCTTGGCTCTAATTTTCCAAAAAAGCGCGCTTTCAGTCTTTCAGCGCATAAAATTATATCGCTGTATAATACAGTTTTGCCAAAGCTTGAAAAACTAGGCTCATACCCTACCATTGTTATTGCTTCGTCAAAAGTTTTTTTCTTTACTTTAGGTTTAAAAAGTTTGCTAAGCCAGCTGTTTTTATTCGCCACTTTATCACTCCCTTAAATAGTTATTAAAATTAACTTCGTTTTTTTCCAACGTTGCATAAAGAATAATTAAAGCTACAACGCCGTCTATTTTTCTGCTATATTGCCCGTCTATTTTTTCGGGCATTATTAAATCGCCTACAATTTTTGCACTCATATTATTAAAACAATATTTCATTACTGGGTTATTGCAGTAATTAATAAGTCTTGCGTTTAGATCTCTTTCTACTGTTTTCATTGGGTAAGACATTAATTTACTATTTTGGTAAATTTTCATTGTATTAAAACCATAACCAGTTTTTTTGTCGCACCACATTAAAAATATATCGCTATGCCACGGGTCATAACCTATCATTATTGTTTCTATTGCGTATTTATCACGCAAAGACTGGTACCAGTCAGCAACATTCTTTTGATTAATTTTGTTTCCTTTAATTACAATTACATAAGGATCGCCAGTGACTGGGTTTATTGTTTGGCTCCACTCTTTATATTTTGCGCCATTGTCTTTGTCCTCCAGCTTGCTTTCTGGTATAAAAAATTGAGGCACTACATATTTAACGCTATTGCCTTTTCGCATTAGCAATAATTCGGCCACTGTTAAGTCGCCACAGTCTGATAAGTCAACTGATCCAAGCGCTACACATTCTCTAAAATCTTTTAAAGTAAATGGTTGTTGCTCGTAATCGTATTCTTCAAGTGTCAACCAAGCTTTAGAATTTGAAACTTTAATATTAAAATCTTTAGTTAATAAATGCATACGGCTTTCTTTATCAATTTGTGCTTTAATAATGTTTTGTTCTATAAAACTCCACTTTTTAACGCCATAAATTAAACTAGGGTTTGCTTTTTGCCATAAATCACGGTTGCCGCTCCATACTTCGCTTTCGTCGTCTTGCTCGAAAAGAAAAGGCAAGTAATGAATATTGTCTATTTCGCCATTTAACCAAGCGTTAGCATATTCTAGCTTTTTATCGAAATACATTTCATTTAAAAAGCCATTTGTTGAAACTGTTACATATAAATGCTCGTCGTGCGTACTCATTGATCGTAAGCACGCTTCGGCTATATCGTCATTTTTACAATCGTGCGCCTCGTCGTGATAGGTTTTTTTAAAGTTAAAACCGTCTTTGTTTTGTGTTTTGCTTGAAAGTCTTAATATTTTTATGTTTTTAGCATTATTTCTTATCTCAGTAAGGTTATGGCTTGTTACTTCGTTCTTAGGATCTAACCTTGAACGCATACCAGCAACTTCACTCCATATTAATTTTGCTTGTCGATCGTCATTGGAGCAGCAACATATATTAATACCGCCCTCGCCTATAAATAAGTCAGTGTTTCCGTCAGCTGCAACCATTGTGCTTTTTCCGTTTTTACGACCAACCTCTAGCAAAGCCTCATTAATTAGTAATAAGCCAGTTTGTTTATCATAAAAGCTATATATTGCTTCATAAAATGCTTTTTGCCATAACATTAAGCTTATTGGTTTATTGAAAAACGGCGCATAGCCTTGTAAGCACATACTTTCTTCAAATTCAAAGCGTTTATAACATTCTTTAGGATCAAAAAGTATTCGCTCGTCGTCAAAATAACTTATTAATCTTTCAATTACTTTTTTAATTTTGCTTCCAACAACTAACTTAACTTGTTTACCGTCAATTTCTATAAAACCCGTCTTTATCGCTTCATAGTATTGAACTATGTAAGGTTTCATTTTGAAAACCTCGCTAAAGCTTTTAATAGCGGACTTTCTTCGCCTATTTCGTCGTCTAAACTTCTTAAGATCTTTGTTGCTATATCGTCCTTTTGTGCTTGATAATCTTTTAGCATATTATGTACTTCTAGCTTTTTCTGTTGCTTAGGATCTTTAGGGTTAATTAAATAACGTGGGTATTTTCTTAACTCCTCTATTTGCGCCTCTAACCACACATAATCTTTAAGTAATGAAAGTATAAAACTCTTTTTCGGCTCTTTAACGTCTTGTAATTTGCTTTCTAATTCTTCGTAACGTGTCATTTTAAGCCACCTTTCTAACATAACGACACAT
>OHSJ01000568.1_pt1 | contig 14758 bp, 9 predicted proteins | sample 1578561 | NCBI WGS metagenome assembly OHSJ01 (sample SAMEA3879571, study PRJEB24766) | human gut metagenome | biome: human-associated habitat; feature: feces | place: USA | collected 1985/1987 | reverse complement strand
TATTGTTTCAACAGGCAGTTGTTCCTGTTAAACCGTTTCATCTTTTTTTGCAAGAATGAAACGGAAACAAGTGCCATTCGGCAGTGTCTCCAATGAGAACTGCCATAGGGCATTGAAAAGAAAATCATCTCGTGTTATAAACGATTAAATTCATGCTGTTTATTAGAATATTCAATATATTGTGAGATAATGAGTCATAATATTGTAAGATTATAAGAGGATTTGATTCTATGAATATCAGGAAATGGTTATTTACAATTCACATTTAAGATAAAATAGAGATTTTACAATGGAAGGCTATAATAAAAAAGTAATAATGAGTTATTGGACAATTTGCAGGATGAAAACAACGAAAAAAATCTACGTAAAGGTTAGCATTATCTTTTTATTGGGAGGAATTTTACTTTTTTCTTCATGCGAGAAGGAGGAAAATCAAAAGATAGAAGCCAACCGGAAAACATTATTCATGTATTTGCCATGGTCCTCAAATTTGACGAACTATTTTTATAATAACATATCTGACCTGGAAAAATGTATAACGAAAATAGGGCTGAACAATGAGAAAGTAATTGTTTTTATTTCTACCGGTAGTACGGAGGCCATGATGTTTGAAATTGTGTCTTCTCACGGGAGATGTAAACGTGAAATACTTAAAAAATATAAGTCTCCGCCTTTTACGACAATCGATGGGATAACAGCAATTTTAAATGATGTAAAGGCATTTGCTCCGGCTTCTGTTTATACCATGATTATAGGATGTCACGGTATGGGATGGCTTCCTGTTTATGAGATGAAAGTGCGTTCCGCACCTCACATGAAAATGCATTGGGAATATCAGGGTGTTCCATTGACACGTTATTTTGGAGGACTGACCGCCGAATACCAAACAGATATAAAATCTCTAGCCTCCGGTATTGCTAATGCAGGCATGAAAATGGAATATATTCTATTTGATGACTGTTATATGTCATCTATAGAGGTTGCCTATGAATTAAAGGATGTTACAAAATATTTGATTGGTTCTACCAGTGAGATGATGGCATACGGAATGCCTTATGCCGCTATTGGGGAATATTTACTGGGGAATCCCGATTATCAATCGGGATGTGAAGAATTTTACAATTTTTATTCAACCTATGAAATAATGCCTTGTGGGACATTAGCAGTAACGGACTGTTCAGAACTGGAGAATATGGCAGCCATCATAAAAAGTATCAATAGTAAATATTCTTTTGACAAATCCCTGAGGGGAACAATCCAACGTTTAGATGGTTATACTCCTGTAATATTTTATGATTTTGCAGATTATATAACCTCACTCTGTAACGATCCTATATTATTAAACCAATTTAGAGAGCAGCTAAATCATCTTGTTCCATATAAAACCCATACAAAAAATTTCTACACTATGGCCAAAGGTATTATTCCTATCAATACATTTTCCGGTATAACAACATCCGATCCGAGTGACAATCCTATGACTGTGCTGAAAGAAAATACATTATGGTATAAAGCAGCGCATAATTAAAGTTGATAATAAGATGAAGAATACTAAACTCCCAAGCCTGCATATTTTATAACTTTTTGGTTATTGTCTGTTTTTGGAAATGGTATATATAGGAATTGAGAACTATCATGCAGGGAATCATGCAAAAAAAGTATTTATGGTTTCTGTTGAGATACAAAGAATGTAATAATAATTATATTTCTTCTAATAAAAGCTTTCCGCATCGAAATGTGTTTGTTACTCCTAATATTCGCAATATGAAATATAAAATTATAATTGGACTATCAGCTATTCTCTATTTTACAGGTTGTTATAACAGGGAACAGACCCCTCGCCTTAGTGAGGCTGAAAAGCTAATGCAGAACAACCCGGATAGTGCATTAGCAATACTACAAAAACTCAAACCAGAAGGCAACCGGGCTGAACAGGCCAGATATGCATTGCTCTATTCCGAAGCTTTGGAAAAAAAACAAATGAAAGTTACTGACGATTCATTGATCCGCCAGGCTTGGCAATATTATAAACATTACCCCAAAGATTTACGTCACCAGTGTAAAACTCTATATTATTGGGGAAGAATTAAATTACGCACAGGTGATAAACCGGGAGCATTACGTCTTTTTCTCAAAATAGAAAAGAAACTGACAGATACCGATGAATCTTATTACAAAGGGCTTTTATACAGACAGATCGGTGAAGTATATTATAAACAAATGAACTACAGCCGGGCATATCATTATTTCCACGAAGCCAGAAATAATTTCCGCCAATCGGGTGATATCCAGGAGGAGACAAAGGCAACCCTTGACATGGCAGCCGCTACTTTTCACTCAAAAGATATAGAAAAAGCAATAAGGCTGTATTCGGCGGCTCTTGACTTGGCCGATGAACATAATAACAGTAATCTGATAGAAGTCAGCCTTACTAATCTTGCATCACTATATGTGATATCCAAACGGCATATATCCAATGACCTGTTACAGCGAATCGAACTTTCCGCCCGACAGGATACGGTATATGGATATCACACATTGACAGATGTAAGTCTTTTGAAGAATCATATAGACAGTGCACGGTATTATCTGGAGCTTGCAAAGGCGCACACTACTGATATTTGCGACATGGCAGAACTACAATACACTGCATACCATATCGAAGTGCAGGCTAAAAATTTTGAAAAAGCAACGGACAATGTACATCGCTATATCTACTTGAACGATTCAATAATGCGCTCAAACATGCAATTCTCCGCCGGTATGGTCGAGCGGGACTATTTTAAAGAGCGAACAAAATTCGCCCAATACAGAATGAAAAACCGGACTGTCTGGGAAATAGCTATAGCAGCCGCTACCTTTTTTATTATTGGAATTGCCTGGTATATCGTCCGCCAACGTTTACGCATGCAACGTGATCGTACCAACCATTATTTGTTATTGACAGAGAAAGCCAATTCCGAGTACAAGGCTCTTACTGAACGCGTGAAAGAACAGCAGACTACGGAAAGTTATTTAAGAGGATTGGCTGCTTCACGCTTTGACATTGTCGATAAACTTGGAAAGACCTACTATGAACGTGAAAATACAACATCGCAACAGTCAGTCATATTTAATGAAGTAAAGCAGATAATTACAGATTTTGCAGAAAACAATGGCATACTGCAAGAACTGGAAAAAATCGTAAACACTTGTCATGACAATGCCATGTACAAGCTCAAGGAAGATTTTCCAACTATGAAAGCTTCCGACACCAGGTTATTATGCTATATTTTTGTAGGATTTTCACCGCAAGTAATTAGCTTATTCATGAAGGATACGGTGGCTAACGTATATGCTCGAAAATCACGGCTCAAATCACGTATCAAATCTGCAAAAATAGTAAATAAAGAACTGTTTTTAAATCTTTTGGGATAAAACGGTACATTATTTACGGTAATATATTTTTGACAGGTAAAGGCGCATTTCAGTAATTATATGGATAAAACAAGGAATATGCTTGGCGAGATGAAATAACTATACACAATCCATCTTATAAGTTGTGATCAAGAAAAACAATATCAAAACAGATTTGAACAGTCTTCTTAAAAAGGCAAACAATCTACTTTTGCTTATATATTTGGAGAAGTAGCTAATTTGAAACATAATGCTTTAAATATATCTGACGGATACAATTCAGGAACAGATAACAGTTTATTTTTTTATTATATAAGAACATGCAAAAAAAGAATTTATTCGGAATACTTATTTTAATTGCTTATTTCGCTTCCTGTAATCAAATACATAAAACCCACTATGAGAATGGATGGTATCACATCCTATCACAGCAAAAAGACAGTATTGCTAAAGAGTCTATTGTAACAGTAAAAGATTTTGTTTCGTTACGAATGGATTCTGATGAAAATGGGACATGCGTAATTGTGGGGCAAATAAGCAAGCATAAACTAAAAAAATGGGCAAAAGAAACAGAAAAGGCAATTGGCAAACATATAGCTTTTGTACTTGACGATACGGTAATCACAAATCCAAAGGTGAATGCAAGAATTGAAAACGGTGTTTTTCAAATATCGTTACCTCATGGCTACGATTTAAAAAACATATATAATAAAATTAGGAAAGAGAAAATAGATTCTATTGAAAGTATATTCAAAGGTTGGGAGAAAGATTCCATCTATTACTCATCCAAAGAGAAAGCCGATTCAATTGTGTTTGCGATAGACTACTGGGAGGCTTCTGAATGGGTGGATATGTCGGTCAATCCCGAAGATCATTATTGGTGGGGAGATTTAGATACTGCCACCTACAGCAAATTAGAATCTGCCTTATGCGAAGAAATTGCCAAGCCAAATTTCAGCAGCCGTGCAGAAGATTATATGAAGTTGGATACATATAAGAGGTACAAGGCGTATCTTTGCGAAAATGCAGACTATATTAATCTCATGTTTCAAGGTTTCTTGTTTACAGAACCGGCTACCGGACTATGCGGGTTTCTAGTGGATGATATAGTGAGAAGCCGATATCCCACTGCCCCAAGTATTCGGGTAATGACCTTAAAGATAGATAACCAAGATGACGAGATGTTCGCCAAGTTGAAATATCAGAAAGCTATTTGGCGGTTGATGAATAAAGAAAGAGATGCGAAGAGTAACAAGCAATGAGAATGGTAGCTATGAGTAATTTGAAAAACAAAGTATTAACAGCAATGGGTATCATAAAATACTCATTTGGTTTCTGACGATTATTCCTGTCGGTATTCCTTTATGTGCTATTATTGGGCTTATGTATGGTATTAAAAATAAAGATACAATATTTACCAAATGCTCTGCCGTAGCTTTATTTGTTGGAATAGCTTGTATTGTTTATACTCTATTAGTTATAAAATCTACGTAGATTGAAATATTTACCAAATATGTGAATAAAAGATTATCAATAAATATAGGGAAACAAACCAAAGGTGTATGGATATAAATAAGGTTATTAATGATGTCTTCAAAATTGTACTAAATATTTTATTTGTATTTACAAAGAGTTATTTGACAACATAGCACCGCAAATCGCTGAAATTTGCACGGTTGCTAATTCGTTACCTCTATTTCTCAAATACTCTGCTAAAAGTTTATTCTTCAATCGGTTAAATCCAACCGATGAAAATCTAAAATAAAAATACACGATAAAGATATAAAAGAAATCGTGTTTTGTTTAGGTAGATTTTACACCGCTCGATATGCTTAAAAATTATCGTCAAAGTTGTAACGAATAAATCAGCAGCTTCCATACTCTGTTCACTTTCTTGGGAATAACCCAACAGATGCTTGACATCCTCTCCTTTTTTTGGGGGGGGTAAAAGTTATTTTTTTCTCCTGAAAATAAAATGGCCTTGGTAGTCTTGAAGTCCTATATCAACTTTTCATATTCATAACTGATTAAATATTTAACTAGTAATATTCGTTACCAGTTATTTAGTGGTGTTCAGATTGCCCCTCTTCATTCACTAACCAATCCTAAATCGTTAATGTGATTCGTCAGTAATTAGCAAATTTCCTTAATATTTAGTCCCTCCAGACTATTATTAAGGCAAGAAAAAACAAATCCGTTTAATTCGGAGGCAAAGTCAACAGTATACAGATAGATGAAATCTCCTTTATAGAACATATCTCCTTTACGGCTTTTAACGAAGTAATACATTTGAAAGACTGTATTCATTTACAACAACTGATCAAAGTTAGGATTAAGGTACTTGCTGCGGATTCAAGCTACACTAATAATATCAATTTAAAAAGTTTTACAAAACACTTCTTTAAGTACAAGGTCTGAGCTATCTAAATTGCTCCATTTCGTAAGATTTGATGGTCAGAACTCAGCCATGAAAGTGCTACCAGATTGAAAGGAAGTTTTAAAATGTAGAAATAATATTATTTACAGACCAGAATAAAAAGCCAGAAACAGGGAAGTGGAAATATTTTGGATTTTCTTTGGAGTACATACGTTCAATGCGGTATGTATGATTGAAAAGGTCACGAAGAAAAAAAAAGAACGGCAGCATAATCTGACTAAAATAAGAGGAGAGAGTGGGTGAACTTCACCTAAAAATGAGGTATATAATGCATGGATGGAAAAAATAGGAATATGTAAATGATATTCTATAAAAAATGGAAGACTGGGGCTTTTCGAAAAAATGAAGAGAAAAAAAATTATATAAAGTGTTTTTTTTATTAACTTATAGGAAAGAACATCTTATGAAAGAGAATCAATTTATTTTTCAAATCATTCGTATTTGTTTGTGTCATAAAAAGTCTTAAAACAAAGTTTATTTGAATATTAGATACTCATTATATCTTTGTGCCTTCAAACAAAGAGTACATTAAATCAGAACAAACAGCCGTTTGCACGAGCATTGAATTTAACTTTATAATAAATCTAGCTGTGTGGTGAGAGATGAGACTGCTAGCGAGATAATCTATTTATTAGAACTTAAGTGCCCCTATTGCATGAGTGAATGTTCAAGAGTATGGCCTGAATGATATCAAATGAGTACAGAAAGCGACTCGAAACGATATGGAAGATAGCTATATGATACCCTCTAAAAGTAAATCTATCAAGAGACGTCAGACGTTTATGACAATGTTTTTTTAACAATACGATGTCACAACACATAGCTTTTGTAGATGAGTTATTTTAAGATAATATTGGTGACAACAACCGACTTTTGTATGGTACCTCATTTCAATATCCTTAAGTTCGTCAGTATCCCCTCGGAAAACGTTTTGTCGTGGACTTGCGAGTACCTATCTCTTGCTGTTCAAGAAATCTTGTGCTATAGAAGATTTATTGTGTATGGTTTGAACACACGTTTTTGATCATCCACAATTATAGTTGAGTGATACCACCTTCAACTTGTAAAAAGAATGTTCCGTTTGTTGGATAAAATACTTTTTGAATTGGCCATCCTTTCTTGATTTTTATAGAATATGCTAAAAATACATTCAATTTTTACTTTGAATGGCTCATTCACTAATTAAGAATAATATTATAGGGAATATATGGTATTTGTGAAATATCATAAAAAGGGTCTTTTTCAAACACTGTTAGGGATACTGTAACAGTTGGTGTTATAATAGTGTATCACTCTATTATGAAGATTGACCATATAATCAGAATTAGCAATGTGAAACATATTTTTTTAAGTTTGATATTGGAATAATATTGTTTTTTTATGCTTTTCGAACAGATGTTAGTTCAATGTGAGATAAAATAATGTTTCATAACACTAAGGTGTTGATTGTTAGATGTATATGAATTGAGGTGTTAGATTTTTAAAATCATTTTATAATTCAAATACAATTTCGCTTTATTATTTTTGCTGGCAAAGAAAAAGTAAGAAAAATCTGACTTTTTTATTTATGAGTACTCATTAGCATTTTATCTATTAATTTAAATTTATCAAAAATGAAAACTAAACCTTTTTTAAAATCGATGGCATTAGTGATTTGTTGCTTAACTTCTTTTGTATTGGTATCATGTGATAAGGATGATGATAAGCCCAATTTAAAAATCAGTCCTAATAAAGTAGAAGTTGCAGTTGGTAAAACGGTTACTGTGTCTGTTAGTAATGGTACTGCACCATATACGACGAAATCAAGTGATGCAAAAATCGCAGTTGCGAAATCAGATAAAAATGCGATTGTAATTACCGGTGTAAAAGATGGTTCAGCAATGATAACTATTACGGACCGGAAGGGAGTTACAGGAAAAGTTGCTGTAACTGTAAGAACTGTAAAAGAGACCCCAAAAACTCCAAAAGGACTGGATTTTGATAAACAATCTATTACTGTGAGTGTTGGAAAAGATGGTATAGTAACAGTAAAAGGTGGTGCACAGCCATATTCTGCCGTTGCGAAAGATGTCAATATTGCTACGGTATCAGTCAAGGAAAATAAAGTCAACATAAGAGGAGTTAAGGCAGGAAAAACTACTATTACAGTTACAGATAAGGATAAGAAAACGGGAACTATCAATGTGACGGTTAAATAGTTTTCTTTTTTTTCTAATTTTATTGTAATGCATAGCGAGTGAGACGAAGATAATTTCGTTATATACTGCTATGCATTTACAATAAGTCTTTGTATATAATGATCTTGCGAGTTATAATTAACCTCAAATTATATGTTAAATATTTTAAATTATGAAATTGATTAAATTGCATTTATTGGTAGCAGCCATGATAATAGTAACATCAGGCTGTGTTGGATCTGGGAAGAAATATAAACAACAAGAAAATAGTGCTGCCGGAGTAGTGGATAGCAAAAACAAAGATTGTTATGGCACCTATGAAGGCATATTACCTTGTGCCGACTGTGGTGGCATCAAAACGACATTGAAAATTAATAGTGATGCAACTTATGATTTGCGGAGTGAGTATCTGGGTGAGGAGAATGGTATTTTTGAAGAGAGCGGTGTATATAATATGATAGGCGAAAACATCATTGAACTGGTTACTCCTTCATCGGGTGCCAAAACATATTATAAAGTTCTCGACGACGCAGTGGTCTTGTCTGACAGTACGGAAATCTTCAACAATAGCGGGCGGCTCGCAGCACAATATATATTGAAAAGACAGTAATGTTTATGTGTGATAGGACATGTGATTTGTTTAAGGTAGGAAATTTTAACATAAAAAGGTGCCTATTATTTCTTGTCTGTATAATGTTATTAGTTGCTTGTGGTGAGAATGATCCGATTGAATCCCGGAATCGACATCCCAGGCAACAGGAAGAATCTCATAGTGAACAATCCGGATCAGTTCCCGCTGTGGCTAAAGAGGATGTTGCAGCTTATTTTAGATTTGATATGTCTAGAGATATAAATGTTGCGTTAGGACTTGTTGAAGCACAGAAAGAGACGCTGCAGATAAACGGGAAAATGATAAAAATAACTGAGGCTGTAGTGAAAAGGAAAGATTATCAAAAAGGCTCATTTGTGCTATATGTTACAGGCACGGTAAATGGTTCACCTTTTAAGAATGAATTCACTTTTACCGGCTTTGTGAGCAAACCTGACGATTATCAAATGGTTAATGGTGCACAAGCTGAGTGGAAAGCAAATGCTGATTATTATGCAAAGCTTGATTTTGATAGCTTTTACAGATTACATAAAGTGAACATGTTTACAATTGAGAATTTAGGCCGGTTAGTGGACTTTTATTCTATAAATGTAGGGGGAGAAAAATATCTTTTTACTCTGGAAGATCTTGAGAAGACGGTTCTTGAAGATATAAAATATGAGCAAAATCAGCTTTCTTTCTATCTTAGGTACAATAATAGTAGGTCTAAAAAAAGAATATCACTTCTGTTTGACAAGAATAAATACTATGAAGGAAAGGCTACTGTAAATACAGATTTTATAAAACAGAAGTATATGAGAGGGATATATGAAAATCCATCTCTATTTAATGGTCACATTTTTTCATATGATGAAAGTGCGTATGCTGTGGAAATCAGTACAACTCTGAAAGAAAAAAGCGACACAGGCAACATGCTTACACTACATTTAAGCATGTATGCAAAGGGTAATGGTGGCTTGTTGCTTGCAGAATTTGATAAAATATTCACCGGTTTTAAACCCTTAAGTGAATTGAAGAATGAGTTGATAGCCTACTCAACACCGGATTTGCATGAGTTTGTGAAAAATAAACTTAAGAATAGTAATTATGGTGATGTGAAAAATAAGTTTTCCAATTCTATAGATAGATGGATACAGTATGTGGAATTTGTAATTAAGGATCATGATTCATTGCAATGGGAAAAGAATAAATGGAGCAAGAACGTCTTGAATGGTCTCTTTTCTTCTGTAAAGGATATATATTTGGATAATGTAAGATTTGAACTTAACTCCGCCCAATTAAAGGAGATTGGCGGAAAGCGTTTTTTGTATATTGTTTTTCAAATGATTGGTGCTAATGATTTGGTATTGACGAGTGACGCTATTCTTTTTAATATGTCCATACACATACCTTCTTCGTTATAAAATGATTTGTGACAAATTGATCCGGTCCAATATTGTGTTTATATTTAAATTGAAATTCACAATGATATCTAAGACAAAAATATTCCTTTTTTTTCTTGCAAGAGCTTTATTTATTAATGCACAACAATAAGAAAAAAAGAGGAAGTAAAAAATGATTCCGTTTACTAACTTCAGGAGGGTAGTAGTAGCCTCTCTCGACCAATAAATATAAAAAAATCTTTCTATTGGAATGAAGACAAGATAAAAGCTGGCATATCTGTACAAGGAAATTGGCGTAACCAAAACTTTCCAGGTACACTTCCGCAAAGAAAGAATATGGTAACCGGAACATTTGAACGCGATTTCGACATCAATCCTTTCTCTTATGCTTTGGGAATGAGCCGTACTTTGCGTCCTCGAAATATCAACGTGAACTGAAGTATTATCGTAACAATTGGACACCGTTCAATTTTAAACGAATTTAAAAACAATTATATGAGAATCGAAGTACTTGATTTTAAAATAATAATGCTCATCGGTCAAAACTTATCAAGAGATCATTACTGAATATTTTCTGGGAGAAGAATCATTTTGGTTTTAGGGGGCATCTTACACAGGCCCTCCAATATGAACAGGAATAAAAATAGGAAGATTTATTATAGCCTGTTATCATACAGCCGGTAACGATGTGTCGATTTATTTGATTCCCATATCAAAATAATCGGGACAATATATTTAATCGTACTTGATCGTAAAATCATCATTTATAGGTATTGCGTACAATTATGCAATCTGCTATCTTTACAACCTAATGGATAATGCAAGAAAAAAGCGGAAATACAGAGCCATAGTGGCATGCTTATTGTTGCTGACTATGATGCCTTTCTTCTTTGTGAAAGCCTTTCATGTTCACAAAGAAGATTTATGTATATCTCATGATGAGCAACAATCTTCCCATCATGATTCTGCCGATAAATGTGCTATCTGCCTGTTCACTTTATCTTCATTTACCGAAGCCGAGAGCTTTGAGTACAATTGCGTTCAGACAGAGAACCCCGTTGAATATCTTATCCAAAAGGAGAAGGACATTACTGTTACTTTTCCCCTATTGTCTCTCCGCGCTCCTCCTGTCCAACTATTACAATCCCTCTCATGGGTTGCATGCATTATAAGATGACATGTGAAAGAGGGATGCTGTGCCCTTTGGTTATCTTAAACAATTTATAACTTCATTACAATTTTCGTAAAGTATGACATTTCATGCATATTTCCAATATGTGTGTCTATTCATTGTCTGGCTGTGTGCAATATCTCCTACAAGGATGTATGCACAGAAATACCGACAGCAATCAGATACACATAGGACACTGTTGGTTGTAGATAAGGAAACCGGACGTCCGATTGAAGGAGCTTACATCTTATTGGAGAATCAACCCCTTGCCAGTTCAACCGGAGGAAGAATCATTATCCCTTGGAAGACAAATTCCAAGGATACAGTTCTTGTACAGAGTTTGGGCTACAAATCTCAATATATATATTTGAGTGAGGCATTCAAAAAGGTGAATATTCAAACAGTATATCTTTATCCGGAGATAAAAATTCTGGAAGAAGTCATTATTACCGGTGAGTGCTCCGGAGTGACTCGGAATACGGTAAGCAACAACCTTACTTCCTTCGCAATCAATCGCGCATTGGGAACTTCTCTCACCTCTCTGCTTGAACAGGTCAGTGGCGTAAGTTCCATCAGTACGGGGACGACAGTTGCCAAACCTGTCATCCAAGGAATGTATGGCAACCGGATATTAATCATAAACAATGGTTCCCGCCAGACAGGCCAACAATGGGGAGTTGATCATGCTCCTGAAGTGGATATGAACGGAAACGCTTCCATTCGGGTGATAAAAGGTTCTGACGCGGTACGATATGGTTCAGAAGCTTTGGGAGGAATTATTGTCATGGAACAGGCTCCCTTACCCTTCCGGAAGAAGGCCTTGAAAGGAAAGACTTCCATACTTTATGGAAGTAATGGTCACCGTTATGTGCTGACCGGACAGTTGGAAGGCACTTTCCCTTTTCTCCGTGACCTTGCCTGGCGAGTACAGGGGACATATTCAAATTCCGGAGACCGTTCCACCGCAAACTATCTTCTAAATAACACTGGAGCCAGAGAACATCATACCTCCGCTTTACTCGGCTATGACCGTGGACGTTTAAGAATAGAAGGATTCTACAGTCACTTTTACAACCGGACGGGAGTAATGTTCAGTGCCCAGATGGGAAGTGAAGATCTGCTGGCAGAACGTATCCGATTGGGACGTCCCCTGTACACAGATCCTTTCACGCGAAGTATCGCATACCCATATCAAAAAGTTACCCATCAGACAGCCATTGGTAAAATGAAGTTCAGTATGCGGAACGCAGGAAATCTTTACTGGCAAAGTTCCTGGCAGAAGGACGACCGACAGGAAAACCGCATCCGGCGTCTGGGTTCCGACATTCCAGCTGTTTCCCTGCACTTAAACTCATTACAAAACTCTCTCTGCTGGAAATTGAATTATAATTCATGGCAAACAGAGGTTGGGGGACAAATTATGTTCATTGATAATCACAGTCAGGCAGGAACAGGTATTGTTCCCGTTATTCCCAACTATACGGAGACACAGATGGGAATATATGGTATCGGGAAGTATAATTACAGTAAAGGAGGAATTGAAGCAGGTATTCGTTTTGACGGACAGGAAACCCGTGCCAGTGGTTATGACTGGACAGGAAGTCTCTATGGAGGAACAAGAAAGTTCAATAACGTATCATACAGTCTGGGAGGTCATCATCATTTCTCTGACCAATGGAAGCTCACCACTAATTTCGGGCTGGCCTGGAGAGCTCCTCACGTGTATGAATTATATAGCAACGGAAATGAACTCGGATCCGGAATGTTTGTCAAAGGAGATTCTACCATGCACTCCGAAAGGAGCTATAAATGGATATCTTCCATCAGTTACAGCAATAAGGTATTCAGTGCCCGAATGGACGGTTACCTGCAATGGATAAGCGGCTATATCTATGATGAACCGAAGAAAGAAACCATCACTGTTATTTCGGGGGTATACCCTGTATTCCAATACAAACAGACCCCGGCTTTCTTTCGCGGAATGGATTTTGACTTTCACTTCATGCCCATAAATTCATGGGATTATCACCTGATTGCTTCTTTTATACGGGCAAATGAACAGACGACAGGAAATTACCTTCCTTATATCCCCTCTTCCCGTTTCAGCCATGACCTCTCATGGCTTCACGAAACCAAATCGCATTCCAAATTACGTTTGAGTATCAGACATCGATTCGTGGCAAAACAGACCCGGTTTGACTCGAATACGGATCTTATTCCCTATACCCCTCCGGCATACCACCTCTTGGGGTTCGCTGCTAGCTTTGAGTGTCCTGTAAAATACGGATACAAACTACAATTCATGATAGCGGCAGACAATATCTTGAACAAAGAATATAAAGAATACACTAACCGTTCACGCTACTATGCACATGACATGGGATCTGATGTACGTTGTGTAGTGAACTGGAGTTTTTGATTTATAACAATTATTATTAACCAAATAAATAAAAAATGAAAACAAATGTATGTAAAATCGCATTGATGTTCCTGATAGGAACAGCTCTTTCGTTGTTGTTCAATTCATGCAGTAAAGATCCTGTAATTCCTGAAAATGAGACAGATAATAAATTGCATGAAGATCCTTCCAAAATGACAATCCGTCTTGTGGAATGCCACTTGCATGCAGATTGGAATGAAATACAGAAAGTCGGTGGACCTCACCAGAATCCGGAATCTCCGGCCAAGCACATGAAACGTATTCAGGAAATAACTTATGAGCTGAAAGCCGGCAAGGGTTGGAGGCTTGCCGAAGGCAGTCAAAGCAAGTTCTACGTGCAGAAAAATGGAGACTACTATACTTATGGGAAATACACCCCGGCTCCCGTTTATTTGATGTTCATCTATTACTATAACGCCAAAGGAGATTTGATGAACAGCCAGTTTATAGAAAACGGGCAGGATAATATTCATCAACATTTCTTCACGCCTGAAAATGTAAAACCCACATTTGACGGTCAGCCGGAAGCCGATGACAATGAACCGCAGAAATTGGTGGATTATCTTTATGTGGACACTACCCCCTGGGACAAGACCAAACATAGCAAGGAAGCTGAAATAACAGGAGACAGTAACCCGATAGGTTTGAAAGGAGTTATCCGTTTTTTGAAAGACCGTAAGGAATTCGACCTGAAAATTCGTCTTTATCACGGCTACAAATCCAAGGGCAATCCGGAAACAGGTACTTTTGATCCGTTCTATAAACCTTCCGGAATATTGATCCAGCGTGGTACATGGGATATCAACCTAAACATTCCGGTAGTGGTGTTCTGGAGCCGTGAAGAGACTGTGGGGGTAGACGAAGACACGAACCCCGAAGGGGTGGAAGAAGACGGGCTTGATGAAAAAAGTAATCGTGCCATACATTCAATTATGGGAACCTTCAATCTTACATGGAAAGAAGCGCTTGAAGAGTTTATAATTTACACTTATAAGTCAGGGGATGTGGAAGCCGGAGCGATTTGGCTTTGAAAATCGGTTTGGACTGCCATAAGTAACCATAAAACTGCCTGTTGTGACATTGGTGCCGGTATTGTTTCAACAGGCAGTTGTTCCTGTTAAACCGTTTCATCTTTTTTTGCAAGA
>OHSJ01000560.1_pt1 | contig 14842 bp, 15 predicted proteins | sample 1578561 | NCBI WGS metagenome assembly OHSJ01 (sample SAMEA3879571, study PRJEB24766) | human gut metagenome | biome: human-associated habitat; feature: feces | place: USA | collected 1985/1987 | reverse complement strand
AATGACCAATGCCCACTACAACGATATTTCCCAGTACCGTGATGTGGAGAGCCTGAATTATTATAAAATCCTTCTTGATCAGGGAAAAACCAAAGAGCAGGCTCTTAAGGTTCTGGCTGCCAGATCAAGAGACAACAGCAGAACACCGATGCAGTGGTCTGATGACAAAAACGCAGGATTCACAGAAGGAACACCGTGGATCGAAGCTCCCGAGAATTATAAGGAGATCAATGCAGAAACAGAACTTAAAGATCCGGACTCCATTTACAGCTTCTATAAGAAACTGATTGCCCTTCGAAAAGAAAAAGATATCATAGCAGAGGGAACTATCGAATTTCTGGAAAAAGAAAATGCAGATGTGCTGGCATACAGACGTAACTATCAGGGAGAAGAACTGATCGTTCTTAATAATCTGACAGCAGAGAATGTAACGATCCGGCAGCAACCGGAATGGAAAGCATATCAGAAACGTCTTGGAAACTATGAGAAGATCACTGCAGAAGATGGAAAGATCACATTAAGACCGTTTGAGACAATCGTATTAGATTCAGCTTTATAAAATTAAAAGAATGCCCACCTGATTAAAATGAAAAGAAACAGGAACTGAAAATAAATCAGAACCTGTTTCTTTTTTGTATCTATGGACATACAGTCTTCCTGTAGTGTAAAATATAGATATACGATATCTGTAAACACCGCAACAGGAAAGGAAGGAAAATTATGAAAAACAAACGAAACCAAGGTAACAGACTGCTGACCATATGTATGGTATTACTGCTGGCATTCAGTATGCTGTTTACAGCAGTAGGAACAACAGAGAATGTACAGGCCGCGTCAAACGGACTCAGTGCATATAAGAAGATTACTTTTTATAAAAGCGGCAAAGTAAACGGCACGATTTATTCTATGAAATACAATGACAGAACCAATCGTTATATTGTATATGCTTCAAAGAATGGTAAAAAGAAAGCGCTTCTTAACAGCTGTTCCAGTGGTTCCATTGTAACAAACGGAAAATATCTTTATTATGAAAGTGCAGCATTTCTGAGGAGCGGTAGCTTTGGAGGAACTTACAAAAATCGTAAACTGGTTCAGTATAATCTGAAAACCCGTAAAAATAAAGTGCTGATAAGCTTCAGGGGGGAGGGACCTGCGGATAGCATTATCGGCTGCGATGGCACCTATCTTTATATGGGATATCAGACCCAGTATGGTGACGGACTGGGAAATTTTGCAGTGGTAAATCTGAAAAAAAGACAGATAAAACGTCTGGGGAAGGATTGTTCAACAGTACAGAGCGTGAAAAACAAAGTCTTGGTTACAGCTGTGGGATTCCCTCATGGAGGTCCTGTCTATCTGATAAACAGAGATGGAAGCAAATGCAAAATAATTAGTGACAGAGCTATTAAAGTATCTGTAAAGGGCAACTATATTTATTATACAGAAGCTACTTATGACTGGAAAACAAGAAAGTGCAGATGTGATCTCAACGGAAATAACAAGAAAGCTCTTACTGCGTGGAGCAGAGGAATTGCCGGATAAGAAAATTTCTAAATTTCATAATAGTCTGAGGTCTGAAAAATAAATAGAAAAACAGAGGGGCTGTCGGTTAATAATGATTTTAACACCGTCAGTTCCAAATAAAATGATCCCGGCAAGTACAAAGTTTTTACGTTTTGTAACTTGTTTGGGATTATTTTATTTGAGATTGTGAGAAAAAGTCTGTAAATAAGATTCTTTTACGAATGCAAGGGTGATAGACCCTTCGCCCTTGTTTTATATAAAAGTCGTTGAATTATATGTCAAGCACAGGGGGCGCCCGTCTTAATCGTCGGTTTACTTGTTACTCTGGATGGCACCTTTCGTATATAATACTCAGTTTGTTATATACCTGCACCCAGTTTCGAATTGTACTGGCCTATTTTTCGTAGCCTTAAAAGTGGCCAGATACAGCGCTTTTAAAGAGTGCTTTTTCTTGACATAGAAACATATTCAGAAATCGTTGCAGATGACAGGTACGAAAGTGGAGGAACAGTTACAAATGAATGAAGAAGTAAAACGACGAGAGGATATATCAGTATAAAAACTTATTACAGATGTTCAGACTGCACTGGTTGTTCTTATAAAACAGAATGTATCAAAGGGAATAACTGCAAAACATCTATGGAAAAACGTAAAAAAGTGTTGATGGTGTCGAAGATAATGGTCCAGAAACGGGAAGAAGATCTGGAACGGATCACAAGTGAGTATGGAATCATGCTTCGGATGAATCGCAGTATTCAGGCAGGAAGGACAGGAAATCACTTTTGCGTTAAAATTGACATAGAATTTGATGGTTGAAAACAAAGCAGTTTAAAATAAGGCATGCTGAAAGGGAGGCTTAGGAAAGAATGGCCGCTGATGGAGCCTGCCAGAGTAGCGATGAAGAAGCTCAACCGCAGATTCTTCAACGGTTGTTGAAAGATTCTTGCTTTTTCAACTAATAAAATGGTGTCTCTCTATTTGATTATTTAAGTATACTATAAGTCTGAACAGGAAGAAACTGTGGCGTATCAGGAAATCCTGTTTCTGTTATGCTAAAAAAGGAAGAAAGAAAAATCAAGTAATTTATCATTTTCATATATATACATTGTATATTTTTCATTTAAAACATCATTTTTTTCAATTTTTAAAAAATTACCATCAATTTCATAATTTAAATTAATACACTTTGATTTGTTATTTTCATAGTAATAACAATACTCTAATTTATTTTGAAGAAAATTAATAGTACCATGTTGTTTAGAATCATAAATAAGCTTTTCATTTCTATAGACATCAAGGCTGCTAACATTCCAACACCCATAAATATTTTCTTTATTAATTTGTTCTTTATTAGTGTATTTTTCTCTTTTTAATATTTCTTTAGAAGGTTCATTTGCGCCACAGGCACAAGTAAATAAACATAGAACCAAAATAATAATACTTTTCTTCATTATTCCACACATCCTCTTGGACATTTGCAGCCACACGTATATCCGCCATAACCATAACCACATGTACAATTCGTGGTACCAGTATCTTGACCATTTCCTGCACAACCAACATTTACATAATAACATGATGGTTTAGATGGTGCTGGTGGTTCTCCATATGATGAACAATTTGTTTTTGCAGATAATCTACTTCTTGAAATGGTTCCATAGGCCACAGAGCCAGCTCTTGCTGCATAGTTACATACTCCATCACAGCAATCCGAAATCCAATATAATGTGTCAGTACTTCTATCACATCTGTTATCGTTTATTGTATCGCAATCACTTCCGCCACTGCTACCGCCTCCACCATAGTCTGGATCAGGGTCTGGTTCATAACAGTCTGAATCATCATAACAATCTTCATAATCATAATCTCTTCCACAGTAACTATCATCGTATCGCGAATATATTTTATAAGTTATTCTTTGACTGCCCCATCCACATGATGCATCACAATAACCGGTTGAATATCTTTCTTGATACGTCCAAGAACAACAAGACATTGTATTACATGAAGTATTTCCGTAGCCATTACAATTATTACCTAAATATTTATCTGTTCGATATTCATAATATACTCCTCCATCACATTCTTTTGAACATGATCCATATCTATTAAAATTTGTATGTGTACAAGTTGTATATAATTTATAATTTGTTGTTTTACTTTGAATATTACCAGCATTATCTTTGACATAAGCATACACTGTTTTATTAGCTCCAGAACCTTCATAACTATTTATTGTTAACTGAATATTACATGTATAAGTATTTCCACTCTTTGAACATCTACTAACATTTACCCAACTGCAACTACTATAACTACCTGAATTTGAAACACATACCTCTTTTACATCACTATGTGAGTCATATGTTTTTATCGTTATCGTTGTATAAATACTATTATAATTCGAATTATTACTTTTTACAGTTACACTATTTATTACTGGATTAGTTTTATCTAAATAGACATTTACTTCTTTTTTATCACTTGGACATATTACTTTATTTCCTGCATTATCTTCGATTGTAAATGTACCTATTGTACTACTTATATTCGCTGCTTTATATGTATTTGTATATGTATATGTTTTGTAGCATGATGCTCCTGTACAATTTGTCGTAGCATTTTTATATGTTAATTTTGCACAACCACTTTCATTATCTACGCATCCAAAACTTATCGCTACATTGCTTTTTGTCCATTTAGTATTTTCTATATAACTACATACTGGCGGTATATCATCTATTTTTTCTATTATGATAGTTTCTTCATATTTTACTTTATTTCCTGCTTTATCGCTTGCACAAAATGTATATGTTCCATTTTCTGTTATTTTATGTTCTATTTTTACATCATTTGGATTTGGTACATCTATTTTTGTATACTCATCTAATCCTATCTTTTCACAATCATCTTTACTAAATATATATCCATCAATTCCCGAACCTATATCTGTTAAATTTACCTTTAATGTTTTATCTTTTGTCCAATTTTCTTTATCTGGAATTTCAAGTGTTTTTATTTCTGGAAGTACTCCATCTATTCTTACTCTTTGTCCTTTTGATTCAAGAGTTTCTTCTGCATTTACTAATGTCACATAAAATTCATCATCAATTACATAGCCTCTTTCATTATATAGGTTTTCTAAATTATATATTGGTTCATCTGAAATTACATTCGGATTCTTTTCACTTTTCCATGTATAATCATAACTATTTGGTTCTTTTTCACTATTATTAAATTTTACTTTTAATGTGATTGGACTTTTATACCATGTTTTATTTATTTTATTTCCATCTATATCTACGATTGAGATTTCACTATTTACTATTGCTTCCTCATTACAATTGCCATTTTCATCTATATTACTTTCTATCCCTAAATTTCCCTCTTCATTATCATTAATTGTTACGATATGACAGTTTAATGAGGTTTTATCTCTTGGATCTATAATTATCATGGATTTATTATCCGCTTTTAGGTAGCCCTCTTTTATAAGAGTATCTACATATACCTCTGTACTTTCTGTATCACTATAATATTTTTCAGCTGCAAGTTCTATCTCAGTTTTAAGATTTTTATATTGTCTATCTAGTATAGTTTTTCTTATTGAACTAACTGAAAAAATACCTATTGTTATAATTATACCTAAAAGTACTATTACACTAAGAAGTTCCACTAAAGTAAATCCTTTTTTATTTTTCATAACTCACCTACTATAATAAGTTTATCACATTTATTTTATTTTGCAATAAAAAATGACAACTTAATTGTCATTTTTTAGTACTCTTTTTTCTTCTTTTTCTCTTAAAATTTTTTCAATATATACATAAATCATTCTAAGTTCTAAATAATTCAATTTACAAAGCACATCTAATATTTGAGAAATATTTTTTGTAATTAATGCACTTTTCATCATATTAATTATATCTTCATCTTTTACATATTTAAAAAATATATTATAAAACTTATTCATCATTAGTTTATCTTCAATATTATTAATGAAAAAATCATCTAAAAGTAAATTGTCATCTTTAGTTAAAACTTTAAATCTAAACTTCTTATCATTTATTACATACAATTTTCCATTTAAGAAACTGTTCGGTAAAAGATTATTTTGAATAATCATATTCATAAGCTCATCATACGTATATTCTTTAGTAAATGAATCAATTATTTCAATGTTTGAAAAGTTCATATTACTTTTAAGTAATATATTTATATCAATTGGCATAAATTCTTTTGGCCTTGCCTCGACAACTAAATAATAAATATTTTTATCCATAATACATCACTCCATTTTTTTGGATAAGATAGTATTTTATCATGATATTTATTTTGTTGTCAATTAGATTGACATAATTTCTCTTTTAAGTTTATTTTTTTTATTTTCAATAGCCACCCTTTCGGTTACAAATATTAAAAGTATTGCATTTAATGTATAACTTCCTCCATAAGATAAAAATGGAAGTGGTACACCAGTAAGTGGTATCAGTGCAAGAAGACCAAATAAGTTTATAAATATATGTAATGTAAAATACCAAAATGTTCCGTAAGCTAAGATACTTGTTCTTAAATTATCACTTCTTTTAGCAATTTTAAATATCTTATATAAAATAACCCCATAAAGTAATATTGTAAGTGCTCCCACGATTGAACCTAATTCTTCACAAATAATTGGGAATATCATATCTGTATGACTTTCCGGTAAATACAAATATTTTTGAGAACTTTGGCCAAGACCTACTCCAAAAAGGCCACCATTTGATATAGCAATTAATGCATTACAAACTTGATAACCACTTTCCTCTTGATAACGAGTACAAGGTGCTTTAAAATTTAATCTTGAAAGTTTATTACTAGATAAAATGTTTCCACCTTTATATAAAAGTGCTAAAGCTAAAACAATAATTCCAATTACAAAAATTTTCATAATTTTTAAAATATTTTTCTTAATCATTGGTACAGATAAAAAAGTTAAAATTGCAATTGCTCCAATAATTGCAGCACTTCCCCAGTCTGGTTGTAAAAGTGTAAGAAGCATATAAATTCCCGCAAGAAGTAAGGGAATAAAATATAATGATAAGTTTTTAGTATTTCTTTTCGATAAATTATTATAAAATACTGCCATAAATAGTATTAATGCAGATTTTGCAAATTCACTTGGCTGAAGATTAAAAGGTCCTATTGCTATCCAGCTTTGAGCATTACCAGCAATTTTACCTTTAACAAGAACATACATAAGTAAAATTAGCACACCAAGAGAATATAAATATGCTAAAAACTTATATCTATTTGTTGGAAAAAGTGTTACAAAAAAGCCAAAGATAAAACCCACTACTAAAACTAAAAGTTGTCTTATAAAAAAATGATTTGGAGCAACATAATATCTAAGAATAGTCGAAGCACTCGAAGCAGAATAAATCATTACAAGACCAAAAATACACATAAGTGTAACTAAAAACAAAAGTAATTTATCTATTTTTCTTAAATCATCTTTCATATTATTATGATATCATTTTTTTTCTAATAAGTAAATTGTAAAAATTTTTAATATTTAATCACAAAATAAAAAATTATGTATATTTTATAATAGATACATAAAGGAGGTTATTAAAATGTATTACTACGGAAATAATGGCTATTACCCTGCTTATGGTCAAACTCAAACTCCTTGCTGTGGTGGCACATATGGTGGATATACAACTGGTTATGGAATGGGTGCCGCTATTTGGATAGTACTTTTTATACTACTTGTAATAATCATTGGAGCATGGGGATTTGGTAATCAAGGCCCAAATAATTAAGGGAAAGGGAAACCTTTCTTTTTTATTTGCGTTATTACCTTTTTTTTGGTAAAATATACATTGCAAAGGGGATGCTAACATGAAAATACCTAATCTAAATATTTTAGATGAAAAAAATAAAATTTTAAGAACTGTTTCTAAAGAAGTAGTCTTCCCTCTTTCAAGTGAAGATGAAAAATTAATATTTGATGCAATTAAATATTTAGAGTTATCTCAAGATGATAAAATTGCTGAAAAATACGATTTAAGAGCCGGGATGGGACTTGCTTTCGTTCAACTTGGAGTTCCAAAAAGAATATTTGTTATTGCTAATAAAAATGAAGATGATTCTTTCGAAGAACATATTGTTATTAATCCAGTTATTAAATCAGCTTCCGAAGAACTTGTATATGTTGGTGAGGGCGAAGGTTGTTTATCTATAAATAGACCTACGACAGGAATTGTTCCAAGACATGCAAGAGTAAATGTTGAATATCAAGATATAAAAGGTAACAAACAAACTATTAGAGTTCGCGAAGATATTGCTGTTGCCTTTCAACATGAAATAGACCATTTAAATGGTATTTTATTCGTAGATAAAATTGATAAAAAAGATCCATTCAAAGGAAAAGATCAAATGCGTGAAATTTGATCTTTTTTTATTTAATAACCTTTATTTTTATAATAATCGTATAACTGTTTAAATCTATTAAAGTGAACTACCTCTCTTTGTCTTAAAAAAAGTAGCGGTCCAATAATATCTTCATCATTTGTTTGATTTATTAATCCTTCATAAGTTGCTCTTGCTTTTTCCTCTGCGGCCATATCTTCGGATATATTGGCAAGAATATCGCCAGTTACTGCAAAGTATGCACATGTAAATGGATTTCCTGTAGCATCAACTGGGAATATACCTACTCCATGTTCTGTATAATAACTTCCAAGTCCTGCTTTTTCAAGTTCATCAATTGTCGCATTTTTTGTAAGCTGATGGACCATTGTACATATCATTTCAACATGACCAAGTTCCTCAGTGGCAATATCATTTAAAAGTGCTCTTCCCTTATCATCAGGCATTGTAAACTTTTGTGAAAAATATCTCATTGCTGCACTAAGTTCACCATTAGGACCTCCAAATTGAGTAATTAAATATTTTGCCATTTTTAAATCTTTTTTGGTAATATTTATTGGATAAGCAAGTTTTTTATCATATTTAAACATATTTTCCATCCTCACTTTCCCAAGGCCATGAACCATTTACCCATTTAAATGAATTATAATTATTTCCTTTGGTATAACAAAGTGGTCCATATTTTGATTCATATTCTTTAGAGCATTTTTCAAGCTTTTCACACCACATTTTATATTTTGCAAATAAATTTTCATCATTTGGATTTAAATCAAGTGCTAAAACATAATCATTTATCGCAAAAGATGCTTCCATTACTTTAAATAAATCTTTATCTTTTTCTGTTTTAAGTTTTGGTATTAAATAAGTATAATTTTTATAAGGTTTATATTCATTTGGAAACATATTTCCCTTTAAGAAACCTTCATCTTTTTCCTCATATTTTTTACTAAAATCTAAACCAGGAAAATTATAAAGCATATCATTATAGCCATTAAAATAGCTATCACTATCAAATAACATTTCTTTTCTCCCTTCATACATAAATTATGTAATTTAGGAAAAATGCATTAGTTTTTTAGCCTATAAAAAAGAAACCCAATGTTAAAAAGGTTTCCATTCATTTACAATCGGAATAATTTATATCCCGCACCATCCGAGAGCGGTTAACATTTCGCGAATGGAATAATTTATATCCCGCACCATCCAAAAGCGGTTAACATTTTCTAAACATTTTCACAAATGCAATTATATCTTACCATATTATTTATTTTTTTTCAAATACTAAAACTTACTTTTTTAGACCTTTCATAACTTCTTGAAATATTGCTACAGCTTTTTTCTTTCTAAGTTCTTCGGTTATTTCTTTAACAATATAATTATCATTTATTACTTCATAAGTTCCAAATATAACATTTAACATTTTATACTCATTATAAGTATTATCTGTATAAAAAATATATTTGTAATTATCATCGTCAACATAGGTAAAAAGCACATAATATTTTTTACCCTCAATTTCAATTATATCTTTCATTTTACTCCTTTAATATTCAAAAAAAGTGAATTAAATCACTTTTATCTGTACAAACTTTTAACTTGTTCTTCAATTTGGTCATTAACAGAATTGCTTGTAAAACTATTATCTATACCATAACATTCTGATGGTATATTATAATATGTGTCATAAAAAGTTACCGTTGGCATTACATGTTCATCATTGTTTGTAATAATTTGTGCTTGTTTTCCTGTTTCTGAATCAATTGTAGATTGAACATTATTCAATGTTTCTTTTACGCACATTCCAGTTTTAGGATCAAGTGTATAACCAACTGGTGCAGTCTTAACCATTACAGTTTCTTTATGTTTTTGTACCTCATTAATGCTATGTTCAATTACTTTATCACCATAAATAAACGCAAAAGGACATTCTGTAGTTAAATGATTAGTATTTGAATGTTTTGAATGTAATGCAACCCCTCCAACTATTGCATAACCAGTTGTCACACCTGCTAATGCTGCGGATACTAAATATTTAGTAATTTTTAATTTTTCTTCTTTTTTCATTTTATTTTCCCCCTTAACTGTTATAATTATAGCATATCTTTTAATGAATGTCAAATTTGTGTAAAATTATTTCTTTTTATATGCTCTTATTACATCTTTAGAAATATCTTCGATAGAGCGAACTTTACCATTTTCAAAACAATCAATTTGAATATAATTAAATAATTTTGCAAGTTCAAGGTACGCTCTTTGACTTTTCTTTAAATATTCTTCATCTATTTCATTTTGGTCAAGGGCCTCAGGTCTATTTGCTCTAAGTGCTCTTGCCCCCTCTACTGGCATATATAAAAATATTACTTTGTCTGCTTTAGGAAGACCTAAAAGTTCAAATTCTAAAGTTGCATTAAAATTATAAAGAGCTAGTCTTTTTTCTTCATCATCCTCTTTACCAGCTTGATGAGCCATATTTGAATATACATATCTATCAAGTATTACAGTGTAGCCTTCATTTAATTTTTTTTGAATAATAGGAAGGTTGTAAAGTCTATCTGCCGCATAATAAAGTGAGGATACTTTTGGATCTACATTTGGTGCTCCCTCGGTAAAATAACCATTTGAAATATAACTTTTACCTAAAAATGGACCACCAATAATTTTACCGGTTGGGCTATCATAATTTGGAAAAGACATAGTAAATACCTTTGTATTATTTTCTTTTAAATACTTTACAAGTAGTTTTGTTTGAGTTTCTTTTCCAGAACAATCTGTTCCTTCGATAACAATTAATTTACCTTTCATTTTTCCTTTTCCTTCTTTAAAATTAGTTTTAATCTTCCACAAGATTCTTTACCTTCTCCACAATAATGTTTTGTTACACAATCTGGTCCTAAATTTTCTGAATAGTAAGTTGAAACTTCATTTACTAGTTGATGCATTTTAGTAATATTTTCTCTAATACACCATTGTGCTTTTGTACATTCTCTTAATCTACAAATCCATCTAAATGCTTCGCCATCAAAATTAATTATTACATTTACTTTATTTCCACTTAATGTAAAATAAACTAAATCTTCATCCCTTATTCCGAAAGACTTAAATTCATCCTTTACTAAAATGTTTTTTTCGTAAATTTCATTATAGAAATCATTAAATTCACTATTTTGAATTTTTGGTGGTACCTCGTATTTACTTAAATCCACTAAAGGAGCAAAATCAGGTATTGATAATGAAAGTCTACGATGACGAGTATAATGGGTTAATATTGCAAAAGGTATTGCTGATTGAAATCTAAAATTGACCTGTCTTAAATCTTCATTATTAACTTCACTGAAAAGTGCCTTCATAAGTCTATGTTTTAACTCATCATTATTTTTAAGCTCATTTTCATAAATTTGTGTTGCTTCATTTACATCTTTGCCAAACATTCTAGAAATAGCATTTACAAAGATTGTTTTATCAATATCATTTGTATGAGATATTAAAATTGGACTTTCAACGCAATCATAGTTTTTTTGCACTCCAATTTTAGATAATAAATCATAAGCTTCACTATTTAGTTTTTCATTTTCTTTTACTTGTAAAGTTTCAATGTATGGAGCTCTAACATTTGATATTTCCTTTAATTTTTCGCCAAGTTCTCTTAATTCTGCAATATTTGCATATTTTGTTTTTGTAAGATTAGTAATCATTCTATTTAAGCTTGTACCATCAAGTCCCATTATAATTTCTGAATGATATGAATATGGTAAAATAAAACGAGCATCTTCTTTAGGAATACCACCTTTTTCTAAAACAGAATAATTTTCAAATAATGACTTCATATAATTTGTATATTTTTCTTTTAACAAATTATTATTTGGTGATAAACTTCCATCTTCCAAGTGAAAATCTGGGACATAAAAACCAACATTTGAAAAATCAACTTCTCTTCGAGATTTAATTGTAAATGATGAGTACCTTTCCTCAATAATAGTTTGTTCTACCAATGGGCTTACACCAGATAAAGCAAAAACCATATAATCGTGGTCGATAGTGGATGTATGCCCCATACCAATTACTCTTTTTACAAATTTTAGTGCTTTTTCTGGTTCATTCATTGAATAAACTGCATCAAATACACTACCTGGCATTCTAGATAATTTCCCAGCTGCGGCACATATTTGAATTTGATTTTCAATATATTTTTGATCACTATTTCCTAATAACTTAACTTCCATATTACCTCCTTAATACCATAATGGATATTTATCTGTTATTTTTTTAACTCTTAATTTTAATTCATTTAAAATATTTTCATCATTATAATTTTTTAAAGCCTTTGAAATTATTAAACCAATTTCTTTAAAATCATCTGCATTTAATCCTCTTGTTGTAAGAGCGGCACTACCTAGTCTTATTCCACTTGTTATACCTGCTTTTTCAGTATCACCAGGAACCATATTTTTATTAACTGTTATATTTATTTTTTCTAAAATATCTTCAGCCATTTTACCAGTAACACCTATACTTTTAACATTTAAAAGAAACATATGGTTATCAGTGCCACTAGATACTATTTTAAAGCCTTCTTCTTTTAAAGTATCACTTAATACCTTGGCATTATTTATAACATTTTTTGCATAACTTTTAAATTCATCACTCATTGCTTCATAAAAACACTCACATTTTGCAGCAATTACGTGTTCTAAAGGACCTCCCTGAATACCAGGAAAAATGGTTTTATTTACTTTTTTAATTATTTCTTCATCATTAGTAAGAATTATTCCCCCTCTTGGTCCTCTTAAAGTTTTATGAGTAGTTGATGTAACAACATCTGCATAAGGAAATGGTGATGGATGAACACCTGCAGCAACAAGTCCAGCAATATGTGCCATATCAACCATAAGATATGCTCCTACTTTATCAGCAATTTCTCTAAAGCGTTTAAAATCAATTATTCTAGAATATGCTGAAGCTCCTGCAATAATAAGTTTTGGTTTTTCTTTTAAAGCAATTTTTTCAATTTCATCATAATTAAGCATTTCTGTTTTTTCATCCAAATAATAAAATACTGCATTATAATCCATACCAGAAAAAGATGTTTTAAATCCATGAGATAAATGACCTCCATTATTTAAATCCATCGAAAGAATTTTATCACCATATGAAAGTAAACTTCGAAGTACTGCCATATTTGCACTTGATCCAGAGTGTGGTTGAACATTAGCATACTTACAGTTAAATAATTTGCATGCATACTCTATTGCTTTACTTTCTATAATATCTATATATTCACAACCACCATAATATCTTTTACCAGGATATCCTTCAGCATATTTATTAGTTAAAATACTTCCTTGTAATTTTAAAATATCATTTGAAACATAGTTTTCTGAGGCAATTAGTTCTAAACATCTTTCTTGCCTTTCTCTTTCTTTTGCTAAAGCCTCTATAATTATTTTATCCATTAAATCATCCTTTCCTTTTTATTTTTGCAATTCATAAGCTTTTACTAAATTTTCAATTATCATTGCAATTGTCATTGGTCCTACTCCCCCAGGATTTGGAGTTATATATAAACATTTATCTTTAACACCACAAAAGTCTATATCACCAACAATTTTTCCATCAATTACACTTATTCCGACATCTATTAAAATAGCATCATCTTTTATCATATCACCAGTAATTAATTTAGGATGTCCTACTGCACTAATTATAATATCTGCATTTTTTGTATATTTTTTTAAATTCTTAGTTTGTGAATGACATATACTTACAGTAGCATTATTATTAAGAAGTTCAAATATTAAAGGTTTTCCCACTATATCACCCCTACCTATTACACATACATCTTTTGAGGCAATTTTAATATTATAATATTTAAGTAGTTTAATTATCCCTTTTGAAGTGCAAGGAAAAAGTCCATCTTCATTATGCATAAGTTTATATAAATTATCCTTTGTAAAACCATCAATATCTTTTAAAGGATTAATCATTCCACTTACTTTTGCAAAATCAATCTGTTTAGGTACTGGACTTTGTAAAATTATTCCAGTTATGTCGGGTGCATCATTTAATTTTTCAATTAAATCAATAACCTCTTTTTCTTTAGTTTTTTCATCCATTTCATAAAGTAAAGTTTTAATACCTACTTTTTCACAATATTTAATTTTATTGTTAATATAAATTTTACTAGGTTCATCACTCCCTACATAAATAATAGCAAGAGTTATTTTTATATTTTCCTCTTTAATTTTATTTTCATAATACTCAAGTAATTCATTTCTAACTTTTTTCCCATCTAAAATCATCGTTTACCTCCATTAATTATTATAAATTATTTTTCTATTATTGGGTAGTTTTTAGACACTAACTTTACACAAAAAAATCACTAAATGATTAGTGAAATTTTATCTAAAAATTAAATATGCCATAAACCCAATAAATATTAAAAGTAAAATAGTACCATTAACTTTATCTTTTTTATTATCAATATCAGGAATGCCTACCATCATCGCACTTAAAAATCCTCCGATTAAACCTCCTATATGGCAGGCAACATCAATACCTGGAACAGCAAAACCAATAATAAGGTTAAGTATAATAACTGGAATTATTCTTGTTTTTAAAGCCTCAGACAAATATAATCTAAAATGAAATCCAAAATATAAAAGTGCTCCAAGAAGTCCAAAAATTGCTCCACTTGCACCAATACTTATACCATCATTAAATAAAGCACTTAAAAGTCCTCCGGTAATCATACTTATAAAATAAATAGTTAAAAATCTTTTCTTATCTAAATTATTTTCTACTTGACTACCTATAACATATAAACAGTACATATTTGATATTAAATGAATTATACTTCCATGTAAAAATCCATAAGTTATTAATCTATAAACCTGACCATGTTTAAGTA
>OHSJ01000550.1_pt1 | contig 14965 bp, 18 predicted proteins | sample 1578561 | NCBI WGS metagenome assembly OHSJ01 (sample SAMEA3879571, study PRJEB24766) | human gut metagenome | biome: human-associated habitat; feature: feces | place: USA | collected 1985/1987 | reverse complement strand
CAAACAGGAGCTGCCCGCCCATAAGTCTGCCGCCCCGAAAAAACGGGAGCTGGAGCGATAACCATGGCAAAGCGCAAGCGGGATGTGCCGGTTCTGTTTTGGGTGTCCGCAGAGGAACTGGAGTTGATCCATCAAAAGATGCAGCAATACGGGACAGAGAATTTGAGCGCCTATCTGCGGAAAATGGCGCTGGATGGTTATGTGGTCAAGCTGGAACTGCCAGAGCTGAAGGAGTTGGTCTCCCTGATGCGCCGAAGCAGCAACAACTTGAACCAGCTGACCCGCAAAGTGCATGAGACCGGGCGGGTTTATAATGCTGACTTGGAGGATATATCCCAGCGGCAGGAACAACTGTGGGAGGGTGTGAAGGAAATCCTTACCCAACTCTCCAAACTTTCATAACAGGGATAGATACTCCATTTGCGGAGGGAGGAACGGCGTTTCTTCGCCGCACCTTCCTCCGCTTTTTCTTTTTGTCTGTATCCTTGTCTTTTGCCTGTCCGTACCGGATAATATGAGTAGAATAAGAAGCGTAGCAAAGGAGTGAAAACAGATGCTGACCTTTGAAAAGGTGCTGGAGATTTTTGCGGATTACCTGACCGCAGACGAGACCATAGAAGTTTATATCAGCCGCCATGGATGTGTAAGAGTTGAATTTGACCAAGATTTTCACTATTGCTCTGGCGAGGTGTGCCATACTCCCAAGGAACTGTTCGACCTCTTAGCCGATGATTACCGGACTTATCTGGAGATTGAACTGACCAAAGGAAAACGGGAAGTGACGGAAGATGATGAGAGAGAAGCGGATGCCCTGTGCAAACGGCATCTGGAGCGTTGGAAGGAGGAACAGGAATGAAGATTTTGAAATGTCTGCTGATGATCGTAACTGCACCGGTCGTTTTGGTGTTGACGCTTTTTGTCTGGCTCTGCACGGGGCTGATCTACATATCCGGTCTGGTGCTTGGTCTGCTCAGCACGGTAATTGCTCTGCTTGGCGTGGCTGTGCTTATTACCTATTCCCCGCAGAATGGTGTGATTTTGCTGGTTATGGCATTTTTGATTAGCCCGATGGGGCTGCCGCTGGCTGCGATCTGGCTGCTGGGAAAGGTGCAGAGTTTGAAATTTGCGATACAGGATTGGGTGTATGGGTAAATGATGTGAATATAATTTGGAATGAAAAAGAAGCAGGACAATGGGAGATGAGACCCAATGCCCTGCTTCTCTGTTTATTCGGAACGAACTGTAATATATTTTTGATTGCGACTTTTAGGTTTATCGGGAATAGTCATTTCTAATTGCCCGGATTCTAAAAGCGGATTGATATGCTTCAAAGTGAAGTTTCTTAAATCTTTGAAGCCGCAAAATACTGCAAGCTCTTTCTTGGATTTTGGTGTTGTGCAAAAAGCCAAAATCTGTTTGGATACCGTTGATAGTTCAATAACTTGGTGGGTAACTTGGTGGATAACTTGGTGGGTGTCATCCTCTAAGTTGTAGTTTACATTTTTCAAGATGACCCTGAAATCTGTTGCTGTTGAGGAAAATTCAGGCTTATATGCCGCTGTATATCCAGGTAGCTTTTCGGTTTCACTGACGATTTTGCGTAGGCCACTTCCACGGCGTTCCATGTACTTCATGCGGTGGAACAGGTCAGCAATCACAGGGTTTCGTCGCATCGAACGGATACTGTAAATATCGTATTCCTGAATTGAGCCGCCGCCAAACATACCGCCAGGAGATGTGATTTCCACCCGATCATCAAACATATCAATATGGATTTCGCTGCCAAGCACAATATAATCACGATGGATAAGCGCATTAACAAGAGCCTCTGTCACAGCTCGTTCCGCATAATCCGGCTTGTCTACCCGATACTGTGCCTCTTTGACAAAACGGACTTTGGAATTATTGCGAATAAATTCACTGCCGCTTTTCAGTAGATAAATCAGATTCCCTTCGTATTCTTTATCGTCCAATGCATCATCAAAGATAGAGCCTTTTTCCAAGCCATTCCACCGGGTACAGAACATACGGGAGTTATAAACTGTGTGCTGATCGGTCATGAGCTTTCCGGCATTGGTCAAAAACCCATTTTTGTCAGCCAAACCGAAGGAGACATAATCGGATGGCTCAAAGCGGAGACCAGTCCGTTCCAGATAGGTTGCTTCCAGAAGTGTAAAGCTGTAATCCTTTTTTACCGCGTCTGTTGTTAGGGTATCAAAGGACTGATTGGTTCCCTTTAAGATCAGTTCATTCACAATGTAATCAGGGGCAATTACGCTTTCATTTCCAACACGGATATATGCTTCCATCACGCCGTCTGCCTTGTAATAATATGGGGTGCTGCGGCCGGGAGAAACCTCCAGAGCCAACAGGTTTTTACCATCTTCCTGCAATGGCTTTAAGATAAACTGCGGTAATGGTGTGATACGTTCTTTGATTAAGCGGCTGATCGCTTCAGCATCCTTTTGAACATCGGACAAGCCGATAGGCTCCCGGTCATCGGAGACTCCGAAAAACAGAGTGCCGCCAATTCCATTGGAAAAGGCACTGACACTTTTTAACCAGCTTTTTGGCTTTTTTATTTCGAGAGCAACTTTGAAATCACATTCGGTTGCTTCAGCAATGAGCTGTTCTATCATAAAATCCCTCCTTTGAGGTATTGGTAGTTTCTTTATATTATACCCATAAGGAGAGTTTATTTCAACGATAGGCACAAAGAGTTCAGAGAAAATATTTTGAGAGGAGGGCTTTTTATGGCAACTACAAGAATCATGCCACTTCATGTCGGCAAAGGCCGCACAGAGAGTCGGGCGATCAGTGACATCATCGACTATGTAGCAAATCCACAGAAAACAGATAATGGCAGGCTCATCGCAGGATTTGCGTGTGACAGCAGAACGGTTGATGCGGAGTTTCTTTTAGCAAAAAGGCAGTATATCGTTGCTACCGGACGAGTGCGTGGTACAGATGATGTGATTGCCTATCATGTGCGCCAGTCCTTCCGCCCTGGTGAGATTACCCCGGAAGAAGCAAACCGGCTGGGCGTAGAATTTGCAAAGCGTTTTACTAAAGGCAATCATGCCTTTGTGGTCTGCACTCACATAGACAAGTCGCACATTCATAATCACATTATCTGGTCATCGGTCAGCTTAGAATATGACCGGAAATTCCGAAACTTTTGGGGCAGCACCAAGGCGGTCCGTCAGTTGAGCGACACCATCTGCATTGAAAACGGACTGTCCATTGTAGAGAATCCGAAACCTCACGGAAAGAGCTATAACAAATGGCTGGGCGATCAGGCAAAGCCCTCTCACCGAGAGCTGCTTCGTGTGGCGATTGACAACGCATTATCACAAAGTCCTGCTAATTTTGAGGAACTGCTGAAGCTGCTGCAAGAGTCCGGCTGTGAAGTATCAAAGCGCGGAAAATCGTATCGTTTGAAACTCCCCGGCTGGGAGAAAGCCGCCCGAATGGACAGCCTGGGCGAAGGATATGGATTAGATGATTTGCAGGCGGTTCTCTCCGGGAAGAAAACGCATACCCCACGAAAGAAAATAGTTACACAGGCAGAGACGCAGAAGGTCAATCTGCTGGTGGACATTCAGGCAAAATTGCAGGCAGGAAAAGGTGCTGGCTATGCTCGATGGGCTAAGGTTTTCAATCTGAAGCAAATGGCGCAGACAATGAATTACCTGTCAGAGAACAATCTGCTGGAGTATGCGGTTTTGGAAGAAAAGGCTGCGGCTGCCACGGCACATCACAATGAGCTTTCGGCGCAGATCAAAGCGGCTGAAAAGCGCATGGCAGAGATTGCTGTTCTGCGTACTCACATCGTAAATTATGCCAAGACCCGTGAGGTCTATGTGGCATACCGCAAGGCAGGCTACTCTAAGAAATTCCGGGAGGAACATGAGGAAGAAATTCTGCTCCACCAGGCTGCTAAGAATGCCTTTGATGAGATGGGCGTCAAGAAGCTGCCCAAGGTCAAAGAGTTGCAGACAGAGTACGCGAAATTGCTGGAAGAAAAGAAAAAGACCTATGCCGAGTACCGGCGTTCCCGTGAGGAAATGCGGGAGCTTTTAACGGCAAAGGCCAATGTAGATCGAGTGCTGAAAATGGAGGTAGAACAGGATGTTGAAAAAGAAAAAGACCACGGCCAGCGGTAAGCTGGTCCTGGTCAAAAGCGTTCGCAGAACGCGCAGCCACAGAATGAAATTCTGTGTTCAAAGGGGCTTGGGGGCGCTGCCCTCAACAAGCAAGCGGAGAGGAAAATCACGGAGGGATTTTCTTCTCTGCGGGCCTGTGTGTATTAACACAGGCATTGCTTGCCTCTTTTCTCCGAAAATGAAAAGAACCAGTGAGAGAATCGTTAAATTTCACTCACTGGCTCAATTCGTTTCAAATTTTTTTGACAACTCTGTCAGTTCTTTCACCGTTTCCTGGGTGTGATGCAGCAGGGTGTCACGCATTTCTGGCGGACAGCTGGAATAAAGCATTTTCATCTGATTGACACCCTCATCCTCCAGAGAAATATCTGGATTTATAAGCGTATCTAAAGAGATGTGCAGGACCTTTGCCAATGCTCTCAAAATCAAATAGGAAGGATTCATTTTCCCTTTTTCGATATTGGCGATTTGCTTTACAGAAACATGGCTCAGATCAGAAAGTTCCTGTTGTGTCAGTTCTTTATTCTTTCGGGCTTCCCGCATTTTTTGCCCTAAAGCAGTTAAATCATCAATCGGCATAATCGTTCACCTCAATAATATTGTATCGTTCCGGTTTGATTTGAGGAATAACCTTATCATTCCGGTTTTTTCGGTACGATTATACCGATTTTTCTTTTTTGCAACATGGTTGCAGGCTTGTATTCTTCGAGCAATAGAAATATAATGGAATGTATTGCAGGAGGTGCAGAGATGGACTATATGACCCTAAAAGAAGCAAGTGAAAAATGGGGAGTTTCAATTCGGCAGATAAACTATTATTGCGCCGGTGGCCGTATTCCCGGTGCTGTGAAGGTGGCTACAATTTGGCTGATTCCGAAAGACGCGGAAAAGCCTGTGGATATGAGAACGAAGCAAGGAAAGGAGCAAAAAAATGCAAAAGATACTTTATGTTGAAGATGATTTGAGCCTGATTGATGGATTGCAATATACTTTGGAAGCAAGTGGATATATGGTGGACAATGCCAAAACTGTAAAGGAGGCTTTGGCCCTATTCCGAAAGAACACCTATGATTTACTTTTGCTGGATGTTACGCTCCCAGATGGCACAGGCTTCGATGTTTGCAAAGCGGTACGGAACAGCTCAACCGTTCCCATTATATTTTTGACAGCTTCGGATCAGGAAATCAGCATTGTCCGAGGACTTGATATGGGTGCCGACGATTATATCACCAAACCGTTCAAGCTGAATGAACTTCTATCCAGAATTAAGGCAATCCTGCGCCGTTCCTTGCAGTTTTCCAAAGCAGATACCTTTTTGGAAGCCAATGGTATTCGTGTAGATACGGCGGAACGGCTCGTTTGGAAAAATGATGAACCGCTTGACCTCCCGCTGGTGGAATACAAATTACTATGTTTGTTCATGCAAAATCCTAATCACCTTATGCCGCGAGAAATGATCCTGGATAGGATGTGGGATGGCAACGGAAACTTTGTGGATGACAATACCTTGTCTGTGTATATCCGGCGGCTGAGAAACAAAATTGAGGACACACCCAATCAGCCTAAATACTTGCTGACGGAACGAGGTATCGGCTATAAATGGGTCGTTGAGTGAGGACAAGGTATGGGCAAATTAGGGAAAGAAACAAAGAATCTACTGTTGGCAATCACCGTCATCTGCCTTATTTCATTTCTACTTGCCGCAGGACTTTCGTTTTTACTTGCAAAGGACTTCCAACATGAGATGTTGCTCCATGACTATGGTGTTTCCGGCTACCAGCTGAACCATGAGGATAAATTGCAGATTTCAGCTTTTAGTTCGTTGCCAAACGAGAATGATATAGAATGCGGTAGGGAGGCTATCAGTTTTATCCGCTCATCTATGAGCCGTTTTTTATTCTCTGTGACATAAAATTCATCTGGATATTCCGTTTTCGGTTCGCCATGCGCTGCCTCCATTCTTCATAAGAGTTTGAGATTATCCCAACAAACATTTTTCATTTTCGGGCAAGGGACCTGAAAATCCGAAAAATCGCAAGCGGGTACTCGCTTGCTGTGCTTGCTATCGAAACCCTACCTTCTATTTCTCCCTCTACTAATACTACAATTTGAAGCGGTGATTTTGGCTGTTTCCATTTCAAATTATGCAAGAACCGCCTCTGTTCAATGTTGAATAGTTCTATGTTCACGCACACACGCAGGCAATCACTCCCCGTAAAGATAACAAAAGCAAAGTAATTGTCTATTTGGAGCGAAAATGCCTTTTTGGAGAAGAAACATACAGACATATCTGCTATACTGAAATGCGGTTAGTTCGTGCTAACACAAAAGCAAACAGGAGGACCAAATAATGAATAAACTACAAGGAAAAGACCTTATCAATGTTGGAATCTTCACTGCGATCTATTTTGTGGTGATGATGGCGATTGCCATGCTGGGATTTATCCCTATTTTTCTTCCGCTTCTGATCGTGCTGGTTCCGCTGATTGGCGGAATCGTAATGATGCTGTATTATTCTAAAGTCCAGAAGTTTGGAATGGTATCGCTGACAGGACTGATCTGCGGTATTTTAATGTTGCTGACCGGCATGGGGTATTGGAGCATTATTACCGGTGCCGTGTTCGGTGTCCTGGCTGATCTTGTTTTGAAATCCGGCGATTATAAGAGTGCAAAAAAAGGAATCATATCGCATGGTGTTTTTTCCATGTGGATCATCGGAAACTACATTCCCATTGTTGCAACACGGGACAGCTACTATCAGCAGCTAATCAGCGGTTATGGACAAGAGTATGCAGATTCCATTATGAGCTATATCTCGGCATATACGCTCCCCCTTCTTTTGATTGCCGGATTCGTTTGCGGCGTGATCGGCGGTGTGATCGGCCAGAAAATTTTCAAAAAGCACTTTAAGCGTGCGGGTATTGCATAATGCGCCGTGAATTGTTAGCAAGCAAAAAAAAGGAAACCGGCCTGTCGTTAGACCCTCGGACAAAGTTGGCATTGCTTATCACGATTGCCCTCTTTGTCTTGAGCGGCGGAGGTGGGGCTGCTTCTAAACAGTTTGCTCCTATTTTGGCTGCTGTTCCATTGATCCTGCTGCTCACGGAAAAATCGTGGAAGGGATCGGTTATCTATTTTGTTTTATATGGCGGCAGCTATATATTGCAACTATGGGCGCTCCCCCACCTGTCCGGCCTTCCTAACTTTCTTGTTGTTGCAATCTGCGGTTTCTTTATGCGGTTTGTGCCGGGGATTATGATGGGATACATCACGGTCAGGACGACGACGGTCAGCGAGTTTGTTGCCGCCATGAAGAAGCTGCATTTACCGGAGCAGATCATCATTCCTATGTCCGTGATATTCCGATTTTTCCCTACTGTTGTAGAAGAATATAATGCCATAGGGGACGCTATGAAAATGAGAGGAATCCGTTTTGGCGGGGGCAAAGCCAGTGCAATGCTGGAATACAGGCTTGTCCCTGTTATCATGTGTTCCGTCAAGATCGGGGAAGAATTAAATGCGGCAGCCCTGACAAGAGGATTGGGCGGTCCGGTCAAGAGGACAAACATCTGCGAAATCGGCTTTCATGTGCAGGATGTTTTTTTCCTGCTGCTATGTGTGGTGGCTTTTGCAATTCCTATTGTCACGATGATTACAGGGAGGTAGGCCTATGATCGAATGTAAAAAAGTTTCTTTTTCCTACCCTCCAAATGAAACTGACATTGGGGACAGGAAAGGACACGGAACATTAAGAAATATTGACCTGTCTATTAACGACGGGGATTTTGTACTGCTCTGCGGAACATCGGGCTGCGGTAAAACCACACTGACACGGCTGTTTAACGGACTGATTCCTCATTATTACGATGGAAAGCTGGAAGGCACTGTCATGCTTGATGGAGAAGATATGAGCGGGCTTTCCCTGTTTGATATATCAAAAAAAGTGGGTTCTGTTTTTCAGAATCCACGTTCTCAATTTTTTAATGTGGATACGACCAGCGAAATTGCCTTTGGATGTGAAAACCATGGATTGGAAGAAGCAGAAATCCGAAAGCGGGTAAAGCTGGTCTCAGAGCAGTTGAACCTTACAAATCTGCTGGACAGAAGTGTTTTCTCCCTTTCCGGTGGGGAAAAGCAAAAAATCGCCTGTGGATCTGCCGCCGCTGTGGAACCGGATGTATTTGTTTTGGACGAGCCATCTTCCAACCTTGACGCCTATTCCATCGCTGATTTTCGGAAACTGTTAAAAATATTGAAGTCACAGGGCAAAACAATTATTATTGCGGAGCACCGGCTCTACTATCTTTATGATCTGGCAGACAGGATCATATATTTAAGCGACGGGGAAATACAAGGGGATTATACTTTGCCGGAATTTCAGTTGATTCCGGCGGCGGAAAAAGCTAAAATGGGATTACGGCCTCTTGGCCTGGGTGAGTTTGCAGACATTGAGCCTGCCAGTCTACATTCAGGGCAGGGGATATGGAAACTGAACCACTTCCATTTCGCATACAAGAAACAGCCGGAAACGCTTTCTCTGGAAAATATAGAGCTTCCTGCCGGAAATGTAACGGCGGTCATCGGGCACAATGGAGCCGGAAAAACGACACTATCTCGTTGCTTATGCGGATTGGAAAAAAGATGTAAAGGTATCCTCGAAAAAGATGGTACTTCCTATTCAAGCAAACAGCGGCTGAAGCTATGCTATATGGTCATGCAGGATGTAAATCATCAGCTTTTTACGGAGAGCGTTTTAGAGGAAGTCCTGTTAAGTATGCCGGGGAAAGATTCCGATGAATCGCCTGAAAATGTGGCAAAGGCAGAGGCTATCTTGACAGAAATGGATTTGCTCCCGTACAAAGCCTGCCATCCGATGGGGCTTTCGGGAGGGCAAAAACAACGTGTGGCGATTGCTTCTGCGATTGCCTCTGAACGTCCGGTTATACTATTTGACGAACCTACCAGCGGCCTTGATCTCTTTCATATGAGGCAGGTGGCCGATTCGGTCAAAGGACTTGCCGATTCAGGAAAAACCATTGTGATTGTGACCCATGATCCTGAATTTATACTCAGGTGCTGCAATTATGTGATCCATCTGGAAAACGGCAGATTGGAGGAAAGCTATTTCCTCCAGGATACGGAAGGACGGGAACGGTTATTTAATTTCTTTATGATGGAAGGAGGCGGCGGAAATCAAACTGTTTGATGGTAAAATAAACTGCGGCTCAAATGTTAAAAATGTCATTGAAACTGAGGATTGCGTTGTCCTGCAGCTTTTTGACGAGAGCGGCGAGGGAACCATGACAGCCCACAAAATTTTTGATGGCGCTTTTGTGATGTATAGCGATATGCACCTGAAAGAATGTACCTCCTACTTTCAGAGTAGTACGGACAGTTCGCTTCTCTATATAGACCATTGCAGGGAGGGACGGATCGAAAGCGAGATTGACAATCATGCGTATAGCTATTTGCAAGAGAATGAGATGCGTGTGGATGACCGGCGTTCCCATTCGGGACGGTTCTGCTTTCCACTCTGCCACTATCATGGGATGACCCTGGGATTTGATCTGGACATTGCTGTGCCGGCGCTGAAAGACTTTTTTGGCGGATTTTCTGTTGATTTGTACGAGCTTCAAAAAAAGTATTGCAATGACAAGAAACCGTTTGTGATTCATAATGAGCCAGGAATTGAACATATTTTTTCAGAGCTTTACTTTGTCCCGCAGCAGATCAAAAGTGACTACTATAAAGTAAAAGCCCTGGAGCTGCTTTTATATCTGGACGCTTTGCAGTTTTCTGATTCCAAAGAAGATCGCCCTTATTTCTATAAAGGTCAGGTAGAAAAAATCAAAGCGATCCATGATCTTATTACGGCAAATTTGCAGGAGCATTACACGATGGATGAATTAGCTGAACGATTCCAGATTTCGTTGACGGGGATGAAAACCTGCTTTAAGGAAATATACGGAGATTCCATGTATTCCTATCTTCGCCGTTATCGGATGAACGTTGCTGCCACAATGCTCCGGCAGGATTCCAAAAAAGGGATTGCGGAAATTGCCGGAGCTGTGGGATATGAAAGCCCCAGTAAATTTGCAACAGCTTTCCGGCAGGTGATAGGGCAGACGCCGATGGAATATCGAAAATCTTTTTTCTAAACGGTGCATAAATGCCGTTTTGGAGAGGAAAGAAGAATTGAATACTGCTACAATAAGGATGGTTAGCAAAGACTACCCATCCTTTTTTCTTTGCTGACTAAAAAGAAGGAAGGTGATTGTAATGAAGCAGCAAAAAGATAATTGGGTGAAAATTCTGTTTTCCTTCGCCGCACCATGCAAGGGGAAAATGGCTCTTTCGGTATTCTGCGCCATTCTGAGCGTTGCAGGAGGGTTTATTCCTTTTTGGGCTGTATATGAAATCCTGCTGGCATTTATCAATCAGAATGTGACCCTGAATGGCATTCTGATTTGGTGTCTGGTTGGAGCAGCGGGCTGCCTGCTGCGGGTTGCCTGCCATGGAATCTCTACGATCCTGGCGCATATTTCAGCCTATACCATTTTGGAAGGAATCCGGCTTAAAATTGCGGACCGGCTGATGAAAGCGCCTCTCGGCGAAGTGATGGGGCGGCGAATCGGCTATCTGAAAAATATCATCATGGATAAGGTGGAGGATTTAGAGCCGCCTTTGGCACACATGATCCCGGAATTGACTTCTAACCTCCTACTCCCTGTTGCAATTTTTACCTGGATGATGGTCATTGACTGGCGCATGGGATTGGCGGTTCTGATTGCTCCGGTGCTGGCCATGATTCCTATGTTTTTCCTTATGAGGAACTATAACAGCCAGTACGCCGCTTATATGGAGGCAAATAACCACGTCAATAGTATTATTATCGAGTATGTGGAAGGTATCGAGGTTGTAAAGGCCTTTAACCAAAGCACAAGCTCCTATGAAAAATTTGTTAATGCTGTCCAGTCGTTCAAAGAGTTTACCTTGGCATGGTTTAAGAGTACATGGAAATCGATGAACCTTATGATGGCGATTATGCCCACAACGCTCCTGGGGGTTCTTCCTGTCGGCCTTTTGCTGGTGCAGAATGGAAGTATCTCCCCTGCGGAGCTTGCAATGGGGATTATCCTTTCCCTCAGCATTGTTGGACCGTTGATGAAAGCAACCACTTTCATTAACGAAGCAAAGTCTATGGAATATGCAGTAGAGGCGGCAAATGAACTTTTGAACCTGCCTGTACTGCCGGATTCAGGGAAAATCGTATCTATTCCTCACAATGATATTGCGTTGAAGCATGTAACCTTTTCCTATGACGGTTCCGAGCAAAATGAAGTGTTGCATGATGTGAACCTGGAATTGCCAGAGGGAAGTTTTACGGCACTTGTAGGACCGTCTGGCGGCGGTAAATCAACGATTGCCCGTCTGATTGCAAGGTTTTGGGACGTGACAGGCGGCAACATTACCATTGGGGGGAAGAATATCAAAGAGTTGTCTATACGCCAGCTTTCCGAACTGGTCAGTTTTGTGACGCAGGATAACTTCCTGTTTAATTGCTCCCTGAAAGAAAACATCCGTCTTGGAAATCCAAACGCCACAGATGAAGAAGTATATGCGGCGGCGAAGGCGGCCTGCTGTGATGAATTTATTGTGCGTTTGGACAAAGGATATGATACCCCTGCCGGTGATGCCGGAAAGAGGCTGTCCGGCGGCGAAAAACAGCGAATTGCGATTGCGAGGGCGATCCTAAAAAATGCCCCGATTGTTATTTTGGATGAAGCGACAGCATTTACTGACCCGCAGAACGAAGATAAAATTCAGAAATCTATCATGGCGTTATCAAAGGGTAAAACTCTTCTTGTGATCGCCCACCGCCTTTCCACCATTCAGAACGCAGATCAGATTGTCGTGTTGAAAAAAGGCCGGATTGTGGATTGCGGAAAGCAGGAAGAATTGTTGAAGCGGTGTCCGCTTTATGCGGATATGTGGAAAGCCCACATCGGGGCGAAGAATTGGTCTGTGAGTGAAAAGAAGGAGGTGGCCGCTCATGTTTAAGTCTATGAAACGGATCATTAAATGGGCGGGGAAATATAAGGGACGCCTCTATCTTGGCTCTGTTTTTTCCTTTTTCAGCAGCCTGTCTACGGCGATCCCTACAATGGCTGCCGCTTATGCCCTTGATAAAGCAATCGCAGCTTATTGGGCAGGCAACACAATAGAATCCTCCCTGATCTGGCAGACGCTTTGGATTATTGTTGGCTCGATTGCGCTTAACTTTCTACTCTCTTATTTGCGGGCGGTGTTGCAGGAAAGCATTGGCTATGAAGTAGCCGCAGGGCAGCGAATCCATTTAGGCGATGTGCTGAAAAGGGTTCCTCTGGGATATTTTTCTAAAAACAGCGTGGGCGATATTCTGACAGGTGTTACCACGGAGCTATCCACACTTGAATTGCAGGGAATGAAGATGGTTGACATCATCATCAACGGATATGCAAAGTTTATTGCAATTCTTCTGTGTTTCCTTTTCCTGAGTCCAGCCGCAGCAGTGATTTCTGTTGTCGGCGTTGCCTTTTCCTCATTGGCCTTACATGGTATCAGCAGGCATAGTGAAAAGACCGCTGCTATCACGCACCAGGCCATGGAGGATATGTCTGGCTCTGCGATTGAATATATCCGCGGGCTGTCCATCGTTAAATCGTTCGGACAGGAAGGGGCTTCTATCGAAAGTTTCCGCAAGGCAAATACGGATTTGAAAAATATTCATATCAAAGTAGAAAAAGGCTATACGCCATTTAACTGCTTGCATCTGTTCTCCTTAAAACTGGCATCTATGGGGATTGTGTTTATCTGTGCATGGCAGACACTTAACGGGCAAATGAGTCTTGCTTATTTCCTGATGTTTGTTCTGTTTTCTTTCGTAATCTTTGGAAGTGTGGAAAACATTAACGACGCGGCTCACATGCTGGGTCTTATAGATTCCGCTATGAATAAGCTGGAAGCTCTGGAAAATGCAGAATATATCGACCAAGACGGAAAAGATATTACACCGACCTCGTATGACATTACTTTTCAGGATGTATCCTTTGGTTACGATAAACGGACTGTATTGCATGATGTGAATTTCACGATTCCGCAGAATACCACAACAGCGATTGTAGGTCCCTCCGGGAGCGGCAAGTCTACCCTGTGTAGCCTGATTGCACGCTTTTATGATGTTGACGCCGGAAAAATCACTTTAGGAGAAACAGATATTCGAGAATTTACCTGTGACAGCTTACTAAAAAATATCAGTATGGTGTTCCAGAATGTATATCTGTTCCGGGATACAATCCGTAACAATATCAAATTCGGCAGCCCGGACGCTTCGGAGGAACAGATGATTGCCGCTGCAAAAGAAGCGCGCTGCCATGACTTTATTATGGCCTTGCCAGATGGATATGATACCGTCATTGGGGAGGGCGGTTCTTCTCTTTCCGGCGGTGAAAAGCAGCGGATTTCGATTGCCAGAGCCATGCTGAAAGATGCGCCGATTGTCATTTTGGACGAGGCCACGGCCAGCATTGACCCAGAGAATGAGCATTTGATTCAAGAGGCTATTTCCGCACTGACACATGGTAAAACAATCATAACGATTGCCCATAGACTGGCGACGATTGAAAATGCGGATCAAATTCTTGTCATTGATGGTGGAACCGTCGTGCAGAAAGGAACCCATAAGGAATTGCTGGCTCAAAGGGGAACCTATCAGGAATTTATTAAGATTCGGGAACAGGCTGAGGGCTGGAGGATTCAACAATAAGCATAAAGGAGGAACTGATGAAGATTCATGCGTCTGGGGAGGATTATCTGGAGGCTATCCTTGTTCTACAAAAGAAAATGGGCATGGTCCGCTCCATTGACCTTGCCCGGCACATGGGCTTTAGCAAACCGAGTATCAGCCATGCGGTAGGCGTTTTGAAAAATGGAGGTTTTCTGACCGTGGATGATGATGGGTTCCTTCATCTGACCGTCATAGGTCGGGAGATTGCCGAGAAAATCTATGAACGCCATTTGTTTTTTATGGAGCAGTTTATCGCTGCTGGCGTCGATCAGGAAACAGCGGAACAAGACGCCTGCCGGATTGAACACGCCATCAGTGATACATCTTTCCGAAAGCTGAAGGAGAAAGTACAAGGAACCGATTAGCGCACATCGGCTCCGCTCTGCATAATAAGTTATCTGCCCCGTCCGGGGAAAGAAAAAAACCGTTGACTGGGGCAGATAATTTCGTGCGCTATTTTAAGGTTTGAACTCAATCGGCGGTTTTGAAGGACAATTTCAGAGCCGCCGTTTCTTTGCGTTTACACAAACTAATGACGACTTGCAGGGACACGGTAGCCGCTTGGAGGTTAATTTGCCGTGTCTCTTTTGCTTTTTCAAAGCTCCCATGATCTACATCAATTAAAAAAAGCATTGCCCCTCCTCCGGGCAAGTATAGCATTGCATCGGCATTATCGTTCCATGTGATTCAGCATAATAATGACTGTTCTTGGTGCGCCAGTTTCCCATTGCGGGAATCTGGCGTTTTTTGTTGCCTTTTTTTCGGAGATAATCCGGCTGTATACCGGTGTCGTTCCCCACCTCCATTCGATTCACTCGTCAATCACCCGTGAATCGAAATGGAGGTACATAATGAAGAAAGTCAATCTTAGGGACTTATATCCCGATGTTTATAAAAACGATCATTTTGTAGAAGTAACAGAAGATGTGCTGGAGACGATCCGTGCCGCTGAGCGTGCAGAGGCTGCTTATGA
>OHSJ01000548.1_pt1 | contig 15001 bp, 19 predicted proteins | sample 1578561 | NCBI WGS metagenome assembly OHSJ01 (sample SAMEA3879571, study PRJEB24766) | human gut metagenome | biome: human-associated habitat; feature: feces | place: USA | collected 1985/1987 | reverse complement strand
CAAATTGTAACACCCTGTTCATAATTTCTGATGTGCCCTATGTTACTATATAATTGCAAGGACAAACTTGCATCGAACATCAACCATGAGATGAAAGGACAAACACAATGAAAGTTATTGCGAAGTATGTCACTGTAGAAGCAGTGAAAGACAAGCAGGTTTTGACCCTGCTGTTTCTGGACTGGAACAGCAAGCGCGACTGTCTGGAAGTCGTCAAGATGCACGGTATGAAACCGCTCACCTCTGCCACTGGTTCCAAGTGCCTTGAAATGGCTCTTGAGGATATCAACGCCGAAACGCTGAAATGTGAAATCGGCGCAGAGATTCCGCATGATTTCATGCTTGACGGTAACGACTTTATCGACGTATATAAAGAAAGGAGCGTTTCCAATGACTGACCCTTGCACCTGTACCGGCCCTTGCGCCACTCCGACCAATGTTTCTCATACCATGCTTTATGAGGACGCGGCACAAAACATATACGGCCTTGTTTATGACAAGGACGGCAATCTCCTGAACATCGTTGACGGCGTTGGCAAGCTCGACCCCCTGCCCTTTACCGCCTTTGAAGAGGCCGCACGCCGTGGCTTTCCGTATGCGCCCCAGTGGTCTCCCTGTTGCCACGGGGGCAAGACCATGGAACAGCAGGCGGCAGAGCTGGAAGCACAGAAACACCACATTGCCAGCATCTACACGAACCAGAGCCCCACGGCCCTTTTTCCGACCAACGGAGACAGCGTTGCCAAGCAGTTTATGCTCCGTTGGATTTTTTGAGTTAGACACCCTTTATAATGAAAGGAAAGAATATCATGCTTAACAAGAACAAACAGAACGCCGCTCCCGAAGTCGTCAAGTCTTATCTGTCCATTAAGGACGCAACTGTGCAGGCGTGTCACCTCATTTCTGACCGGATTTGCGTGTTCACTCTGAGCGTCCCGGGCGCGACGTTCCTCAATCTGAAAGTTGTTGACGGCAAAAACGGCGAGTTTATCGCAATGCCGCAGAGCAAGGGCCGGAATGGGCAGTATTATGACCTGTACCGGGTGTACTTCTCTGAGCAGGATGCACAGCGCATTATTGCCGCAGTTTTAGAGCACGCAACGGCGCAGGGCGAAAAGACGGATTATAAGACCCGTTACGAGGTGTAAAACATGAGCAAGCGCAACATGAAAAATATTGCGCTTGACCTATATGAAAGCGGTGGCTGGGTCAATATCCCGTCCATCGCTTCTTTAGGTTGTTGGTGCAATATCCTTATTGGTAAACGTCAAGTTGGTAAAACCTATGGCGCATTGAAATATGAGCTGAACGAGGGCAAGCGGTTCCTGTATTTACGCCGCACAACCACAGAGTTTGACGCTATCATCAGCGACCCCGACTTGAACCCGTTCTTGCCTCTGAAAAAAGAAGGGTTTGACGCGGACATTGTGAAGGGCGGCAAGGTCACATATACAATAGGCCGGTTTGAGTATGAGGACGGAAAGCCCAAACAATGCCTAGAGAAATACGGAATCGGAATGACGCTCCCAAGTATTGCGAATATCCGTGGTTTCAACGGTTCCCAATTTGAGGACGTTGTTTTTGATGAATTCATACCCGAAAGAATTGTCATTAAACGCAAGGCAGAGGGCGACGCGCTTTTGAATGCCTATGTGACCATCAACGGAAACCGGGAACTAGAAGGGAAACCCCCGTTGCGTCTCTGGTTGCTTGCAAACGCATTTGACATTGCAAGCCCCATTTTGGTGGAGCTTGGCGTGGTGGATGAAATTGCCAAGTTGTGCAGGACGGGCAAAGAATGGACGGTAACAGAAAGCGGCGTTTTCATTGGTATGCCCAAGTCTAGCGCGGTAAGTGCCAAGCGTGCGCAGACCGCTTTCATGCGTCACATGATGAAAAACAAGGATTCAAAGTTTTATAAAATGGCAATGGAAAATCAGTTTGCTTACAACAATCTGGAAGCTGTCCGCGCAATGAATATTAAGGGCATGAAACCCCTGTATGCCGTGGCCGGTCTATATGCGTATGTGTACGACGGCAACCACATTTATTTATGTACATCCCGGCACGAAAGCCGGGAAGTGTACCCGGACACAAAAGCAGGGAAAACCGCTTTCCGGTTGCATCACCCGTTTTTTGAGGCTATGTTAAACCTTAACCAGATTTGGTGTTCCGACGTGCCCACGCTACTCAAAATCAAAGAATTTCTTGACATTGACGATTAGACAGAGTATTATAAAGGTGCAGGGGCCCCCATAACATAGACAGGCCGGAAGCCTGTGGGGTTGCATTTCTATGTTGCATACCCCTGCTTTTATAGAAAGGAGTAGGCAATGCTTACTTATTCATACAAGTATGCCGCAGAAAAGCGGCTCTCCCCGCACTTTCGTGTGCGTGAATTCCATTCCAAGCATGACCCCAGCGACATTGTAAAGGTTGACGAGCGGCTTTTGACCTTGCTTGAAAACATCCGAAATTTTACCGGTAAACCGGTTCACATTAACAGCGGATACAGAAGCAAGGAATACAACGCCACTCTCAAAAACGCTTCTCCCCGGTCTCAGCATTGTAACGGCATGGCGGCTGATATTTGGGTTGAGGGCGTGGCACCGTCCAGAATCGCAGAGATAGCAGAGGTCTATTTGGGCGCTTCTGGCGGTATCGGCGTATATCACACGTTCACCCATGTGGACGTTAGAACCAACAAATCAAGATGGAAAGGAGCCTATTGATTATGGCACTCAGCATTAACGACGTTATCGCATTGGCAAACGCAGGTTTTTCCAAAACCGATATTGCCGCTTTTATGAATTTGGGCGACCCCCAGACCACTCCCCCCAGCCCTGACGCAACTGCTCCCACGGTTCCGACCGCTCCGGCGACGGTTCCCACTCCTGCACCTGCCCAGCAGGCCCCGGCCACTCCCGACCTTGGCCAGCTGGTGGCAAGCCTTGCCGACCTTAGCAAAAAGGTTGACGCGCTCAATGTTCCGACCGCTGGCACCGTGGGCGCTCTTCCCACTGTCACCAGTGTGGAAGATATCATTCTGGGGGCGGTCAAGCCTGCCCCTGCACCCGAAAGCCCTAGTTTCAGTATTATGGAAGGAGTTGTTAAGTAATGGCTAACCCGAATTTCCCCGAAAAGGCAGGCGCAACGGTTTTCCGTCCGCAGGACATTTATACCATTGCCAATAATTTGGTTCAGCAGGTGACGGGCCAGACGGCAATCACTGCCGTTGATACCTCTTCTTTTATCAACGTCGGGCAGATGTGCCTTAACACCAGCAAAGAGGGCACGTTGCAGGCCCTCTATAACATGGTTTCGCGTACCATCATTACCACCCGCGCATATAGCGGCAGGTTTACCAGCATCGAAACCACGTCGCAGGAGTGGGGCCTGTTCATCCGCAAAATCGCTTTCTTCTCTGGAAAGTTTGACGAAACCAAGTTCATCAACACCGTCCAGAACCACAACACCTTGCGCGACGGGCAGAGCGTGGATATGTATAAGATTTCCAAGCGGTATCCGCTGGAAATGTGGTATACTGGGCAGGCCACGCTTGACCAGACATACACGACTTTCCGTTCTCAGCTGACGACCGCTTTCACCAGCGAAAGCGAACTTTCGGCGTTCCTTGCCGGTATCACCACGGAAGTTGCAAACGATGTGGCGAGATGGAAAACCGCCGAGAACCGCGCCGTCGTGATGAACTTTATCGGCTCTCTGTACAACACCGGCAAACCGGGCCAGAAGGTCAACCTTACTGCCGAATTCAACAAGGCACGCGGCACCGCGTACACCACCGCCGACCTGCTGACCACCCATTTGCAGGAGTTTCTTTCTTTCTTTGTCTCCCTGCTGGAAACCCAGACGGCCCTGCTGGAAGAAAGCACCGACCTTTATCATCTGGTTCCCGCCTGCACCGACGACAACGGAGACCTGCTGACCCTGCTCCGACACACTCCCAAGAGCGAACAGAAACTTCTCCTGTACCAGCCGCTCATTAACGATGCAAAATCGTGGGTGTTCCCCGCTATCTTTGGCCCCGGTTATCTTTCCTTTGGTAACTATGAGGGGGTCAACTTCTGGCAGAACATCAACGACAAGAGCCGCGTGAAGGTCATTCCCGCTCAGTTCAACGTGAACACCGCCAAGCAGGAGACCGGTAAAGAAGTTGACCTGCCCATGGTGGTGGGCCTGCTGTATGACCGCAGAGCGCTGGCGACCGTCTACATGATGGACAGTGTTTATACTACTCCTTTCAACACGAAAGGCGAGTATTACAATACGGAACATCATTGGAAGATGAACTATCTCGCCGACCCCACCGAGAACGCAATTCTCTTCTACATGAGCGACGACGCACAGTCGTAACCAGCCGCGAAGGCCCGACCGTAAAAGGCCGGGCCTTTATTGTTAGAAAGTAGGTGAAACAATGGCACGAGGCGAATTTAACGGCGCAGTTCCCGCGCCCAGTGTAGAACATGGGTATCACTTCCACTTTGGAAACATTGAGAAGCGCGTGAATTCAACCAAAGCATTTGATTATACCAAGCTCCCCGACGAGGAGCGTTGCGATTTCAAGCAAACCACCAGCATGGAGCGGCCCGTGATTTACGTCACGTTGAACAGTATCAACATTTCCCCCCAGTGGAATTATTGCCAGTGCGAAGAGACAGCAAGTTTCTATTGGATACGCGATATTTCAATTGGTATCCGAGGCAGGGGAACCGCGAATATCTGGCAGTTCACGCTGGAGCTTGACCCGCTGGCAACATACCGGGATGAAATCTTGAAAACCGATGCATTCATTGAATATGGATTCAATCAAGATTCCAGCGGCGCAACGTTCCGTTTACAGGATACCCGGCAGGCCGTTGGAATGGCTCCCAAGATTTCCACAGCGTCGGCAGATATCACGGACGGAAATATTGATGCCTCTGGTGGCACATTTGTTCTGTCCTGTGTTGGCAAGTCTGGCCTGCACGCCTATGCAATGAGCGCCGCCACGTTGGGAAGTTTGTTGACCGCAGTTTCCTTGACGTGGGAAGCCCTTACCAAGCCTATGGTTCGTTGGGAACTGGCATTGCCCGAGTTTATGAACAAACTTTTGTTCGGCGGCAACGCATTGGAGTGCGTCCGCTCCTGCATCTGGATACCCATAAACCTTTCCAGATACGGCGCAGGACGGCAGACGGAAATCACCTTGGGGCAGTTCAACACCACCGTTTTTGCACAACAGGTCACTCCGTCCAGTTCCCGTAGTGTTCACACGACTATTGCTATCCCGTGGCCTGCTGACGACTGGAAGCGCATGAACTGTCAAATACAGCTTTATATTCCTTTCGTGGGCACGCTGGCGGTTCCCGTTGACCAATGCAACACGGCGGCAAATATTGATATTGACTGGTCTGTGTGTTTCGTGGACGGCAGTGTAACAACACTAGTCCGAGCAGGAGATTACACGGTATACGCTGGAAGCACCAGCATAGCCAGCCCCTACGGAATCGGCACCAGTAACATTGACCCGGTGCGTGCGCTGACCGGTGCAATCAGCACCGTCTCCGGTGCAATGAATTTCGGCGGGGGTCTGCTGTCCACCGTGGCGGGGTTTGCTGGCGGCACGATGCAGGCCGCGCAAGGTATCGCCCAAGTTGCGCAGGGTGTACAGCAAACAGTTTCCCCCATCAACTGTTCTGCCGGAACTATGGGTGGTGCGTCGCAGGTACAACTACCTTTGGAAGCAAAGTTGACCCTGCTGTATTATCCCCCGGTGGACGATGCAGGTTTCCAAAAAGTGTACGGTTATCCGGTAATGAAAGTTACAAAGCCTGTGCAGGGTTATTGCAAGACCCGTGGTTTCTCCTGTGCTCCGCTGAACGCCAAGCCCGATGAAATTTCTTACATCAACGCCGCAATGGATAGCGGCGTGTTTATCGAATGAGGTGATTTATATGTACCAATGTTATAGCGGATACTACGACGGCGGCACGCTGTGCGGGAATTTCGATGCAACGTTTTCCACCGATGCAATGACTTACTGGGAGCGCTCTTTCTTCCAGCGGCTCCGTGGTCTCATTGAATTCAACGGGCTCCCCGAGAACGGCCCCGGTCAAATCGGTTGGGACTACGACGCATTTTTGTACCAGCTGTTCCGAACCGGTTTCGCAACGGTTTTCAAGTCGAGAACTTACGGGCTTGTAGTACAGCCCGCATTCCCGACCGGCTACGGCCTGCAATACCAGCCGCGCGGGATGCAGATTTCGACGACGTTCTTTAATTTCCCGCGTCCTCTGGAAATCGGCAAAGAGTGCGCCGTTATCAAGCTCACACCCGACTATCAAGGAACGTGGGACTTGGTGACCAAGTATGCACGGGAAATGCAACTAGCAGAAATCGCAATCCGGCAAAGCGCAATCAATGCTCGTTTCGCTTATGCGGCTATCGCCAAGGACGACAAGGGCAAGCGCACCATGGAAGGCATCTTTAACAAGCTGGCGAACGGTGCGCCTGCTGTTGTTATCAATGCCGATTTGAAACAGCAGTTGACCACAAAGGCCGATGGAGATTTTACCCTGCCCATCATGCAGTTTGACCGCGACCTTTCCAAGAACTTTATTCTTCCCGATTTGATGGAGTATCGTCGGAACATCCTGTGCGACTTTTACAGGGAACTGGGCGTGTCTGTCCAGCCCAACAAAAAGGAAAGAATGGTTGTGACGGAATCGAAAGCGGCAGACGCGGAGACCTTCAATCGGCGCGAGGTCTGGCGCATCACGTTGGAAAAATCCCTTGCAATCGTGAATGAAATGTACGATACAAACATTACTTTTAAAATGGTTGAGCCCGATTTTGACGCAGGCGAGGCCGACGAGACCAACGAAGGGGAAGAGGTGAATAACAATGTTGGTGAATGAGTTAGTATCCTCTTGCAATCTGGAAGCGCTGTTGATGGCTGACCCCAATCTTTTTGCAAATATGGTTGTCCCCGAGGGCATGGAGAAAGCGGGAGTTATCCAAGCTATCCGCAGGGCCCACGGTCTGGCTCCCCTGTATCACCCCGACCCCATCTGGATGAAATCGGAATTGTATTGGTGGAGCCGGGAAAATCTCCCCATTTGGAAAAAGCTTTTCGCCACAACTCAGCTGGAATACAATCCCATCTGGAACACCGACGTGCACGAGCTGACCAAGGACACCACCGAACGGGCCAAGGATACCGCCGAGAACACGGCCACCCACTCCCACGGTGGAGCCGACGAGCAGAGCCAGCACGCAGACGACCGCCACCAGATGGAGACCACCGGCAACCTTTACCATGAGGACACGAAAGCGGACGGTTTCACCACGGACAATGCTGCAGGGCAGGAGAAAACGGTGGGCAGTACTGCCGGAAAAGAGCATGGTTTTGCTCATACCCAGACCAGCGCGGACGAGACCCGGGACACCAAGGGCACCCTTGACCGGGATACAACCGGCACCCGTCTCACGACCCACGGCGAAACCATGACCGATAAACTCAAGACCACCAAGGACAGCCAGACGGACGTTGAGGGCAAGGTTTCTGCCGAGAACGAAGCGACCTATCAACCGTTCGACGCTTCCACCACTATCTATAAGGAGACCGGCACCGCAGACGATACCCGCAAAACCGACTGGACAGAGACCGAGAACACCACCGGCACCCAAGACGACGTAACCACCGAGAACATGACCGACCACCAAGAAAGCACGTCGGACACCGAGACCAAGCAGGACACCGAGGGCCTCACCACCGGCCAGCGGGACAGCATCGACCGGGCCCACGGCACTCATGGAGACACGGGCCGCACTGATGGGCACGGGCACACCGAGCGGCAGGCCGGAGACCGTGGAACCGCGCAGGATTCTAAGACCGGCAAGCATGAGGAACACGGCCTTGCGGCTGTTACGGGCAAGGAATCGGAGACCGTGACCACCGTCCACGAGTGGAAACGAGGCGGTAATATCGGTGTTACCACGACGCAAGAGATGATTGAAGCAGAGCGGCAGACGGTGCTTTTCAATATGTATCGTGTGATTGCTGATTCCTTCCACCGCACTTTCTGCCTTGACTTTTATTGATGGGAGTGTTAATATGATTTCGGAAATCATCGTTGCTCTTATCGGCGGGCTTGTGACGCTTTCGGGTGTTCTTATCGCAAACAGCAAGGCGCAGGCCGTCACCGATACCAGACTAGATGAATTGACCCGGGAAGTGCGCGAACATAACCACTTTGCACGCCGTGTTCCCGTGTTGGAAGAGCAGATGAAAGTGGTGAACCACCGTATCGACGACTTAGAAAGGAAAGGTGATTGATATGAAAATCAAGCCCGCAACGATTGCAAGAACCGCCGTTCTCGCGCTGGCTCTGGCAAATCAGGTTCTCAGTGTGGCCGGTCTGAGCCCCCTGCCCATCGACAGCGCCACCCTTGAGCCTTGGGTGACCACCGGTCTGACGACCGCCGCCGCTCTTTGGGCATGGTGGAAAAACAACAGCTTTACCCCGGAAGCAATCCGGGCCGACGAGCTGTTGAAAGAAATGAGGGGGTGAATTTATGGACTATCCGTTTTGCCCGTCCCCGCCCTACGTCCCCGGCGACCCGGGGATGTATGACCTTCGTTGGATGGTCTCCCAGATTCAGAGCTTGACAGCTCTGGTGCAGGGCATTGCCAAAGGGCAGGAATCGCAGGGCGGCAACATCACCGCGCTCAATTCCGCAATGGCTGACCTTGCCGCCGCTCAGAAGTGTATCAACGACCGTCTGAACGACGGTGACTTTGAGAACGGCAAGTTTCTGGAATGGGCAGACAAAAATCTGCCTGCTATGGTCTGTGAAATGGTTCGCTTTGTGTGGTTCGGTCTGACCCCGGACGGGCATTTCTGTGCTTATGTCCCTGCAAATTGGGGCTGGCTGACTTTCAACACCGGCACCGATATCACCGAGCCCGAGTATGGTCATCTTATCATCACCTATTAAGAAAGGAGTTTTTATATGAGTTGCAAGAATGATTGTGGTTTCCCCATCAAACCCGCACCCTTTGCGCCTGCTGACCCCGGCCCCTGTGGGCCGGGCCCTTGCGGCCCCCATCACCCGCCGATGCCGCCCCGGCCCCCTGTTCCCTGTGGGCCGTGTCCCCCGTCTCAGTATATCGGCTCCCGGTATGTGCCGATTTTCGCAGACCCCATTGAGTGGGACAATCACCGCTCCTACGAATCCCTTACCATTGTGACCCACGACGGCGAAAGCTACACCAGCAAGTGCAACGTGGGCCCCGGTGTGGATATCACCAATACGAGATACTGGGCCAAGACTGGCGCTTATAATGCGCAGGTGGAGCAGTATAAGAACGAGGTGAAAGACCTGTCGTCTCAGGTCTCCGGTTTCGCGTCTGACAACGCGGAATTCCGGGAGAAAATCGACCAGTTCACCAAGGACAACGCAGAGATGAAAAACACTGTGGCCGAGGATAAGGCCCGTGTTGACGCTCTGGCCGAGCGCGTGGCGACTGCCGAGACCGAAATCGACGGGTTGCAGGCCACCACCGCCCAGCACACCACCGAGATTGCAGACCTGCACGCCAAGGACGAGGATTTACAGAGGCAAATCACCAGCAATGACGGCGATATCGCCGCCCTTCAGGCAAAGGACACCGAGCATGATTCCCGGCTGAACGGCATTGATACCAAGCTCAAGAGCCACGATGCCAGCATCGCCCAGAACACCGCCGACATTGCCAAGAATACCAAGAACATTCAGGACAATGCCGCCGCTATCGCCAAGAACGCCCACGAGCTGGCCGACCATGCCGAACAGCTGGCCGACCATGAGGGCCGTCTTACCGCCCAGCATGAGGAAATCACGGCAAATCATCAGGCTATCGAACGCCTTACCAGCGTTACGGACGGGATCCGGTCTGACCTTACCGAGGATGAGGCAAAGATTGAGGCCAACCGGGATGCAATCGCGCACATTCAGGAGACGGACGTTCAGCAGGATGGGCGGCTGGACAAACTGGAAGAGTGTTGCGAACAGGCCAAGGCCCACTTTACCCAGCTGGACACCAAGACCGACAACACCAATGCCGCGCTGACCGCTGAAATCGACCGCGCCAAGGCCGCAGAGCTGGCGAACGGCCAGCTCATTGCCAAGAACGCCGCAGAGCTGGCGACCCACGCCACCGAGCTGGCAGACCATGAGAAGCGTATTACCGCGCTTAAGGGTGACAACACCACCTACATGCAGGAAATCGCGGATATCAAGGCCAAGAACACCCAGCAGGATACTGCAATTTCCGGCAACACTGATTCCATCACCCATCTGGAAACTGACAAGGCCGATAAAACCGCTCTGGGTGACTACGTTACCAAGACCGACTTTAATGCCGACCAGAAACGTCAAAACGACATTGTGGGCGACTGGGCAACCGCGCACCCCGGGCAGACTATCGCGGAGTGCGCCACCTCTCAGAAGACCGAGCTGGCCGAGCACGCCGCGAGCATTGCCCAGCTGGAAACTGACAAGGCCGATAAAAGCGAAATTCCCGACGTAACGGGATACGTCCCCACGAGCACCTATACTGAAGGACAGGCCGCGCAGGATGCCCGCATTGCTACTCTGGAGAAGTACAGCGTGTCTCTTCCCGCTTCTGTTCGCTATACTGACGTTGATATTGCTACCGCGTGGGCGAAAGGTAACGAGCGCGAAGGCAACTATGCAAGCGTTTTTCTTCCGTTCCCCCTTAAAACTTTCCCCGAGATCCCCAAAGATGCAACAGTTTCGGACGTTACAGTAAGATTTGCTGAGGTGCTTTATCTGGATGGAACCCCCTGGTACCATATTAATCATAATGACGTGGTGCTTACTGCCGCCTTTGTCGGTGCAGGCGTTCGACTGGCCGCATCTGTTCCCAAGTCGAGCCTTCCTAGCGACATCGAAACAAAGTCATACATTCTTCACTTCATCGTGCACGCTACGATTTCCTAAACAACAAGCCGCCCACGACCTTACAGGCCGTGGGCGGCTTTTATTGTTCCATGTGGAACATTTATCCCAAGCGTTCCTCTGTAAACTCATTGACCCCGCCGACCTCATACCTGCGCGGGGTCATTACTATCCAACTAGCCGAGTGGGTGACGCGCTGGAAATCGTGACGCTCTTTTATGGGGCTGTCGTGGTAAGAAAGCATCTGACCACCTGCATCATCAATGATAAGGAAGTCATTCAGATTTTCAATATCATCTTTAAGCGCCGCCTGCCCTTCTTTCTTGCCTACTCCTGCAATGGTGCTTTCTAGCACACCTTCGCACGTCCGGGCCGCGTAACACTTGGCGTGTAAGAATCTGAATTCGGTGTAACCATAATCGGCTTGCGGGTGTTCGTCCTCTGCTATCCCGATATAGACTTTCTTACCGTTGGGTTTCGTGACCACCACGCCGCGCTTTTCACACTGGGCGGCAACTTCCCGGTTATACTCTTCAACCTCTGGAACCTTGGCCCCTTCAAACTTGCATGAATCTGTATCCCAGTAAATCACCTTCTCCCAGCCTACGATTTTCAACAATTGCCAGAGCTTGAGCCGCGTCATGCTGGCTGTCCACAGGCCCCAGAGAAACGGAAACTTGCCTTTCTGGCTCTTCTGTATCTCCGCAGGGGTTTTCTTTTTCAAGTTGACTTCCCAGCTCATACGCTCAAAATCAATGCTGTCTCCAATTTCTGCCGTATATTCATCCCTTATCGTCTTTTGGGCGCAGGCTCCGAAAATGGTGTTGACGCAGATTTTGGAGAAATCATAATCGGGGGAGCCTTTCATGGTTTCTTTGATTTTGAACTTATCAAAGATTGCCATACGGAAAGAATCGGGAAGATACCCAAGCCGGAAACAGAAACCCCGGTGCATAACTACCCGTTCAAAGGTGTATGCTTCTTTGATTCTCTGCCAGTCGTTGGAATCACAATACAACAAAGTTTCATCTGCTTGGAGCACCCGGCCATTGTCTTTGTTTTCGTCGTCGCATTTGAGACCCGCGCACTTGCTGACAGATATCACGGGGTCTGGGCATTCGGGCCGGATTTGCAAGCCCTTTATTGCTATCTCTGCTATCCATCCCATACCGCAGGATATGATATTGTCCATCACTGCTTGAAGCTGGCCTTGTGGTAGCATCATGGGTTTCCCCTCTGGAAACTTCCATAAGAGCTGTTGCGACGGGTGGGCGCTCTTGAAATCGTAGGAATTGCAATTGCGGTAAGTGTGACCTGCACGCCAGCGGGTGCCGTGTGTATCACCACCTGCCATTGCTTTATATGCTATTTCCATTTGCTCCCGGTTGAGCTCAAGAGCTTGCATCTTTTGCAGTGTCCGGCTGTCTCCTGTCAAATGTTTGTTGACTTCTTTAATGACAAGGGCCGTGTTTGTCATGGGAAGTGTCGCCGCGTTGTAATTGCGTTCTGCTTTCAAACGCTCGATTGCTTCCCACAGGCCCAACACATCATTGACGCAGTATGCAAATTCGGTATCATCAAGGGGAGTATCTGCTGTTCTGTAAACCGAATAATCCAAATCGCCCTTGAGCTTTTCGTGCTTGCATCCTTCTGTTGCTCTGGCAAGGCTCTTTTGGAACAGCTTTAAACTGTCCCGGAATTCAATACCGTTGCCGAACTGCAAATACAGGGGTTTCCGGCTCTTGGTATAAAGGGCCTTGCAATCTCCCCACCGGTCACATAACATCTGAATGAGGTATGTATACTCATACCCAAGATTATGAACAAAAATAACAAGGCGCTTTCGTTCTGTGATACTCCACTTATCGACCAGCGTTTCTATGATATCGGCCCACTCTTCAAAGTATCGCGGCACGACGACCGCGCCACCAATGCACGTTTGAAAGGTATAAGCAAAGCCGTCTGTATCGGTGTTGGTGGTCTCTATATCAAATGTACAGGTTACATCTAAATAACGGGGTTTCGGTCTGGCGTTCTTCTTGGTTCGCTCCTGTACAGTTTTGGGAGTGCCCAGCATAGCCAGAAACTCGTCTTTGCTCTCCGCTATCTGTTCACCCCTGCATTCTCGCATGATTTAACCCCCAAAATACTTTGCTAGAATTTGTGCCGCCTGCTCTTCTGTCGTGATATTGAATTCACGGGAAAGGGCCGTTGTTTGGCTCTCTCCCGTCTGCTTTGCGCGGTCTATCGCGTCCTTGGCCCGTTGCAAGAAGGGCCTGCCGTTGTCTGTCTGCAACAACGTGTAAACCACATCAGAACCAAACGCCGCCTCAAGCTCTTTTGTCATGTACTTGTCAAACAGCTCTGAAAGCTCGTCTTGTGAACCGGTAAAACCTCTATCAACAAGAGATTCATAGACGTTTTGTTTCCAGTCTTTGATACCTTGCATTGTGGAAGTCTTGGCGCTCAGAAAATCGCGCAGGCGCAGATACTCCGCGACAAGCTCCGTCCTTGTCATGCTCTTCACGGCTCCGCTGAACTTTGTGCGGCCTTGCGTTTCCAGCATCCCCAAAGCCCTCTTGTAAATGCCCTTGGTTTCTCCGGCCTCTTCCAGACGTTTCAAGCGTCGGTTTGCCGCACCGGATGCACGCCGCACTATCTGTTCCAGCTCTTCCCGGGTGTAGCTTGTGGCGTTCGGGCCCTTGGGTGCGTATGCTTCCCACGGTTTGGGCTGGAACGGTCTGCCCTTGCCGCCCTGCTTGCGCTTCTTGGGCGGCTTGCTGGCTTTCTTCTCCTTGAGCTTGGCCGCTTTCCTCTGCTTGGCCTGCTTCTTATTGCTGGCCTTGCGGGTTGCGGGCTTTTGTTCGCTCTTAGCCGTCGCACCAGCTGGCAGTTTATCGGGCTTTACAAGCCCTAACTGATTCTTTATCTTTTTCATGCGTCGTCCCTCACAAACTTGCGGTTGACCTTATCATAATGATACCCGCGCGGCCACCGGAAATACTGGATTCTGATTGACCCGTTCTTTTCGGTCATGTACGGTTCATTACCGTTGTTCCGCAAATACTTATATAACTGCCGCACAGATTCATTGTTGAGCCTCTGCATGGACTTGCCCAACATCTTATAGGCCGTCTGGGCCCCATTGGGGCCCGCGACCGGCATAACGTTGCGCGGATGTGCTGACTTGGGGTCAATCCATTCGTATTCTACGAGATGCACGATTCTCATATTAAAACCTTCCTTTCCACTCACAGATAAAAATTGCAATGCCGATGATAAAGAACAGCGACGCGAAAGGAGCGACGCAAGAAAAATGATATGCTGTCATTGTTAAAACTCCCCATCGTGGTAATAAGCTATGATTTCGTCGTCTCCGGCCTTGCGGCCTCTCCGGGTGCAGGTCTCTGTTGCACGTCGGAAGATTCCCGCGCAATCACCAACCTGTTTGAAGTAGTAGACAAACCTGCTTGTCTTGTATTCCTTATCGGGATGATTGAGCAGGAAATTTTCCACCTGCTCAAAGTTGCTTGTCTTGCGGATGTAGAGAATCATATTTTGTCACGCCCCTCTATTCTAATTTCCAATGCCGTCAACCGCCCGTCGTCCACTCGCCCCAGCTTAAATTCCCTAACATACATATCCTTCACATAATCGGGAATCGTAGCAGGAACACCGTGCATCATGCCGCCGTCCCCATCGCAAATGGTTACTTTCGTCTCGCCGTAATAGCAGTTAGCGCATTTGGTCATCAGTTCAAGAACCTTCATTGTTAAACCCCCCTTTCTTAACAGCTGGCCTTTCTCTATCGGGTTTGTTCGGTCTGGTTTCCTATGTTTCCTATGTTTATTATCTCATAAAATTATTAACGAGATATGAACAACAGGTTACAATTTGTTTACATCCGATGTATACATATAATGAGGTGCAGGGCACCACCGGCACCATGTGGTTAGTTCAGACTTTTTATCTACTTCACTACACTGAAATGTCAAGGGGAAACCGGTTACAAAATGGTTACAAATAGACTATGCTA
>OHSJ01000534.1_pt1 | contig 15415 bp, 14 predicted proteins | sample 1578561 | NCBI WGS metagenome assembly OHSJ01 (sample SAMEA3879571, study PRJEB24766) | human gut metagenome | biome: human-associated habitat; feature: feces | place: USA | collected 1985/1987 | reverse complement strand
CGATACGGTCGTCTGCCTGGACGGCAGCGAGGTCATCGGTACGTTTCTCGCCCGCCAGCTCTCTCAGAAGAATCTCTTTTCCCTGAGCAGCGAAAAAAATATCTGCGTCGTCGCACCGGAGCACGATTCCAACGGACTTCTGATCTTCCGGGATAATCTTCGCCCCATGGTGTCCGAAAAGAATGTCCTGCTGCTGATCTCCACGGTGAATTCGGGAAAGACCGCGGCTCGCGCGCTCGAGTGCATCGAGTATTACGGAGGCACCACGCAGGGGGTCGCAGCTGTCTTCAGCGCCTTGAAGCAGGTGGGCGATATTCCCGTGATCAGCCTGTTTTCACCGGAGGATATCCCCGGATATGTGACCAGCCTTGTCAAGGATTGTCCCATGTGCAAGGCAGGGCAGAAAATTGACGCGCTGTCCAACAGCTACGGTTTTTCTCCCCTAACCTGATGCCTGCGGCAGCAGCGTACTTCTTCCTGCCGCAAGAAGCGTAACCATCAGTAAACTGGTGGTTTTCAGCTGTCGAAAAAATGGCTTCACCACTTTTTCGAGTCAGGATGCCCGCAGACCGATCCTCAATTTCTTGCGAAAAGGTCGGGCTGACCTGCGCGAGAAATTTCGCTTCCACCGCACAGAAAACGAATTGCCCCACAGGGGCAAGAGAAGCCTCTTCGGGGTGTGTCGGCGGAAATGACAGATTTAGAATTGATGCAGATCAGCGTCCCCTTCCACGTGGAAGGGTCACCCCACGGCGTGGGATGCCATAATCAAAGATTACCGACAGCCGCAGGCCATCGCATCGAATGGCCTGCGGCTGTTCCCGCGCTGACAAAGAAATCCCATAAAGTCTCGAAAACAGGAGGTTTTATGAAAAGGATTATCCGCTTTCCGTTTTGCACATTCGCCGCCATTAGGACATTGGTTTAATATTATAGTCCGCATTAGCATGGAAAGCTATCGACGATTTTAGAAAAGCAAGCCGAGGCGAATGCCTCGGCTTGCTCATTAACTTGTGGATAGTATACCACCGTTTCCCTTGTTTTCACATCAAAGAAAAAAGTGACAATAAAAAGTGACGATAAAATCTCTACTGCGAAAAGAAAAAGTGAAAGAAAAAATAGAAAAAATTGCAAAAACAGTCTATTCTGCGATAGAACAGACTGTTTTGCTGATCTGAGTGACTGGAGTCAAACCAGCCTGACCTTGCTCCCAAACCGGGCGCGATACCAACTTCGCTATACCCGGATGCATTGTATTATTATAACAGGTCAAAATGCGCATGTCCAGTCCTCTATATAGCTTTTTGCATTTTTGCATTTTATGGAATCCTGCGCTCTAAACGCCATTGAGTGCGTCTTGCACAGATTAAATCTGCTATGTTAGAGTCAGGGCTGTTTCGACCTTTTGTAATTGCGCTGGAGTGTACTCTGTATAAAGGGATGCCTCTATTGTATTCCCATCTTCATCAAAGAATTCAACGGTAAATGCTTTGCCGTTACCGAGTACATCGACAATGGTTCCTTCAGTTCCTGCTTTGACCCCAGTTTCGGGATCATCATTTTTCAAGGTAACGGTATCGAAAAGCTTCAACATGGTTATTTCCTCACAGTCAAAACGAGTATGCGGGGATCACATATTTGCTCCATGCAGCAGCCTGCTCCATACACTGCTGATAGTCCGTTCGCAGTTCATCCGTCAGAGCATAGACCAGCCGCTTCACAACAACCTTATTCTCTGCAATCGGTCGGAATTTGAGGCTAATAAGGTATTCTTGTCCATCGCTGCACTGTGATAGAGACAGGAGATTTGTACCCGTCTTTCGGATCCAGTTTTCTCCCCAGACGATCTCGCCGCAATGTGGACACTCGAAGGATACAACGTAATCATCGCTCAGAGCATCGCCAATATCGGCATAGGGCTCTTCAAACTCGTAACTCTCAACAATGCCATTTCTATTCTCTACGGTCTCCTTGTACTCGTTCAGTCCCCTTATGAGGTCTAAATGTGTGCAGAGAAGCGCTGTGCTCCTTGCGTCATTTAGGGCATCGTGGGAATCAAATGGAACCTCGCCGACGATCGCCAATGCATTGGCCAATGCGTATTGCTTTGTATCGTGTGTAACTTGATCCACAAAGATGTTCTGTAGATTGAAACACGGGGGCATAAAGCTGGTATCAATATTATGGAGATCCATATTCTTTCGCAAAATACGAAGATCTTCCGTCCCCCAGACCAGGAACACAAAGTCATCGCCACACCAATCGCAGAAAGAATTAAACACCGTATGGAACCCTTTCCCTTTTTGTAAATCCCGATTGGAAAGTTTGGTGATCTCCGCAACCTTGGGGTGAAGCTCTGTATAGTACTGAGGCGCAATCCGTTCATTGAAGGAGTCTACCACTTCAAGAGTCTGATTTAGCTTGATTGCTCCAATCTGAATAATCTCACCTGTCAAGAAAACCGGATCTTTGACCATCTCAGAAAAGTTAAGCGCCTGATTCCACTCCATATCCAGAACAATGTACTCCACGGCAATTGCTCCTTCTTTCGTTCGATTGTAATCATCATAGAGCTGTCGGTGTCCAAAAGAACGGACAATGCGAATTATCCCTATTGGCACCTTGAATACAGATGATTATCAAATTACCTGCAAACAAAAAAGCCCCTTTCGGGACTTGTGATTTACACGAAAAAGATGAGCCTTGACCACCAGCAAAAGCAGTCAAGGCTCATCTTTCGTTCTTAGTATCTAACATCAATTTAACCTCGCTTTCTTGAGTTGAGAGGGAGTTAGCTGTACATTGGTCTCACCCTTTCTGTACCTATAAGATAGCATAGGATAGACAAAAAATCAATGCAGGAAAGACACAACTTATCTTTCAAAAAACTAGTCATTACAATGAAATGTGGCGCTAATGTGCAAGACCAGATTGACATCTCTGCGCGATTACTGTATCATTAAATTGTTGAGGGCTTTCACACATGTAGTGAAAGCCTTCATTTTTCTGTTATTGACTGAATCCTCTGGCTGCATACAATGCCTGCTTTTGAATTCGATTTCTCATGAGTTGCCGAAACGTAATGGGTGCCACGACCTCAAGGACTGGCCCGAAGGACAATACGCGGATCAGCAACTCTGTTTCATCATCTTGGTCATATCGGAGTGTGATTCGATATAGCCGCTCGTCCAGCTTCTGCGTCTCCTTTTCAAAATGGGAGAAATGCAATAGGACACGCTCCAAGCCATTGCGCTCATCATGGAGAAGTAGCGTAAGTGCTTTGAGGCGTCCTTTCGGCACGGTCACAGCGCCTGGATCATATTCTTCCAGCAGCTCGCAGGAACGAATACGGGCCATGTTGATCGTGTTCATCCTCCGCATCCCCGTCACTAAGATCCGGAATTTATCGTCCTTCTCCGAATACTCCAAGCGGTACGGATTGCAGACAAAAGAATGGCGGACTCCAGTATGTCCGTGGAATCGAATTCGCATCTTCCGATTCTCATGGATCGCTCGCAATACCATGCGAAAGCAATGAACATAATTGGGATCGGAATAGGGATCTCCGTCTGCGTACTGGTCAAACCTGACGAAGGTATCCTGGGTATATAACGGTTCCACGTCTTCGAGACCTCTCATGTCTGGATCGAATAAAGCGATCCTCGGATCTGAGAGAAGGGCCTTCAGCCATCGCTTTTGCAAAGTGGTTAAAGGCATTGTCGGCTTTCCTCGCAGCACCGTATGGTAGCCGCTGTCCAGTAACGGCCATGCTCCGGACTGCAAGGCGGCAGGAATGGACAGTACACTTTCTGCAAACGCTTTTTCCTGCACGATAGCAGTCAGTTTGCCAGTTGTCAGTGTATTTTCCGCAGCCTCGGACAATACAGCGGCAACGACATTGAAGTAGCTGCCGTAGATCTCACTAAACAGCATCTGTCTCACCCCCATAAATGGCTTCCATGTGCCTGAGATCATCATTGAAGGTTTTAACAACAAATTTGTTGCTGCATTGAAGGTCTACTATGCGACCGATGAAGGTTCGAATCCACGGCAGCATCTCCGAAGCGTCATAAACATCGGCGATAAAACGGCAGGTCTGATCGTCCAAGAGCTCTATGCGGCCGTGGCGCTTTTCGCGATCCAGTCGATGAAGAATGAATTCCTCACCGGGACCGAAGTGGATCGTCATCTCAATATGATCCAGGTTATAGTCCGGGCCAGTCGAAACGCCCCAGAGATGCTCATCGAATTTCTGCTGGAAACCTAAGTACTTTTCATACTGCTTTTCAACGCTTCCGGCTGTGACTTTCTTGATCGCGTCCAAGCGGAAGAATATCAGGTGCCTGCCACGGTAGTGGTAGCCGAGGAGATATTGCCTGCCGGATTGCGTGCTGCTGTAGATCTTTAGCGGGCAGACAGTTCGTTGGTAGTCGCGCCCATTGCGCAAGCTGCAGATAGAGAGCTCCACTGCTCGGCGCTCGTTGATCGCCAGCAGCAGATCACACAGAATATCGCTATCAAGCGCGTGCAGAATGTAATGGTGCTTGAAGCGAAAGATGTCCTTTGTGTGTTTCAGCTTATCCAAAAGGAAGGAACCTACGACACCAAGAGGATCTGCTTCTGAATAATAGGCAAGCGCATCCGCCCAGGAATCCAAGTCGATTTCAGCATTGTCAGTCCTCCGGTAGATGACTTCACGCCCGATTTTCTCCGACTGCAATAAACCGATATCTTCATATTCCTTGAGTTTCTTCCGCACGGTGGACTCATCCAGGGAGAAGTCTCCGTTGAAATGTGAGAGGTAGTCATCGTTGATCCGGTCAACAATCTCCTTGGAAGATAGCACACTGCCATCCGCAAGAAGATCCATAATATAGAAGTGGAGGGTAATGTCCTTATCCGTGAAGCTCTTCGCTTTGAATGCCTTATAAAGCGGATTGCAGGGAACTCTCCGGCTATCCATAGAGAGAAATACTTTCTTTCCGGATGACTCTTGATGAAAAGACATGTAGTCGCCCAGCCAGCTTTCAATTCTGCGCCGTTCGTTGTCATAGCTCCTGGCGCTCTTCATTCCATACTCATCACGGCTCTTAAATCCATAGACATAGAACTCGCGCATATAGTTCCGGATCCGTTCAAAGCTTTTGACCAACTCGCTGTATGCCATGCACTCCACCTCCTCTTCGCCAGATAGTATCACTTTAGATTGTTAGATGTCCAAAAGAACGGACAGCATCAAAGCAATCCTATCAATACCGAATACTCGACACAAAGTGTCTTACTATGATTATGTTCAGACTGCGAAAAAAATCAACACTTTTCGGAAGAGCATCAGACTACATTGATATTCTTCCAAAATGGAGAATCCCTTCTATGCCCACCTGATGAGTTCGCAACTTTTTTTCCGTGATTTTTCCTGATCCAGAGGGTATCCTTAGGTCAAGAAAAGCGCAGACAGCAACACTACGAAGCATATGACTTTTAATCATAGAGGCTACTTCCGATGAGCCTTCCGGCGAAGTTGGAACATGAATGCGCTTTGTGAAAGACGCCAACAGCAATCCACACTATCAACATTAGCTCACTTATGGAGCATGCGGCTTCAGGCCGGACGATAAAGGGTGAAAGTCCCCTTGTGATGATAACCAGCGGCGTCTTGTAAGATGTAGCGGCTGGCAGTACTGTAAGACTTCTGACGCCAGGCCTCGTAGCCAAAACCGTTTGAGTTTTCAATGCCAGACCGCTGCATTTCCAGGAAAGGCACCAACAGCAAAGGTAGAATAGCTAAGTGGTTAAAGCAGCGGGTTCATAGCCCGACTTCGTGGGTTCGAATCCCACTTCAAATGGTGCCTTGTTTTATCAATTCAATCACGGAGGAGTGATTTTCATGCTGAAGTTTCTGAAAAAGGAAGCGAATATGACCCATACGGAAAATGGCTCTGCTACATATCGGTCTACCCAATCTGAGTGTCTGGACCTGTTTGCCACCATCGGTGCCCTGCGCAGAGGGTGCGATGAGGAGATCACCAATCGATTCCTCCGTGCTTATGCCGAGGATGCGGATCTGGCCATGAAGACCCTGTTCTTCGCAAGAGATATCCGTGGCGGCATCGGCGAGCGGCGCGTCTTCCGTACCATTCTGAAATGGCTGGCCAGCAATGAGCCGCGATCCCTGGAGAAGAACATCCAGTACATCGCAGAGTATGGCCGCTACGATGACCTACTGGCCTTGATGGGCACCACCTGCGAAGGCAAGGTGCTGCAGCTGATCAAAAAACAGCTGGCAGCTGACTTTGCCGCTCTGGAGGCCGGCGAGTCCGTGTCCCTGCTGGCCAAGTGGCTCCCCTCCGTCAATGCCTCCAACGAAGATGTGATCCAGCAGGCGAAGCGAATTGCCCGTGCGATGGGTATGAACGACGCCCAGTACCGCAAAACGCTGAGCGCCCTGCGCACCAAGATCAGCATCATCGAGAACAACCTGCGCGAAAAAGACTACACCTTCGATTACTCCAAGCAGCCCTCCAAGGCCATGTTCAAGTATCGTAAGGCCTTCATGCGAAATGATGGAGACCGCTATGATGAATTCATGAGCCGTGTCGCCGAGGGTACGGAGCAGCTCCACACTGGCACCCTGACGCCCTATGAGATGATCAAGCCCTTCTTCGGTCGCGGCGATATCTCCGATCAGGAGCGCAAGGCCATTGACGCAACATGGAAGACACAGGAGGATTTCACTGGCGGTGAGAACGCTCTGGTCGTCATTGATGGCTCCGGCTCCATGTACGGTGGTGCTGATCCCATCCCCGCCACTGTGGCGCTGTCTCTTGGTATCTACTATGCCGAGCGCAACACCGGCGCATTCCAAAACCACTTCATCACATTCTCTGAGAATCCCAAGCTGGTGGAGATTAAGGGCAAGGATATCTACGAAAAGGTGCGGTACTGTCACCAGTTCAACGAGGTCGCCAACACCAATATCCAGCGTGTGTTTGAGTTGATCCTCAAGACTGCCGTGAAGAACCGTGTGCCCCAGAAGGATATGCCTGCCAAGATCTTCATTATCTCCGATATGGAGTTCGACTACTGTACTGAAGATTGCTCCTTGACCAACTTCGAGTATGCGCAGCGGCTCTTCGAGGAACATGGCTACCAGCTGCCCGAGGTTCTGGAATGTGGCAAGCCGTAATCAGCAGCAGCCCGTCAAGATCAACGACCAGGGCGTTGCGCTGGTATCCGGCTGTAATCCCCGAATCTTCTCCATGCTGAAAGCCGGCATTCTTTCCCCCTATGCCTTCATGATGGATGTTCTGGGTTCCGTGCGTTACGCGACGATCGTGGCATAATAGAGCTGACGCAGGAGGTGATAGCAGGTATGTTATCGCCTCCTGCTTTTTCTTTCCCAACAAAAGTGTTGCTGTTGGCAGAGATGAACCGTAAAATAAAGAGTATGAAGGAAAGGGAGATCGTTATGATTACGATTCAAGGTTTATATAATACTGCGGTCTGTTACACCCCCGAGTTGGAGGAGGCAGCCCGCAAGCAGATCCAGACCGTTTGCGATCAGGCCGAGTTTGCCGGCTGCAAGATCCGGATCATGCCCGATGTCCACGCTGGCAAGGGCTGTACCATCGGTACCACCATGACCATCCAGGACAAGATCGTGCCCGGTATGGTTGGCGTCGATATCGGCTGCGGTATGGAGACTGTTGAGCTTCGTGAGCGGGAGGTCGACTTTGAGAAGCTGGACGCCCTAATCCGCAGGGAGATCCCCTATGGCCGTGAGGTTCGAGACATTCCTCATGCACTGAACGCTGAGATCGATCTGACTCACCTCCGCTGCACAGATCAAGTCAATCTCAACCGGGCCATGCGCAGCATCGGCTCTTTGGGTGGCGGCAACCACTTCATTGAGGTGGATCGCGCGGAGGATGGCCGGTTGTTCCTGGTGGTCCACTCTGGCAGCCGTCATCTGGGCACCGAGGTGGCTGAGCACTACCAGAATGAGGGTCGGCGTGCCCTTTGGGGCGGCGCCCAGTATCAAGTTCAAGCCGCCATTGACCAGCTGAAGGCCGAGGGCCGGTTCCAGGAGATCCAGAAGACCATCAAGGCGCTCAAGAAGGAGCACGAGCTGAATATCCCCAAAGATCTGGCCTATGTGGAGGGTAAGCTGTTCGAGGACTATATCCACGATATGAAGCTGACACAGCAGTTCGCCATGCTCAACCGCAAGGCCATGGTGGATGTTATCATGACTGGCATGGGCTTCACGGCGGTGGAGACCTTCACCACCATCCACAACTATATTGATACGGACGCCATGATCCTGCGTAAGGGCTCTGTCTCCGCCAAGGCCGGCGAGAAGCTGCTGATCCCCATCAACATGCGTGACGGTAGCCTGATCTGCAGCGGCAAGGGCAACGAGGATTGGAATTGCTCCGCACCTCATGGCGCCGGCCGGCTGATGAGCCGCAAGGCGGCCTTCAATGCTCTGTCCATGGAGGAGTTCCAGAAGGAAATGGAGGGTATCTACACCACCTGTGTTGTGCCCGACACGCTGGACGAGTCTCCCATGGCCTATAAGAGCATGGAGGAGATCGTCGCTCAAATCGGCCCTACTGCGGAGATTATTGAGCGGATCCGTCCTGTCTATAACTTTAAGGCAGCAGACTGAAATACAATGATGAAAGGCGGTGTTGACCGTGGAAGCATTGATCAAAGAAAAGCTTCATGAAATCGAGCAGCGGGAGAACTGCCGCATCCTTTTGGCCGTGGAGTCCGGTAGCCGTGCTTGGGGCTTTGCTTCTCCGGACAGCGACTATGATGTGCGCTTCATTTATGTGCGCCCCAGAGAGAGCTATCTCAGGCTCAACCGGGTCCGTGATGTGATCGAGCTGCCCATCAATGGTGTTCTGGACATCAACGGTTGGGATGTGGACAAGACACTGAAGTTGCTCCATAAATCCAACCCCACCGTATTTGAGTGGTTTTCCTCTCCCATCGTGTATCAGACCACTGACTTCACTGAGGCGTTTAAGCCCGTCATGCGGCGCTACTTCTCGTCCAAGAGTGGCCTTTGGCACTATCTGCAGATGGCGGAAGGAAACTATCGAGAATACCTGCGCGGCGACATGGTGAAGGCCAAGAAGTACTTCTATGTACTGCGGCCAATCCTTGCTTGCCGGTGGATCCTTGAAAAAGGTACTCCGCCCCCAATGCTCTTTTCTGAACTGGCGGCGAGCCAGCTTCCGGACTACCTGGAGAAAACCGTTGCGAAGCTGCTTGATCTGAAGATGAACTCCCCTGAGGTGAAGATGATCCCGAGAATCGATATCCTCAACGCTTACATGGATCGGAGCATTGCAGAGGTGCGTGCTCTGGTGGAGCAGTATCCGAGAGAAATCACGAAGGACTGGGAGGAACTCAATGCGCTGTTCCTCGCCGCACTGGAGATGTGATCTTATGATGAAATTGCCACCACAAGTGAATACAGCATTTGAGATGCTTGAAGCGGCCGGCTATGAGGCGTACCTTGTTGGTGGCGCAGTGCGTGATTATGTGCGTGACAACAGTCCTGCGAAGGATTGGGACATCACCACCAACGCGCTCCCAGAGCAGGTGGAGGAGATCTTTACAGGCTACCACCTGATTGAGACTGGCTTGAAGCATGGGACTGTAACTGTTGTGATCGACCAAGAGCCTCTAGAAATCACGACCTATCGCGTTGACGGGGACTACTCCGCCCATCGGCATCCGGACTCAGTCAGCTTTACCCGCAGCCTGAAGGACGATCTTGAGCGCCGGGACTTCACCATGAACGCTCTGGCCTACAACCCCAGGACAGGTGTTGTTGACTTCGTAGGAGGCAAGGCGGACATTGCCGGCGACCTTGTCCGCTGCGTGGGAGATCCAGATCGGAGATTCCAGGAAGATGGCCTGAGAATGCTCAGAGCCCTTCGCTTCGCCTCCGCGTATGGCATGACGATCGAAGCTGCCACGGCAGCGGCCATCCACAGGAACAAGCACTTGCTCAAAGGTATCGCTGCGGAGCGCATTCTGGTTGAGCTTAGCAAAATGCTCTGCGCTCAGGGCGCGGCAGGTGTTCTGCGGGACTTCGCCGATGTGCTGGCCGTCCCGATCCCGGAGCTCACACCCATGTTTGGCTTTCCGCAGCATAATCCACATCATGACAAGGATGTCTGGGACCATACCATCGCGGTCATTGAAAGTATCACCCCTGAACCGGTGCTTCGTTGGGCAGCCCTGCTGCATGACATTGGGAAGCCTTCCTGTTTCTCGCTCGCCGAGGATGGCATTGGCCACTTCTTCGGGCACTCGGATCAGAGTACTTCAATGGCGGAGAGTATCCTCAGTAGACTTCGCTTCGATAACGCCAGCAAAGAACAAATTGTAAGACTCGTTCGCTATCATGACATGCCCATCACGGCCGACAGGAAGCCAATCAAACGGCTTTTGAGCAAGCACGGTGAGGATGCTACCCGGCAACTGATCGAGCTGCACAAGGCAGATACGCTTGGTCAATCGGCCATCTGCAGACACCGGATCGCAATCTTTGAGGAAGTATCGCAAATGATCAATGAGATCCTGCAGGAAGAGAGCTGCTTCACACTTAAGAACTTGGCAGTTAATGGACATGATATGATGACATTGGGCTTTCAGGGACCGACCATTGGCCGTGTGCTGCAGGAATGCCTGGATGCAGTCTTGGATGAGCAGATCCCCAACGAGCATGAGGCGCTGATGGCCTTTGCAAAGGATAGACAGCTGAAGAGTTAATACCAAAACGGCAATACCTGCTTGGTATTGCCGTTTTGGTATGCACAGGAACTTAGGTGGGTTGTAGGGTTTTGTCGATGGTCGTATAATGAGTGATGAAGCAAAGTGACGATCGTGAGGTTGCCTTTGACTTCGATTATGCTACTCACTTGTTCCGGCAACTCTCTAAATCGCATCACAAGGGAACATTTTCCCTATTTTTGCGTCTATATCAATAAGGGATTCATGTCTGATATGAAAAAGAGGCTGCTGATATGAAACAGAAAAAGAAACGGGTTATTCCCCTCTGTGTGATAGGAGTCATACTGCTACTTTGTGCGGGTGGCCTTTGGTATATGATAAATCACTCCATGAGTTTCTCTGTCGGACGCTGCTTAGTAGCGGACAACGGATCGTATATGTTCATCGATGGAAACTCACCCATTATCATGAGCAACCGAAAGGATAAGGAAGGTCTGTTCTCTGGCTTGGGGACCGGCGATAAGATTTTGATCTTCCACGATGGGATTGCGGAAACCTATCCAGGCAGGACCAGTGCGTATTGGTGTGTGAAATTGGAAGACGGTACGCAGGCCGATATTCCGGAACAGGTCATAGAAGAGCTTACGGAACTCGGATGGACCATTGTAGGAAATGAAGCTGATCCAGATTCCGTGACGCCTGAACCGGGAGCATACGCTTTTGAGGCGCAGTACATCCGGACCAATGGCGGACCTGAAGATGGCTATCCTTACCACACCGTGATCAGTTCCAGAGCGGAATTGGAAGCCTATTACGAGGCATACAAGGACATTTATAGTCTGGAACGAAGAGAGACAGTCTACTCCGACAGCACAATCGGCTTTTTGGATGCCTGCGACAAATATGATAACGCCTATTTTGAACGGCAGAATCTTGTTCTGATCGTACTGCAGGAAGGCAGCGGATCAATTCGGCATGAGATTACAGATGTGCGTCGTCACCGTATTGAGAACGGTGCATTGGATGGGTGGGACATTACGATTGACCGTAAGGTCCCTGAGGCAGGAACAGAGGATATGGCTCAGTGGCATCTATTCCTTGAAGTGCAGATGGGCGATGTGATCAAGGCCACCGACAAGGTTTGGATCAATGGAAAACAGAGCGAACGCACTCCGGCAATATCCGGTCTTGTTGGTATCAGTCGTACTCCGTCGATAAGCGCCTATCAGGATCCCTGGGGAGTGAAGCTTACTGCAAAGAATATTACCCCGTCTGGATTGACCATTGTTTGTACGCAGCAAGATGGAGAACCAACCGGTGAGCTGCAGACCGGCAGTTACTACGGACTCGAAATGCTGCAGGATGGCGAGTGGGTTGCGGTCGAGGTGCTTCCTATGGAGTATGAGCTTGCCTGGACGTCAGAAGCATGGATGATCCCTAACAATGCGGAAACAGAATGGGAAGTGGATTGGAGCCGCCTGTACGGAGAGCTTCCCGCAGGTTCCTACCGGATCAGCAAATCGGTTATGGATTTCCGGGGTACCGGTGATTATGACACCAAAACCTATTATGCAGGCTTTGATCTCGTGGACGCCGCTGACACAAGTAATGTTTCCTACGAACACGGCGGATTTGGCGTCAGTGTGCCGCTTCTTTCTGGTTGGGAATACAAGGTTGAGGAATACAGTGCCGATGGCATGAGCTATGGCGTCAGTTTCCGACCCGCTGGTGAAGATGGATGGATCGATTTCCAATATTGGCCTACATTCGGCGTCTGTGGCACCGGATTGTCAATGAAGGAATTTGGAAATGGTTCCATGGGCACCTACGATGGCGGTGCTATCTGGAACTTTATCAGTTACCCTGCCAGCAAAGGCAACTTTGTGGCAACGACCCAGGGTGTAAATAGCTGGTGGTCACGCTACGGCGAGACTGCTATGGAAATCATAACGCAGGTAATCTGCACAGACACCATCGTAGACTAAGGAGGGTACGCAGTATGAAACGAATTGTAGCGCTATGCCTCGCAGCGGCTTGCCTGATTTCTATGGTAGGCTGCGCAGGAGATACCAATATGGACGAAAAGAAACCAAACAACTCCGCATCGGCCTATGCTCTGGCACTGGCTAGCTATCCGGAGATGGCTCCCTACCCAAACGAGATGGAGTATTTTGATGAAAAGACCGGTGAGTTTGACAGCGATGGCTTTGATGTGGTCTATGACGCCTGGCAGTCGGACAGAAAGGCCCAACGCAGTCAGCCGGAAGGCTATGCAGACGGTCTGGAACCGTTCTTCGCCAGTTCAATCCGAGAGTTTCTCAGCAATTCCAACGGGGAGAACAAGGTATACTCTCCTCTGAGTGTTTACATGGCCCTCGCCATGCTGGCGGAGGTGACGGACGGCGAAAGCCGGGAGCAGATTCTCGCCCTGCTGGGCAGCGGCGATGTGAACGCCCTCCGCGCCGAGGCCGCCGCTGTCTGGAACGCCAATTACAGCAATGACGGCGCCGTGACAAGCATTCTGGCAAACTCCCTGTGGCTGAATGAGTCCGTAAATTTCAACCAGTCCACAATGGACAGTCTGGCAAAGAATTACTATGCGTCCTCCTTCCGTGGTGAGATGGGCAGCGAGGAATTTAATCAGGCCTTGCGGGACTGGATCAATGAGCAGACCGGAGGACTGCTGGAAGCGCAGGCCGATGGCCTTTCGATGGACCCCGAGACCGTTATGGCTTTGGCCTCTACCATCTACTACCGAGCCAAGTGGCACAGTGAGTTCAATGAGGCCGGAACGGAAAAGGGCCTGTTCCATCTGTTCAGTGCTGATGGAGAGACCGTGGAGTGCGACTTCATGCACAAGGGCGGCAGCAACACCTATTACTGGGCAGATCAGTTCGGCGCTGTTGCTCTGAGCCTGGAGGGCAGCGGCAAAATGTGGTTCCTCCTGCCTGATGATGGCGTGGCTATGGATGATCTGCTTGCCGATGAGCAAACGATGGAGTTCCTAAACAGCAATGGAAACTGGGAGAACAGCAAGCACCTGATCGTGAATATGTCCGTTCCCAAATTTGATATTGTCTCTGATCTTGACCTGCGTGATGGCCTGAATGCGCTGGGTATTACCGGTGTATTCGATGCCACGGTGGCCGATTTCAGTCCCATGACTTCGAAAGTTGCAGAGATATTCCTTTCCAAAGCCGACCATGCAGCCCGCGTTGCCATCGATGAAGAGGGGGTTACCGCAGCGGCATATACCGTCATGATGATGGCTGGTGCTGCGGCGCCACCTGAAGAGGAAATGGACTTCGTATTGGATCGACCGTTCTTATTCGCCATTACTGGTGCAGATGGACTTCCACTCTTTGTTGGCGTAGTCAATAGACCGTGAACTGAAAAAAGGCAATAAGAAAACGGCAGTGCCACAATGTGGCATTGCCGTTTTCATGTATATCCGATGCATTGAGTTGTTTACCCCTCATAGGACTGCGGCTGGTAGCCATAGTGCTTGGCAAAAGCTTCATAGTCAACCCATTTCGGGTTGTCAAAGATCCTTGCAGCGTAGAGCTCAAGCGTGTAATGCTCCAGTTCTGCTTTCGTCTTTAACCAATAGGTGTGCTCCTTCTCCCACTCCAGGAGTTTATCGAACAAGTCTTCTTCGTGGCTCCGGACAATGAGCTCACGCACCAAATCGCGCCAGACATCGTTCCTGATGTCTCCAAGATCCGTCTGGATACCATTGCGGTACCCGTACTTCTTATCTCTCCCAGAACCAGAAAGAAGAATCGATTGACCAGTGCTGAAATGTGCGTGTAGATCTTTATGCGTGAGTTGATCTCTGTTAGGAACTGCCGATAGTGAGTCAATAATCGTGCGCGGATACATAGACATACCTCCATTCTGGTAAGTCTTACGGATTAACGGTCGAAAATGCAACAAATCGATCATAATGAGTAAAAAAGGAAAACCGCGCCACACTGTTGTCGCCGTTCTGTGATATAATCGAACTATGTCGAATAATCAATTCCCTTTGGATCAGCCGCATCCGACCATCATCAAGAAACGACCGGATTGACAATGCACATATTATGTAGTATTATTGTAGTGCAAAGGAGGCTTGAACATGGATTCCAACATGACTTTTCGCATTGATTCTGAAGTGAAAGCGCAAATGGCAGCCATCTGTGATGCACTGGGCATGTCAACTTCTACTGCCTTTAATATTTTTGCCAATGCCTTTGTTCGAGCAAAAGGCATGCCTTTTGCTGTCACGATTCAGGAGCCTGTAACAGCTGTGAGCCGCGAAAAAATGCTGGCGGACACCGATCAACTATTGAGCGAGTTCGCTTCTGACTATAAGAGGATGGCAGAATGATTTGGGTTACAGCAGAAGATGTCGTAGCGATTCATAGCCGTATCATTCAAGTTTCTGGTGGCATTGATGGTCTGCGTGATCGTGCTGGATTAGAAGCGGCTATTGCCGCACCCCTTCAATCATTTGGAGGAGAAGATCTTTTTCCAACTGACATAGAGAAAATCGCTCGTATTGGGTTTGGGTTAGCGTCCAATCACGCATTTATCGATGGCAATAAGCGAATTGGCGCCATGGTGAGTATTCCGCGCGAGATTGCGCACCTCAACCGCTCAAATTGAGCATCCATTC
>OHSJ01000533.1_pt1 | contig 15441 bp, 9 predicted proteins | sample 1578561 | NCBI WGS metagenome assembly OHSJ01 (sample SAMEA3879571, study PRJEB24766) | human gut metagenome | biome: human-associated habitat; feature: feces | place: USA | collected 1985/1987 | reverse complement strand
GTCACAAGGTCATTCTACCACTAGTGTGCAAGCACACGTGGTGTCAGACCTTTTGACCCTGGTATCATAATAATAACGAATCAACGTAGGAGGAATAATTATGATTATATCTACCAGGGGAAGATATGCACTTCGTGTCATGATTGATCTGGCCGGACAAGATCCGAATACTTATACGCCACTCAAGGAAATTGCAGCACGGCAGGAGATTTCTGAAAAATATCTTGAAAATATTCTCAAGTCTCTTGTTACCGGTGGCCTGATCTTTGGACTTCGCGGAAAAGGCGGTGGCTATAAGCTCACTAAGAAACCGGAGGATTATACTATTTCTTCAATTCTCCGTCTCACAGAGGGATCACTTGCACCGGTGGCATGTCTTGAAGAAAATGCGACTGAATGTGAAAGGGAAGCGGTTTGCCCTACCCGCCCACTTTGGAAAAAACTGGATACACTGATCCAGGATTATCTTGGCAGTGTCTCACTGAAAGACCTGATTGATGGGACTGTCTGACAAAAAAGAACGTTACTCCCGAATGACTGCACATCCATGGAGTAACGTTCTTTCTTTTCTATAACTATCTTTATGCCAGACTTCCGCCTGTCTTATACAAAATTTTCCGCTCTGCTTTCCTCTCTCTTTTTAACTTCTCTTATACCTTGAAGCGGTATCCGACTCCCCAGATTGTCTCAATGTACTGTGGATGAGATGTGTCATATTCAATCTTTTCACGGATCTTTTTAATATGTACGGTAACTGTTGCAATATCTCCTATTGACTCCATATCCCAAATCTCACGGAATAATTCTTCCTTTGAATAAACATGGTTTGGATGTCCTGCCAGAAACGAAAGCAGATCGAACTCTTTTGTTGTAAAGGAACGTTCCTCACCGTTCACCCATACACGTCTCGCTGTCCGGTCGATCTTAAGTCCGCGGATCTCTATCACATCATTCTGTTCCACAACACTTCCGATCAGACGCTCATATCTTGCAAGATGGGCTTTCACGCGTGCGACCAGCTCGCTTGGACTAAACGGCTTCGTCATATAATCATCCGCACCAAGTCCCAGTCCACGGATCTTGTCAATATCATCTTTCTTCGCTGAAACCATAATAATTGGAGTATTTTTCTGCCCCCGGATCTGACGGCAGATTTCAAATCCGTCAACTCCCGGCAGCATCAGATCTAAAATAATCAGGTCAAATTCTACGGCAAGTCCTCTCCGAAGACCTGTCTCTCCGTCATTTGCTACTTCTACTTCAAATCCACTCAGCTCCAGATAATCTTTCTCCAGATCTGCAATGCTTTCTTCATCTTCCACGATCAAAATACGTTTACTCATTCACCGGTACCTCCTGATACTTCCTTATTACAAAATACATCGTAGTACCAACGCCCTCTTCGCTGGTAGCCCAGATATTTCCGCCATGCTCCTCCACGATCTTCTTCACGATCGAAAGTCCGATACCACTTCCTCCTTTTGAAGAATTTCTTGAAGCATCCGCACGATAGAACCGGTCAAAGATAAACGGCAGATCCTTTGCCGCAATCCCTCTTCCATTATCTCCCAGCTCTATCTGGATAAAATCTCCCACGTCCTTTACATCCATCGTAATCTCCACTTTCGGTTTATCTGTATACTTCAGCGAATTTGATACGATATTATTGATGACTCTTCTTAACTGTTCCGGATCTACGATCACTTTACAGTCATCATCCATAAAGTTTCGGTATGTAAACTCTGCCCCTTTTGACTCCAGCTCCACACTCAGATCTTCTGCACAGTCTCCAAAATAACCTTTTGCAGAGATCGTTGTGAAATTATATGGAATCCTGTTCGTATCGATCTTGGAGTAAAGGGTCAGCTCATTGATCAGAAGATTCATCTCATTAGCCTTATTATAAATGGTTCTGATGTATCTGTCCATCTTTTCCGGTGTATCTGCCACACCATCCATAATTCCTTCCACATAACCTTTGATCGCTGTGATCGGAGTCTTCAGATCATGTGAAATATTACTGATCAGTTCCTTATTTTCCCGGTCAAACGCAACCTTTTCCTCTGCCTGCACCTTCAACCGAAGACGCATTTCCTCAAAATCCCTGCAAAGCTGCCCGATCTCATCATCATTTTCTGCTTTAATCTCAAAATCCAGATTTCCTTCTTTGATATTCCTTGCCGCTTTCTGTAATTTTTGCAGCGGCACTGATACCGCACGATAAATCCATATGATCAACAATGCTGCCGTGATGGATACGACGATCAGATACATCTGCTGGATCTCCGTTGCCTTTTCCGGTACAAATGCCCTTGTCATCACTCCGGTAAAAAGCATCGGAAATACCATGACCACCATAAATACGATAACGAGTTTTGTCTTAAGCTTCATTTGCAGCTCCTTTCCGAAAATCGAGTATGATTAACGAAAGGTGCCTGAACCTTTTCAGGAGATCAGACACCTTCTTTTGATACTTCTGCTTATTTTACAGATTCTACAAATATTTCTTTCATTTTTGAGATATTCTTTAACTTTACAGATATTTCTTTAAATCTTCTACCTTGTCAAGTTTCTCCCACGGAAGATCCAGGTCATTACGTCCAAAATGTCCGTAAGCGGCTGTCTGCTTGTAGATCGGTCTTCTCAGATCCAGCATCTTAATGATTCCTGCCGGGCGGAAATCAAAATTCTCACGAAGGATCTCAACCAGCTTTGTATCAGATAACTTTCCTGTACCAAATGTATCAACTGCGATAGAAGTCGGCTGTGCCACACCGATCGCATAAGAAAGCTGGATCTCACATTTCTTTGCAAGTCCTGCTGCTACAATATTCTTTGCTGCATAACGTGCTGCATAAGCTGCAGAACGGTCTACCTTTGTGCAGTCCTTACCGGAGAAAGCACCGCCGCCGTGACGTCCTGTTCCACCGTAGGTATCAACGATGATCTTACGTCCTGTCAGACCACTGTCACCGTGAGGTCCGCCGATAACAAAACGACCTGTCGGGTTGATGAAATATTTGGTATCCGCGTCAACCATATCAGCCGGGATGATCGCATCAAAAACATATTTCTTAATGTCCTCATGGATCTGCTCCTGAGTAACATCCGGATCATGCTGTGTAGAGCATACAACCGCATCGATTCTCTTCGGTTTGCCAGCCTCATCATACTCAACTGTAACCTGAGTTTTTCCATCTGGTCTTAAGTATTTCAGAGTACCGTCTTTACGAACTTTTGTCAGCTGCTGTGCAAGCTTATGTGCCATGTTGATGGCATAAGGCATATACTCCTCAGTCTCGTTGGAAGCATAACCAAACTGAAGGCCCTGGTCACCGGCACCGATGGAATCCAGCTCATCCTCGTTCATGCTGTCCTCTTTCTGCTCAAGCGCCTTGTCAACACCCATAGCGATATCTGTGGACTGTTTGTCAAGAGCTGTGATAACTGCGCAGGTATCTGCGTCAAAACCATAATCTGCATTGTCATATCCGATCTCGCGGATCGTATCACGAACGATCTTCTGGATATCAACATTTGCCTTTGTTGTGATCTCACCCATAACAAGTACAAGACCTGTAGTAGTAGCTGTCTCGCATGCAACACGGCTCATTGGGTCCTGTGCCATCATAGCGTCAAGGATCGCGTCAGAAATAGAGTCGCAGACTTTGTCAGGATGTCCTTCAGTTACAGATTCAGAAGTAAATAAAATTTTCTCCATGTTCTTCTCCTTTTGTACTTATACAACGGTTATAAATCACATAAAAAACAGCCCGTACAATCGGACTGTTTAAATTCTGTAAACAATCCTCTTATTGTTCGATTGCTCGCTCAGGTTGGCACCTTCCTGGATTTCCGGGGTTGCCGTGGCTTCTCAGATCCTTTGTATCTCCACCACTCTGAATAAAAGGCTATCTTTTATGAAATTACTGCAACACATACAATATACTTCTCCTTACCAAATGTCAAGAAATTTTTTATGTAAAACTCTCTTTTGATAAAAAAAAGACAATATTCCCATTCCCTGTTGTTTATCTCTCATCCGCCGTTACAGTAAAAATATTCGTAAAACGGTTCTCCATATCCAGCGAAAGACCAGACATCTCTGTCTGGCCTTTCTGATGATCATTCTTTACAATGATTCATTTTATTATTTTTTCTTTTTTCTTTTTACTGCAAAACCTGCTGCACCGCCAACTACGATCGCTGCTGCAAGGATGCCAACCCATACACCGATCGGTGTATTATCGCCGGTCTTTACAGAAGTACGTCCTGTTGTTCCGCCTCCATCATTATTGGTTGATGTAGAACCTCCAGGTACTGGTGTACTTGTTCTCTCAGAAGGTGTTACTGTTGGCTGTCCGCTCGGTACCGGTGTATTCGTTACCGTCGGCTCCGGTGTTGTATTCTTACTGTTAGTGATATCCATGGAGTTTTCATAACTCTCACTTTCGTTCAGAATGATATCACCTTCACCGTCGATCTCATATGCGAAAGAATCATGATCAACCGGATTTCCATCCTTATCAGTCTCCATAACTGTATAGGTAACTGACTCAGGTTCTGTATTCTCCGGGAAAGAAACCTCTATATCGACAGAACCGTTCTGATTCAGTTCTCTGATCGTACCCTCAACAAGATTCAGAGAGTCATCTGCTCCTGTCTCAAATACAGCTGCATAGAAAGTATCCGGTACCGTTGTCTCCTGTCCGTCAACAAGAACCTTCTTATTGATCTTAATATGTCCTTTCAACGCAAATCCAGTCGGAATGAAAGAATAATAGTTATTTACATATGATACCGATTCTGTAGAACCATTCTGGCTGATCTCTGCCTCATTGGTCGCATTTTCATTGGAATCAGTTACATCATAGTAATAGGACTTTCCTTCATCTATAATGATCGAATCATTAATAGTCATCGGATCGCCATTCTCGTCCAGCTCAAATACATAATATTTTCCATCTGGTACATTTGCCCAGGTAGCCGTTCCGCTGCTTGCTTTTACAAGGCGGATATCTTTCATGTAGTCACTTCTGAACGGGATTGTTCCCTTATCATCCAGGAAAAGACCAACTTTATAGGTTGCATCATCTGCTTCCATTTCGATAACATCGAAAGTATCCTGATTAATATAGTACAGTCGTTTTGTAACCTGGATCTTTGTTTCCTTATCACCATCACGGGTTATCGTCTTCGGATATGCCTGCACATTATAAGTCCAGCCAGTACCTTCCTCTACAAAAGGAACCGTCAGTACCATCGGCGAAACAGATACATTCGGGTCATCCGGATTGCTCTGCACGATCAGATATACACCCTCAGCCATGTTATTGTACACAATGTTTCCATTCGCATCTGACTGCATTTCGCTTCCGCTGATCCCTGCTTTTTTTACTGCCGCGGAAAGAGACTCCGCCGCTTTGTACCAGTCTTCTGCTGTTTTGATATTCTCGAAATCGATTCCTGTAAACTGAAGTGCGCCATCCGCCACAAAATGTACGTTTCCGTCAAAAGTCACACCACCAACTTTATAAAGTGTCAGCTTCACATTTGGAATCGGCTTTACTGTTCCGTCATCTCCAGCTTCCTGCACCGTCAGAGTGATCGTACCGGTTTTACCGGCTTCATAATCATCTGCCAGAACTACCTGTGAAATACTGCCGATCAGCATTACAGCCATTACCAGAAATGCCAGAAAGCTGTTTAAAAAATTTTTCCGCTTAGTTCTCTTTTCCACTTTTTTCTGCCTCCTCTTTTCCTCCCGATCCCCGTCGCTTTCCACTGCGGCGGACGATCAGATAAACCAGCAGTATCAAGATAACAAGCACTGCACTTCCCGCAGCCAGCACCTTCTTTGGATCTGTCTGTGCAAGTTTCTGCGGAATTGTATCATTACTCTTCTCTTCTTCCACATATTCCGTACGGGTTCCCCGCACAAGAAGTCTGTGTGTATTTACTCCATATGGGGTACAGGTCACAAGTGTTACAAGATCTTTTCCCTCTACGATATCCAGTTCACTTGTTTCTTCCGGAAGAACCGTTTTTATCTGATCTACTTTATATGCCAGATTCTTTCCCAGGATATGCAGGATAAAAATATCTCCCACTTCCATCTGATCCAGATCTGTAAAAAGCTTCGCATTGGGAAGTCCGCGATGAGCTGCCAGTACCGCATGAGTACTTTCGCCTCCAATCGGAAGACTGGTTCCCTCTACATGACCAACACCTTTTTCCAGTACATTTTTGCTTAATCCATGATAAATCGCCAGCTTTGCCTGAATCTTCGGGATCTCAATACTTCCCATCAGGCCATCGCCATTCGGATCAAGAACTTCATCGTAAGGATGCGTCGGTTCGTAATCTTCCTCTTCATTAAACGCATCTACAATACTGTTCACGGGATGTTCCGCATTATATTCTTCTGCTTCTTTCCAGAGCTTTTCATAGTTGTCATCAGAAAGATCTGTAACCGCCTGATCGTAAGTACTGATCAGCTGTGCATTTCTGTACTGATTCCACATATCACTGACCGTCGGATAAAGAAAAATTCCCGCTCCCACCAGAAAAGCCGCTGCGATAAAGATATTAAGGACAATACTGCCCTTTTTCTTCTTTTTCTTTTTAGCCATACATCATTATTTCCTGCGTCGTTTTTTGTTCTGAACAAAATTGACAGCTGCTACGAGCACAGCTGCGATCACAATACCGATCACAACACAAAGTATCAGCATCGGAAGTGTCGGATTGGAAATTCCAGTCGCCTTCTTCTCTGACTTCTGAACCGCTTTTGCAGCCTTAACAGTCGTTCTGTGTCCTCTGACCAGAATCCTGTGTGTGTTTACTGCATACGGTGTACAGGTAACAAGTGTCACATAATCTTTACCTTCTGTGATTGCCAGAGAATCCGTCTGCTCCGGAAGGACTGTCTGGATCTGATCCACTTCATAGGCAAGTGTCTTCCCCAGAATATGCAGGTAAAAAACATCTCCCTTTTCCACAAGGTTCAGATCTGTAAAAAGCTTGGCACTTGGAAGTCCTCTGTGTGCGGAAAGGATTGCATGTGTACTCTCACCACCAACCGGAAGACTGCTGCCAAACAGATGTCCTGCACCTTTCTCCAGTGACTCATCTGTGGTGTAATGATAGATTGGAATCTGTACATCGATCACCGGGATCTCCACATATCCCATCATTCCATCACCGTTCAGATTCAGAAGGGACTCATATGTACTGTCCGTTTCCCCATCCCTTACGGAAAAAGCATCCGGTACACTTTCCTGTTTGATCTGTTCGTTATATTCCTCTGCTGCCTTCCACATGCTGTCGATCTTCTCCGAATTATCCTCCGAAGAAACACTGCTGCTATATTTGCTGATCAGTAAATTGTCCCTGTGCTTATTCCAGGCATCACTGATCATCGGATACAGCAGTATGGACAATCCTATCAGAAACAGCAACCCAAGTCCAATATAATTTTTCTTCTTATTCTTACTCATAGGTTTCTCCATACTGTTGTATTACCACTCCCGGCCTCCGAAGAGGCCGGGCGGTAACTGATTTACTTAATTATTACTTTGGTTCTGTTGTTTATAAATATTTAGAAAAATCTGACCAAATAATCTGTCTGGATTACTCCTCAGATCCTTTTCTGCGGCTCATGAAGAATGCGCCAGCAGCACCAGCCATAACTACAACACCGATGATAGTGAAGAGATATGTTCCCATTCCACCTGTGGATGGAAGCTGACCAAGTTTGGTATCTTTAACCGGAGCACTAACAAGTGTCGGAACTACACCAGCACCTTCTGTTGTTTCTGTTACTTTTGTTGAAGTCGTTGTACTTGTAGCTGCTACATATGCAGGCTGTGAACCCTCAACTTCAGTTCTGTAGAATTTGCCATCTTTGATGTAACCAACCTGTTTTCCATCAATACTATCAGCTTTAACAGTTGTATAAGTTGTGCGTGTTGTTGTTCCATCAACCGTTGTCTTAGCAGATGTCCACTGTGCTTCAACAGTAAATACTGTTGTATTCAGGCTATATCCTGTAGGTGCTTTTAACTCTTTTACATAATAAGTACCTTTTGCAAGTGCTGTAGATACTGCAAAACCATTCTCGTTAGTTGTGATCTCATCTACAAGTTCTCTGCATGCTGCGTCAGAATAAATACCAAATACTGCACCACTGAGAAGTTTGCTTTCATCTGCTGCATCAATTTTCTTTAATGCAATCTGATATGTGTAAACAGTTTTCTGATTTTTATTGGAAGTTACACCTTCTGCTTCATCCGGTCTGTCAAGTTCATCATATGTGTCTCCACCAAAAGGATTATTAGCATAGTAAAGTTTTGCAGTATTGGTATTTCCTGCATCTCCAACAACTGCTTTATCATTTACAAGAGCACTATAATCTACACTCACATCATAAAGTGCACCAGTAGCTGCATATTTAATAAGGCTGTCATAAGTAAATGAAAGATTAAATCCGTTACCATCTTTTTTTGCTGTGGCAATTACAGTATCACCAATTTTAAATGTTGCAATTCCCTCTACATCTGTTCTTGTTGCTGCAGTACCATCTGCTTTAACAGTAAGACTGTTATAATCAAAATCCAGTCCATCTGACATTGTATCTGCAACGAAGAATGTCTTGTTTGTAGCATTAGTCGGATAACTTGGTGCTGTTACAGCGATATTGTACTTAACAACATCACCTACAGAAACAGTCTCTTTATCTCCATCTGTTGTTGTTCCGCCTGCAATTGTTTTGTCAATATGAGGTTTTGTGCTCTTTGCAACTGCACTTGCATTATAAAGGCTTCCTGCGTCAACTGAATCTGCTGTTGTAATAATACTGTTCTCATTGTATGAAACACCTAAAAGAATAGGATTGTAAACAGTTTTTGCTGCCCCGGCAATGATTGCAATGTATGCACCAGCGCCTGTTACCTCTTTTGTATAAGTTCCATTACTTAATGTTCCGTCAGTAATTGTATCCAGCGGAGTAATTGTTCCATTCAGAATTCCCTTGGCAATCGCACTGATTGCTGCTTCTGTAGGATTTTCAAGATCTGCAAGATTAACTCCTGCTGTGCAGTTATAACCTGCAAATCCACGCTCAGAATATTTACCTTCTGCCACTTTATACAATGTTACTGTTGGTGTTTCATCAGTTGCAATTCTTGTAATCGTAAGAGTCGCCTTATCATATGCGGAAGGATGGGTTGTCGCCATTGTTCCAGTTGCTGCAAATACAGATGCAGACATAGCAAATACCATAATTGCTGCGATCAGTATTGCACTGACTTTCTTAAATAAATTCTTCATGTTTCTGCTCCTTTCTTTCTATGCATTTTTTTCTTTTTCATTTCCCCTCGTATTGCCATTTACAATTAATGTGTTACGATCTTTCTGCTTCTTCCTCCCTTCGTTTATTATTTATAAACAACAGGAGTGCAGTTGCAAGAATCGCTACCCCACTGATTGTAAATCCATAGATTCCTGGGCCACCGGCACTTGGTAAGGAATAAAGTTTCGTATTTGTAATCTTGTAGATTGTTATTTTACCTTCAACGATACTACCAACTGATTCATCCTTACTGTCTGTAACTGTTACCGTTCCGCCATTTCCAACTGTAATTTTCCATGGTTCTGTCGGACAAATATAACCGGTTGCTGCTTCGATTTCATATAACAGATATTTACCAACCGGAAGATTCTGCAGTTTGAATTTTCCATTATCTCCGGAAGTGATTGAATCATAGCCTTCAACAGGAGTGTCAGAAACTTTGTTCCAGGTTGTTTCGTCTGCTTTGTATAAAGCAAACTTGGCACCTTTTATCTTTGTTTCATCAACCTTATCAACCTTTTCGAACTCCACATCTGCTACAGATTTCTCATTCGTAAACTTAGCTACTCCAATTCTTCCGTTTGTTGTATCTGTATTTCCATCTTTCAGAACTTCTTTACCATCTTTATCTGTTCCGATGTTAAATGTAATCTCTTTCGCCTGACTTATATTAGAACGACAATTTGTCTCAGTGCCAACGGTTGCTTCTTTCAGAGTATAACTGGAGTTTACATTCTCAGTAACCGTGTATTCACCTCTCTCTAAGTTCGTCAATGCTGGTGTCTCTGTGTCAACTTTTGATGTCGTATCTTTTTCAGTAGTAAATGTTACTGTTGCCTCAGTAGCACCTTTCTCAACGATAGCCGTTGCTGTTGCAATTTTGACGTTGTCTTTCTTAATATCAAAGGTAAATGTTTCATCCTTTTCTGCTTCAGATTCAAGAGTTTTTGTGATCTGAATCTGACCAGGAATAATGTTTATGGTATAAATACCATACCATCTCTTCTCCTGATCATTCTTATCCGTATCCTGCGAATTATAAGCTGTCAGCTTACCGGAACCATTGTCACCGGAAATCTTTCCATTTGTGTTTTTTGTACATTTATCACTTGAAGTAACTGATTTTAAATCATTATTTAATTTATTATAAGTTACTTTCAAATAATATCTTTTTGAATCAGGAGCTGGTTTGTCATTTCCCATCTCCTCTACAGAAATTTTCTCCGTACAAGCTTCATCTTTATACCATTCTAATGTGAAGTCATCCTGACTAATTGTTTCTCCATCAGCTCCCTTTGTGTAGGTCACTAATTTCTTTGTACCATCCAACTGTTTCACATATCCCTGTGGTGCTGACGTATCAAACAATTTATTTAAAATCTCTGCACTCGTCGGAACTTTGTCTCCGTAGAAGATCGTTGTTTCATTGTTGTTAACTATCAGGTCTGATTTTACATTGACTCTCGGCTGTGGTAACTCTACATCTCCATATCCGGTAGAAATCTTAGAAGCAGGTGATACGTTAGTCGTGACATTGTTTCCACCAATATACTCGTCTTTAGCTCTTACCGTAATTGTCTGTGACCACGGCTTACCATTTGCTACGTTATGAATTGTTTGCTGGCTCCATGTTACAACCTGATTACCATTCTCATCCAGTGATACAACACCACCATTTGCTAATGTAATAGCACCTTTTTCAAGATCCTCATTTGTAATTACTTTGTCATTATTGACAATTTCGAATCTCGGATCAATTACATCTGTGATCGTTGCATTTGTGATATCAATGTTATCCGTAATTGTTTCTTGTATCTTCTGGAATATAATTCCGATATTGCTTGCATCAGAAGCAGTAAATGCATGATCTTCATCTGTAGCAAGATCTTTCATCCATTCGATATTATTTTTATTAGATCCCGGTACAGTTTCACTTTGTGCAGTCAACGCAACCGTAAAGATTGTTGCATCCTTCTTTAAGCTAGTTATTGCTGTTTCCGTCTCTGATGTATCACTCGACTCTGATGGAGCTCCATCTGTAAACAGAATAATATACTTAGATAAGTTATCATCCTTTACACTGTTTAACTGAATCTTTGTTTTCTCAAGCCCTTTTTGTGGTGATGTTCCTCCATCTGCTGTAATCTTACTTACAGCTTTTATCATTGAAGATGGTGAACTTCCTACCTTTGTAATTTCTTGTATTTCATTTCCGCGCGTTGCAGTATAATAATAACTGTATCTGTATCCATCGAATGTAGTTATACCGATTTTACTGTTAGGTGATTTCGATGCAGTATCCTTAATAAAAGCAATTGCAGCTTCTTTTAAGGCTGTGATCCTGGAATTCCATGTATATACCATTCTATTAGAATTATTAGACAATGTTTGCCATGAACTTCCATTATAATACTGCCATTTCCCATCAACATAAATCATAGGATTGGAATAATATGTATTTCTGGAAGCACTAGCTGTGTTTGCATTTGTATTATAGTAATATACTTTTGTTTTATCCAAGCTTTGTTCTACTGAGTTAAAGTAACCAAATTCTCGAAGACTTCCATCCCCATTCATAGAACCAGACATGTCAAATACCATCATGATGTCGGCTACGCTCTCTCGCTCTATGATTGAACTGCTTGTTGATTTAGAAGAAGCTGTGATATTAATATTGTATGTTCTCTTGTCCCAGTCTGCTACTGTTGCAGTCTTGTCATAATCCATACTGGAATCAATAATCGCTTCTCTTTTCTGATTAGAAATCTGATTATTTTCTACAACATTTCCTTCACTATCCTTCAGCGTTGTGGTAACATTATCACCATTTTTTGTTACCTCAACTTTCCACTTCTCGTTCGACAAAACATATCCTTCCGGTGCCTGGATCTCCTTCAGGTAATAAGTACCTGCTCGAAGTCTGTCAAACGTTACGGTTCCGGTTTTCCCAACAGATGTAGCTGTTTCAAGCTGTGTAGTACAATCTTCATCTGTATAAAGAGCAAAACTTGCTCCGCTCAGTCCGGTACCGTCTTTATTCACCTTGTTAAATGTCAGTGTTCCAAGCGCGTCTGTTGTGACCTGTGAAATTCTGGCATTTGGAATGGTGAAGTTCATATAACAGTTGGAAGCACCTGCACCTCGCTCCATATAAAGGATCGTTAAGGTATGCTCTGCCTTTTTCTGTTCATCTGTCAGCTGGGTTTTGTCCTGATTTGTATTTAACAAATACTTCCACAGATCTACAGTAGAAGTAGCTGCGTTATGGATTCCACCAAGATCAATAACTACCTGTTTTCCATCCAGAACGACCCACATATCATCATCACCGGTAAAACTATAACTTAATGGTCCTATATAATCACCAAGTTTGAATTTAATATCATAGCGCATACCAAAATAGTAATTGTGGATTTTATTATCCTCGGGAAGGGGACTATCTTGCTTTCTGGTATAAGCTTTTTCATAACTTGATCGAACAGAATCCAACGGGAAGAAATCCTCTCCGGATTTACCAGTTCTGTTTAAGTTATACTGTTCCGTTACATTTGTACCATTTCCGTCTGTTACGCCGGTTAATGTATAAGTATCTCCGCTTCTGTCAAAATTCAGCGTATAATCCCTGTAGACTTTTCTCAAATAATTATCCGTTGAATTTCCGGCCAATAGATCGGAATTTGTGAAAAAGCCCGGATCCGGATAATTAAATTCAACATTTCCGTCTGCATCCAGACCTTTCAGCAGTCCTTTAATGACAGCGGCACTTCCTGTCCATGTGTTAACGCTAAGACTGTCTTTCAACCAATTATATTGGTACTCCGAGTAGTTTTGTTTTGCCTCACCCATGGTCAGCTTAGTATTGCTGTCTTTGTTCTTACCGTAATTACTTGGTTGGTTGATGGAATAGTTCGATCCAGCTTTTACCGTATAATCATAAAATGTCGGCGCACCGGCGAAATTTACAGTTACCGGTTCATAATATACTTTAACAATAGCATCCTGTGCCACATTAAACTCACCCGGCTTAACTGTAGATGTTCCGTTGTCAGTAACCAATTCCACTTTTGAAATATCCCAGTTCTCAGCTTTCTTGCAATCTACCTTCTGACCGATTGTAAGTGTCCGAACATCATCCGCATAAATCTTGCTTGCCGGATTCGTCGTTCCGTCATAATGCTCTATTGTAACATTAATCTTACCATTACGCTTGTTATCTACGATTACATAAGTAGAAAAATGTGTAGTCTCAAACTCAACATTTCCATTCTTATCAACGTTTCCATCCATGTTTTCAATATTGTTCTCATCGTCTACATGGTATACGTCTGCGTCGTTGATCTTTTTCTCATTGTTGAGCGTTACCGCTACCTTTACCGAATTACCCGGCTGAACTTCTTCTCCATCTACCAGGAATTTGATATCGTACGAATAAAGCTTTTCAATGGCTTTCTGTTCTTTGATGGCTTTTTCTGTGATCTGAGCTTCCGCTTCCTGTGTAAGTTCTACCGGTGTTACGGAAAGCTCTGCATTATCCGGAAGATCTGCCGGATCCGTAAGTGTGACTTTAACATTCACTTCGTCACTCTTGTAATCGTATCTGGTAATCTCAGGCTGAGGTTCCTCTTCCTGAATATCCTCCGCAGGCTCCTGCTCACTGTCATCAACCACCTGCGCCATGTCACTTCTTATGTAGCCTTCCACATCTTCATAGGAAACCTTGTACCAGGTTGTTCCATCTTCTGCGGTAACCGTTTCCAGAACGGTAAGTCTTGTTCCTGCCGGTATGGTTGTTGCTACATCTGCTTCTGTGGATGGGCTTACCCGAAGATTAACATCTTCTCCAATCACTTCCACGATCACCGGCTGTGCTGCCGGTTCCGGTGTGATCGTCGCATCTGTATTTCCGTCATCCGGATCTGTAAGGTCATCTGCCGGTGCTTCTGTAACAGTCGGCTCAACCGCCGGTGCTTCCGTAACAGTAGGATCTGCTGCCGGAGTCTCGGTCGGTGTTACTTCCGGATCAGAAGTTCCATCACCATCTGTGAAATCTCCATCCACTGCAGGCTCCTCAGCCTCAACGGAAATCTCATCCTCAGCATCCTGCACTTCCGGAGCATCCCACATCACTGCAAAAACTGCTGCATTGGAAGTCTGCACCTGAAGAGTCTGAAGCTGTTTGCTCTCATTCACATTCAGAACCTTTAATTCTTCATTTGGCTGTAAGGTAGTAACCTCTGTTTCACCTGTGTTGCTGTTATAATGAAGCTTCTCTGCCGTCACGCTGGTGCTGGCTGCATCGGTAAGTTCCGGTGCTGCCGGTGTCTTATACTCAATCGTAACATTAACTCTGCCATTCGGCTCAACTCTGTTTCCGTCAGCATCTGCAAAATACACATCATACGCAACAAAACCCTTCAGGCTGCTGCCCTTATCTTCTGCTGCTTTCGCAAGTTTCTGAGATACCGTATCATAAGAAACGGAAGAATTCTCATTCACACTTTCAGCTCTTAATGTTGTATTCTGTGGAAGAGCTCCCTCTTCCTGCGCTTCTGCTGTTACTTTCACAGAATCGTTTTCATATGTAAGCGTAGATTGTTGCTGCGCCTGTTCTCCCTGGTCTGCGCTGCTTACATCCGGTGTCGCTTCTTCGGCCGCTGATCCGGAGACAGATTCAACATCTGTAAAATCCTCCGTTCCATCTCCAAATGTCTCACTTGCGGAGATCGTGTATGCACTTGGCACACAAGATACCATCAACGCCAAAGCCACCATAAATGCCAGGATTTTTTTGATCTTATCTTTCTTCAATCTTTTCATACCTTTCCCGCTTTCCTATGTGTGCATTAACGTGTACTATAATTTTTATTATCTTATTTTTGTTTATATTCCTCTTTTAAAAAGCTTCAAGTTTTTTAACTGGTAATGAAAGCAGTTTAGCCTTACCAACATTTTATATATATGCGTTTCAAGTGTCAATATGAAAACCATTTTTGGCACGACAAACGCATGAATGGTTAGCAACTGCAAATTCTATTTTTTTCTACTTTTTAAGCTTCTAAAAGCTCTTCTAAATACTTAATTGGACGCAA
>OHSJ01000529.1_pt1 | contig 15548 bp, 16 predicted proteins | sample 1578561 | NCBI WGS metagenome assembly OHSJ01 (sample SAMEA3879571, study PRJEB24766) | human gut metagenome | biome: human-associated habitat; feature: feces | place: USA | collected 1985/1987 | reverse complement strand
GGGGGGGGGGTACAGTGTGCCTTCTCTTCATGGCAATAACACAGTTGCATGCGGTTAAAAACCTGCCGTACATTGTATCGAATGTGATGGCCTTGTTGACCTGCTTGCCGATGGCAATTGGAATTATGGTATTTGGAAAATCATTCAGTGGATTATTTGAAAATAAAATGTTGGCCACGACTGGAATGATTTCGTATGAGATTTATCTGGTTCATGCTTTTACATTAGGAATGATAAAGCCTTCGGTGGTATCGGTTATTGCTTTTGTGGTTGTCACAGTTACTTTAGCATATGCAACATATTTCACAATAGGAAAAATGAAAAATGGCAGATTTAACAATTATTATCCTCACAAAGAATGAGGAGCAAAACTTAGAAAAGTGCATTGCATCTTTTAAAGGTGTGGCACAGCGTATGGTGATTATTGATTCCTATTCGACTGACAAAACAGTGGAACTGGCAAAGTCACTCGGAGCGGAAGTTTATGAGCATCAGTTTGAAAACCATGCTGCACAGTTTAACTGGGCACTGGATAATATCAACCTGCAGACCGAGTGGGTGATGAAGGTTGATGCAGACGAGGAGTTTACTTCAGAACTGGCAGACGAAATTGATGAAAAGCTGGATAATCTTCCTGCAAAGGTAAATGGCGTAATTCTTCGCCGTAGAGTTTATTTCATGGGCAGATGGCTTAAACACGGTGGCAAGTATCCGGAACTTTTGCTGAGAATTTTCCGCGTGGGTCATGGAATGTCTGAAATGAAACTCATGGATGAGCATCTTATTGTTACGGATGGTGATGTAGTTACTTTCAAAAATGACTTTTCCGATAACAATAACAAATCATTGGAATGGTGGATCAATAAGCATAACTGGTATTCCAATAAAGAAGTGCTAGATCAGCAAATGAAGTCGGATGCTGCAAATGGAGAGGATTCTGTGGAAGAAACATCGACATCAATGCAAGCTAAGGTAAAGCGTTTTGTGAAGAATCACGGCTATTATAGTCTGCCGAAATTTTTCCGAGCGCATTTGTATTTTATTTATAGATATTATCTCAGACTTGGATTTTTGGATGGTACTGAGGGAAAGATTTATACATTCCTGCAGGCATACTGGTATCGCTATTTGGTAGATGCCAAGCTGTATGAGTGTGAGAAGTTGGGAGTAGAGATGAAGTCACAGGGAGACTTAAAGGCATAGGAGTAAATTGAAATGCGAGTATTACAAATTACAGCATATAGTGGATGGGGCTGTACAGGGCGGATTGCTGTAGGAATCCACAATGCATTGATAAATCAAAATCAGGAATGCGCAATTGCATGGGGAAGAGTAAATACAGCAGCAGATGCTGTTATGACAGTTAAGATTGGAAATAAATTTGACCAAAATATGCACGGTTTATATACACGCATTACTGATAAATGTGGCTTTGGCTCTCGGGCAACAACAAGAAAATTCTTGAAAGAGATTGATGAATATGCCCCTGACTTGATTCAGCTACATATAATGCATGGGTATTATATTAATCTGGAAATTCTTTTTGAGCATATTAAAAAGAAAAATATTCCTGTCGTTTGGACATTCCACGATTGTTGGGCATTTACAGGACACTGTCCATATTTTGATCTTATTCACTGTGAAAAATGGAAAACTGGATGCTATGACTGTGAACAAAAAAGACATCACCCAACAAGCTTGATATTTGATAACTCAAAGTGGAATTGGGAAAAAAAGAAAGAACTATTTACAGAAATTCCTGATTTAACAATTGTAACTCCGTCTAAGTGGCTAGCTGGATTAGTAAAGCAATCATTTCTTAAGGACTGTAGAATCGAGGTTATCAATAATGGCATAAATTTAAATGATTTTAAGCCAACGACTGGAACTATTATAGACAAGCTTCAGATAGGGAACAGAAAAGTAATTTTAGGTGTTTCTTCAACGTGGGCAAAGTCAAAAGGTCTGGATGATTTCGTTCAGTTGGCGAGTTTACTGCCCAAAACATATGTGATTGTTCTTGTCGGGTTGACTAAACAACAGAAAGAGGAATTACCCAATAGCATTGTTGGAATTGAACGTACTGATAGTGTACAAGAACTGGCGGAGTTATACACCTTGGCAAGTATTTTTGTCAATCCCACTTATGAGGATAATTATCCGACAACAAATTTAGAAGCATTAGCATGCGGCACTCCGGTTTTAACATATAGAACGGGAGGATCTGTGGAAGCAGCAGGAAATGAATACGGAAAAATCATAGATCAAGGCAACGTGAGTCAGCTTGCTGAGTATATAGTGAGCCGGAAATGGGAAAGTGTTACGTCTGAAATGTGTAGGAAAAAAGCGAAAGAGTTTGATGAGAATATCAAGTTTAATGAATATGTTGAACTCTATAAGGAATTGATGAAAAAGAGGAATGGCAAATGAAAAAAAACATAAGTGTTGAAGAGTTAAAAATGCTTCAACTGAAAATATTGGATTCGATAGATGATTTTTGCAAAAAAAACGAAATACAATATTTCTTGTTTTCTGGAACGCTAATTGGTGCAGTTAGGCATAAGGGATACATACCATGGGATGATGATGTTGACATTTGCATGAAGAGAAAAGATTATGATCGTTTCTTTGCAGAATTTAATCAACAGAGACAGGACACATTAAAGGCTATTTCAACGGAAACAGAGAAAGATTATTATCTCGCAAGTGGAAAAGTGATTGATACAGCGACAGTTATTGAAGAAGAAAATAATTATGCCATGCCGATTGGCGTGTATGTTGATGTGTTTCCGATGGATTATCTGCCGGCAGACGATAAGAAATTAAAGCAGCTAAATCACCGGATAGATATATATCGCAAAATGCTTGTTTTGAAATCGGTTCCGGTTAGTGATAGAAGATCAACTGTGAAAAATTGGGTTTTAAAGGTAAGTTCTTTTTTATTGAAGCCGATTTCGATGCAACACCTTATAAGTAAAATAGCAAAATTGGCTACATCTTATAATGATGATGCTACCTGCAATAGAATTGCAGATATATCAGTTTTTACTTATGGAATGAAAGAGGTTTTTCCATGTGAAGATTTTGCAGAAGCCGTAGAACTTGAATTTGAAGGGAAAAAATATAGTGCGCCGAAAAATTATAAACATGTTCTTTCAAATATGTATGGCGATTATATGAAACTTCCTCCTAAAGAAAAGCAGGTTTCACATCACCATTTTACAGCATACTGGAAATAACGGAGTGAAAAATGAAAATTTCAATAATAACAATTACATATAACAGTGAAAAAACATTAGAAGATACGATTCAAAGTGTAGCACGACAGAATTATCCGGATCTTGAGTATATTATTGTGGATGGCGGTTCAAAAGATGCTACTTTGGATATAGTAAAAAAATATTCGAACGTTGTAACAAAGTGGATTAGCGAACCAGATAAAGGTATTAGTGATGCATTTAATAAGGGAATTAAGATTGCATCAGGTGAATTGATTGGAATAATCAATTCGGACGATATGCTAACAGATAATTCGCTAAATATAATTGCAAAGAACATTAAGCAGGAAACAGATGTCATTTATGGAAATGCAATTATGTTTGGGGGGAGAGAAGCAAACTATCGTTGTAAGCCAGCTGATTCGCTAGAAGTTATGAGAAAAAGGATGGCAGTTGTCCATCCCGCAACTTTTGTAAAAAAATCTGCATATGATAGATATGGAACATTTGATTTGAAATATAAGTGCCAAATGGATCGTGACCTGCTTCTAAGAATGTATGTGGCAGGTGCTAAATTTCAATATTTAAATGAAGATTTGGCGATGATGAGATTGGGCGGTGTTAACCAACGTACTTATGTAAAACAAACTGTTCCTGAAGGCATAGAAATTTCGATAAAAAATGGGATGAACCCTGTGCAGGCTTATATGCTGGGTATGAAGTCAATTGCTCGATTTAGAGTAGCAAACTTTATTAGAAAACTTCCGGGATCAGAAAGCATTAGAAAGAAATTACATGCAAAAACTACAGATTTGGATGTGTAAAGGAGAATAATTATGAAGAATATTGCGCTGATTATTGCTGGTGGTGTTGGTGCTCGAATGGGACAAGATATACCCAAACAATTTATTAATGTTCATGATAAACCGGTTATAATTTATACGTTGGAAGCTTTCCAAAAGCATCCTCAGATTGATGCAATCGAGGTAGTATGTTTGGATGGCTGGCATGATGTTTTAAGAGCATATGCCAAGCAGTTTGGCATTTCAAAATTGGAGAATATTGTTTCTGGCGGAAAAAATGGTCAAGATTCAATTAGAAATGGCTTATACGATATTGTGGAAAGATATAAAAATGATGATGATGTAGTTTTGATTCATGATGCAATCAGACCGATGGTTAGTGCAGATGTTATTACGGACAACATCAGAGTTTGCCGACAGTATGGGAATGCAATCACTGTTGTGCCCTGTACGGCGGCGATGCTTAAAACATATGATGCACTTTCTACGGTGGAGCAGGTTCCAAGAGATAATCTTAAAATCACACAGACACCGCAAGCCTTTTTCTTAAAGGACATTTGTGACGCACATAAGGAAGCACTTGATAAGGGAATTACAAATTCTGTTGCCTCTTGCACGATGTACATTGAACTTGGAAGAAAACTTTATATGTCGCAGGGGTCTGAGAAAAATTTAAAACTTACAACATCTGAGGACATTGAAATCTTCAAAGCACTATTGATGGCTAAGAAAGACGAGTGGATGCACTAATGTATGGAGAGAGTATAAGAGAAACAGCTAACGCAATTGACTTAAGAAATGTATCAATTCTAGTGACTGGGGCAACTGGGCTAATTGGATCGTGCATAATAGATACTTTGCTGGTGGCAAATAAAGAATTTGGTGCCGGGATAAAAATATATGCACTTAGTAGAAGCAGAGAAAAACTTGAAAAGAGATTTGGGACGGCGGTTATACCGATTGTTCAGGATATTATGAATCCCTTGGATAAAGAAATTAAGTATGATTATATTATCCATGGGGCGAGCAATGCAGATCCTAAGTCCTATGCTACGCAACCTGTTGAAACAATACTCACCAATATTATCGGGAATAAAAATATTTTAGACTATTGCGTGAGTCACAAAGAAATCACCAAAATGATTCTGACTTCGTCGTTTGAAGTTTATGGAGAATTGAATGGACAAGACATTTATTCTGAAAATATGAGTGGAATGATAGATCAGACAATTCTCAGAAATGGTTATCCTGAAAGCAAAAGATGCTGTGAACTTCTGGTTAGAAGTTATGTTGAAGAATTTGGAATCAATGCAGTTATTGCGAGATTGCCAAGTGTATATGGCCCAACTATGCTGAGGTCGGATAGTAAGGCCCATGCACAGTTTATACGAAATGCTTTAAATGGTGAAAATATAATCCTAAAAAGTAAGGGTGACCAAAGAAGAACATATTGTTATGTTGTTGATGCTGCAAGTGCAATATTTAAAATTTTGTCTGCTGGTAAGAATGGTGAAATTTACAACATCTCAAATGAAAAATCGGTGGCATCTATTGCTGAAGTTGCAAAAATGTGTGCAGAAATTGCAGGGACAACAGTGGTATTTGATTTGCCAGACGAGATAGAAGAGAAAGGTTTTTCGCGTTCAAAAAATTGCATTTTGGATAATACAAAATTGCGAAAACTTGGATGGAATGGAAAATTTACGCTTAGAGATGGGCTTACAGAAACATTGGCGTATTTGAAGGATGAGTGATTATAATGTTAGAAGATTTAAAAAATAGTGTGTGTGATGCCAATCTTGAATTGGTAAAACGAGGTGTAGTTATCTATACATGGGGAAATGTTAGTGGGATATCCAGTGATGGAAAATACATGGTGATTAAGCCATCTGGTGTTGAATACGATAAAATGAGTCCTAATGATATGGTTGTAGTTGACATTGAAAGTGGCTTAAGAGTGGAAGGAAAATGGAATCCGTCATCTGATACGAAAACACACTTGGCATTATATAGAAAATTCAAAAATATAAAAGGAATAGTCCATACACATTCTGTAAATGCTGTGGCATTTGCCCAAGCGGGTAGTGCAATTCCTGCCTTGGGAACGACGCATGCAGATTATTTCTATGGTGATATTCCATGCACTCGTGAACTAACAAAACAAGAGGTTATGGAAGATTACGAGGCAAATACAGGTAAAGTGATTATTGAAACAGTAGATAATGGCGGATATGATCCAATGGCGATTCCTGGAATCGTTGTAAAAAATCATGGGCCATTTGCATGGGGGAAAAGTCCGGAGAATGCAGTATACAATGCTGTTGTGCTGGAAAAAGTAGCGGAGATGGATTTAAAGACGCTGGCACTGAATCCGAAGGCTGAGATGGAAACATATATTCTTGATAAGCATTATATGAGAAAGCACGGGCCGAATGCCTATTATGGACAGCGTTAAATGACGGTTAGAGAAGGAAAGTGACAGTGATGCCTAAAACGATAGTTGAAATTAATTGTAGCACAGTTGGAAGCACTGGGCGCATCATGTTTATGATTGCTAAAGAGGCAAGAAAAGCAGGCTTTAAAGTATATACATGTTCAGCAGTTCATGGAAATGAAAGGAAAATAGAAGAACAAAATCATATATATATCGGAAATAAACTTGATAAAAAACTTCACCTCTTGATGGCAAAAAAGACCGGCTACAATGGTTGTTTTTCCCATTTGACAACAGGGCTGTTTCTAAAAAAAATAGATGATATAAAGCCGGATCTGATACATTTTCACAATTTACATAACTGCTATATTAACCTTCCGATGCTCTTTAATTATATAAAAAAGAGAAATATTCCGATAGTATGGACATTACATGATTGTTGGCCGTATACAGGGCATTGTCCATACTATGATTATGTGAATTGTAGCAAGTGGGAGAGCGAGTGTCAGAAGTGTCCGCAAATAAAGGGTTACCCGTATAGCGATGTTGACCATACAAAAGAAATGTTTCAAAAAAAGAAAGAATGGTTTACGGGTGCGGATATTACAATTGTGACGCCTTCTGAATGGCTTGGTTCGGAGGTGAAAAAATCTTTTTTAGCAGAATACCCTGTTAAGGTGATTAATAATGGAATAGATTTGAATATTTTTGCTCCAACAGCTTCTGAATTTAAAAAAGTTCATAATATAGAAAATAACTTTATGATTCTTGGTGTTGCAAGTGCATGGGCACCACGCAAAGGATTAGATGTATTTGTTAAGTTGGCCGAAACATTGCCTGATGAATACACAATAGTTATCGTTGGCATTGGGGAGAGGGAAAAAGATAACTTACCGGAAAATGTGGTTTGTATAACACATACTAACAATCAGAAAGAACTTGCAGAAATTTATTCGGCGGCAGATGTTTTTGTGAATCCAACGCGCGAAGAAAATTTTCCGACAACTAATATTGAGGCTCTCGCGTGCGGAACAGGAGTTATTACTTATAAAACTGGCGGAAGCCCGGAAATTATTGATGAAGAAACAGGAATAGTTGTTGAGAAAGATGACTATGAGGCATTAAAACAAGCAATTTTCAGAGTAAAAAAAGAGAGTTTGTTTAGAAGAGAAAAATGCAGAAATAGAGCAATGAAATATTCATGTAATGAAAAATATAAAGAATATGTTGAACTGTTCAAAAGTATATTGGAAGGGAGATAAAGGTGTCAATACTTGCGTTTACTATTATATTTTTAGCCGTTTGTGGCTGCTATGCCAGTTATGCTAAGTATCACTCGGCGCTTCATCCAATTTTTCTATATAATGCATTGTGGCTTATTGTGACCATAGTATTACAGATTAATACTATGGAGTGGTACCCGTTAGAAAATGAAGTCTATGCGGTATTGCTTGTTGGACTGATTTCATTTGATTTCGGGGGATTACTAATTGGGTATGGAACAATTAACAAATCTTCAATATATGTAAACACATACATTGAAGAATATGAGGATGATGAGATAGACTATAGAAAAGTTGGAAATCGGCTTCTGATGATTCAATTAGTCTTGACGCTTATAAGTATCCCACTTTTTCTCAGAGGGCTATCTTATGTGCAAAGCTATGGAATGTCTGTAATGAGGAACATTATTGCAAACAGTGTGGAAGCGGGATATATGACAGCGGCCGAAAGAATCCTATTTTTACATTTAGGCGTTTTTCCCGCAATGCAAACATGTTCCTTTATTCAGGTGTTTTTATGGGCAAAGGGAAAAATAAAGGGCTGGAATTTGATAGCTAGTATTATTGATCTGGTTATTGTTGTCGTATCAACAGTAGGTAGGTGGGAAGTATTTTATTTTGCATTGGCAATGCTTTGTGCTTACATGCTCAATAAGCACCCTAGTGATTCGGGAATGAGCATAGGAAAACAGAAAAAAATCCGAAGAAGGATTAGAGTGATAATTGCAATAGCGATTATTGCACTTGTCGGTGTGACAATCCAAAGGCATAAAGTTGTTGGAAATATTTTTGAATCAATTTTAAACATTGTTGCTGGCTATTTTTGCTGTGGACCAGCACTTTTACAAGTTATGCTAAAAAATCCAGTGTCATCAGGAATTTCCACTTGGCATTGGGGACAGGCTATATTTGGAGGCCTTCTTGGATGTATCAATTATATTTTGCAGATAGTTACATTTAAGAGAGTTTATTTGAACCTTTATGATACTCAGGCGTATGCTGCTGAGTTTTACGCCGTTGGTGCTCATCAGAGCATGAATGCCTACCCAACATGGTACTATTATTTTATGCAAGATTTTGGTTATCTGGGTGTTGTTCTTATTACTGCGATTATTGCTGGAATTTCTGTGAGAATATATCGTAAGGCAAAAAGAGAACCATCGATTAACAATCAGCTGGCGTATTTTTATGTTCTGCATGTTATTCTGTTTGCGTCTGTTTGGTGGGAACTGAGAAGATCAGATATCGTGGCAACGATGCTACACAACCTTTGGATCATGCCATTAATTGGGTTGAAGGTACGAGGAAAAAAGAATGGGAAAGTCTAGGAGTGCAAATTCCGTTAGAAATGTTTCATTTGGTTTTGCACAGCAGCTAATAACACTTGTATTAGCTTTTGTAACAAGGACAATATTTGTAAGAAAATTAGGTGCTGAGTACACGGGTGTAAACGGTCTTTATACAAATATTCTTACACTATTGTCCTTAGCGGAACTGGGAATAGGAAATGTTTTAACGTATAGTTTATATGGTGCTTTACATGATAATGACCATGAAAAATTAAAACAGCTTATAAGTTATTATCGAAAATTATATCGTTATATAGCAGCCGCGGTAACAGTAGTTGGTTTAGCCATCGTTCCGTTTTTAGGGCAACTGGTTAAAAGCACATTGCCTCACAATGAAGTCGTTCTATATTATTTATTGTTTCTGTGTAATTCAGTGGTGTCTTATTTTGTAATGTTTAAGGTGACTCTGCTTCGAGCAGATCAAAAAGAGTATATCAGAAACATTGTGGCGACAATCTGCTTGTTACTTCAGTATGTATTACAGATTGCCTTTTTATATGTTAATAATAATTACACAACCTATTTAATCATCCAGATCTTTTTTACAATTATGCAGAACGTTGTCTGCAATGTAATAGCTAATAAGTATTATCCTTTTTTAAAGGAGTATACAAAAGAAACGAATCTTATAGACAAAAAAGGATTGATAAGTGATGTGAAGTCTATGTTCGTTTATAAGGTTTCAAATGTTGTAGTAACGAGTACAGATAATATTCTGATTTCGATGCTACTTGGAACAATATATGTTGGTTTTTATTCTAACTACAGCATGATTATCAACTATATTGCAACTTTTATTAATTTGATGATAACCGGTTTGATTGCAAGTCTTGGTAATCTGAATGCGGATAATAACTCAGAACATTCATATAGTGTGTTTAAGGGCATGGTTTACTTATTTGGTGTCATAACAATCTTTTGTTCGGTCTGTGTTCTTAATGCAATCCAAGGGTTTATACCAATTTGGGTTGGAAGTGAATATGTTTTGGAAAAAGATGTGTTGATTGCAATACTTGCAACTTTTTATGTTACACATGCGTTTGATCCAACATGGATGTTCTGCGAAACAATGGGCCTTTTTAAAGAACGTAAAAATGCAATGGTGATTAATGCGATTCTTAATATTCTATTGTCCATAGTATTAGCTAAGCCTTTTGGAATGACAGGAATTCTTGGAGCGACGGCAATTGCAAGAGTTTTAACAATTGTATGGTGGGAACCATATATTCTGTTTAAGAAAAAGTTTAAAAGACCTTTGGCAGATTATTTTAAACAGCAGGCAGGAATCATTGGTAGTAATGTTCTTATTGTAATTATATCATATATGCTCTGCTCTTTTGTATCAGAATCGTTTATCGGCCTTGTCGTGCGCGTTGTGATTAGTGGTTTGACAGTACTTTTAGTTGAACTGATTTTCATGAGAAAGACAGAAGAATTTGCGTGGGCGAAGAACAAGTTAAAACAGATTATACATAGGTAATAAACGGGGAGAAGAGGATGGAGAGAAACAAACAAGTCGACATTATTCGAGGAGGAGCAATCCTTCTTGTGGTTTTAGAGCACGCTCTTGGAACAAGTGATAATTTTTGGGCAAAAATTATATTGTCATTTCATATGCCAGTGTTTTTCATATTGTCTGGCTATTTGGCTCATGAAAAAATCACAGGAGATTTTGGTACTGTAATAAAGAAAAAAGTCAAGAGACTATTAATACCACAGATTACATTGGCAATTCTATCACTTTTGTATAATTTCTTTATTGGAAAGCTAGTACTGCACACAGCTACAGCTGAGGAACTTAACATTTTCTATTGCTTTTTCAGATGGTGGTTTTTGTTAGTGATGGCACAAGTGGTTATTGCTTGGGAAGTGTTAATCCGTATATGTAAAAATCACTTAATTGAAGCAGAAGGTATATTGCTTGGTATTTGTTTAATTTATACCTTTGTTGTTCCACAGGGAGTGTCTGGTCCATTATATATTGCTGTGACTCCAGTTGCCTTTGGGTATTATCTTGCAGGGAACTTGATGCATAAAGCGGGAACAATCCTTAAGGATAAGCAAATAGGTGAAAAGATTACCAGGAAGGGCAACATTGTTCTACTGCTTGTCGGCTGTGCGCTTATAACAGTATTGTCGCTGTACAATAAACCTGTTTTGATGTATGAAAATAGTTATGGCAATGTACCGATTAGTTTGGTGACAGCGTTTTTAGGATATTATATTTTAAGTGATGTAGCCAAGTTGATGCATGAAAATACCTTTTTACAGTGGTGTGGAAAAAATTCGATTATTATTTATGTAATTCATTTTTCTATAGTGCAGGGAACGCGCGGGATTCTTGTCCGATTATTACCACTGCCGATGGAAATTTTAGGTTGGATTGTTTTTGTAGTAGCAGGACTAATTGTTTTAGCAGTAGGAAAAATCTGTGAAAGACATTTTATGTTTGCATTTGGTAAATAAATTTTGAGGGAGAGTTTGGAACATGAGTCGTAGAAAACGGGGGGGGGTACCGCAGTAACTCCCGGAAAAATCTGATATACGGAATAGTAATTGTTATATTAGCAGCACTGCTAGGTGTCCTTTTGTGGATGAGTAAGGTGGAAGACGATAAGCGGTCAGCAGAACTTCAAGCACTTAATAAAAAACTATATCAAGAGGAACAAGATAAACAGACCGCCTTGAAACAGCAGGAAGCAGAAGATAGCTTTTATCAGAAGTTGGCAGATGGATTTGATGTGAATGTGCTGATCGTAGGTGACTCCATTGGTGAGGGCGCAGGTACAGAGACAAATGGACAACAGTGGTTTAAACAGCTGCAGACATATCTCCAGAACGTAAATAAAGGCAAAGTTTCGGTAACCAATGTATCTATGGGTGGAAATACCTCTTACGCCGGTTATGTTCGGACAATGGCTTTAAATGATGATGTAGATTATGATCTGGCAATTATCTGTTATGGTCAGAATGATAGAACAGATGGCTTCTCCACGAACTACGAATCTATCATCCGAACTATCAGAACTAAGTACCCAGATTGCTCTATCATCTCTATTCTGGAATCCTCTCAGCGTGAGTATACGGAGAAAATAACTACTATTCAGAACATCTGTGAGCATTATGGAATTCCAGTGGCAGATACAATCGATGCCTTTAACAATTCTGGCAAAGCTTATGATGACTTGTCCAGTGATGGTGTTCATCCGAACGATGCCGGACAGGAAATCTACTTTGAAACTGTCAAGGCAGTTATTGACGATAATGTAGCTGCTTCCACCGGAAAGATGAAAGACACTGATGTGATCAATGCTGATGTGCATAAGTTCGACAACTTTGTCTGGTACGATGCAAGTTCGGATTTTGAGCAGGTAGATGATACTACCTTTACCATCAGCACAAGTGCGTCTGGCATACTGGGTATCGACTATACCTACGAATCCGGAGATAACAAAGCAGATATCTATGTAGATGGAGAACTGTTTGAATCCCCAACGGTAACATTTGATTATGACTTCTCTCAGAGACATATCCTAGTAGTCAGCGATGACTGCACCGTGAAGAACGAAATTAAGGTAGTGTTTACCAGTAAAGAGCAGGCCGATGGCTTCAAAGGAATGTGCTTTAGCTGGGAGTAAAGGGATAAGACAATAGGAAACAAGGCCGTGTGATTTCTCACACGGTAGCTGCTCGAAAAATGCACACCGCTACGAGGTGAGCAGCAGGCAACACAGCGGAAGCTGTGGCGAAGATGCGATTATTAGAATTGAAGATAAAAAATTGTTGCCAAGAGTAATAGAAGCTTGAGACAGGCGATAGCTGTTTGAGTTAACAAAAAAAGAAATTGTATTCAACTTTTTGTTAAGCAAACTTTTCTCGGAGGAAGACAGGCGAGATGAGTAGAGTAATTATAATATATTCTGTAATAATTTTTGCAGGGGTAATTTTTTTTTTGTAGGGAGTAGATATGCTTTTCAGAAAGCCTGTAAGCGGAGGGCTTCGCATCCGGCAAATTTAGAAACGGCAGATGATGAACAGAATAGTTTGTCTACAAAAAATGAAAAAATAGTAATTACGGCATCAGATGGAGTGAGATTAGTAGGCTATTTTTATGAAAGAAAGAAAAATGCACCGATTGTGATTTTCTTTCACGGGCTTTGGAGCACTGGATTTGTAAATGGAAAACCAATTTACAGGATTACTGAGAAACATAATTGGAATTTGCTTTTAGCTACTTTAAGAGCACATGGTGAGAGTGGGGGAGAATATTCTACATTTGGTGCGTTAGAGAAATATGATTGTCGTGATTGGGTGAGTTGGGCAAGAAAGAGATTTGGAACTGAATCTTTGATATTTCTAGTAGGAATTTCTATGGGTGGAGCCATAGCTATGTTGAGTAGTAATTTAGAAGGTATGGAATGTGTGCGTGGCATCATCGATGAAGGTGGATATACCTCGCCGTTAGAAATGATAGAAATCAATAGTAGAGATAAGCTGCAAAGCAAATTTTTGGTGAGAATATTCTCAGAACTCGTTAATGTTGGGGCAAGAATATGGGGGAGATGTAATTTGAGAGGTGTTGATGCGTGTAAAGCACTGATGAACACGAAAATTCCAGTTTTAATTATTCATGGCGATAAAGATACGCAAGCACCGGTAGCAATGGCATATAGACTTAACAATAGTTGTAAAAGCGAAAAGCAAATGCTCATTATACGAGGTGCTGGACATACAGATTGTTATAAAATAGATCCGTTAAGATACGAAAATGCGGTGTATGAATTTATAAAGAACCATATTACGTAAATTAAACGTTTACAAATTTGAAAATAGGAGAAAAGTAAGGCGTAGTAGGAAAGGGGAGCAACTTATGGACAAAGAATTATTCAATCCACAATCTTCTTCCGTAAGTTCCTCCCGAATCATTTACACCCCATCAACCTTTGCCAGAACGTCCTTGCTCCATCTGCAGGAGGTCGGCTCTTTGCAGGCCATTCATCCGCATACGTCCCAGAGATCGGATCTGGTGTCGTTCCTTTGCTTTATTGTTCTGTTTGGCAAGGGAGAACTTTCCTATGAGGAGCAAACATATCAGCTGAGCGAGGGAGACTGTGTGTTCATTGACTGTCGGAAAGCGTACAGCCATTCTACTTCCGATAATCTCTGGTCGCTCCAGTGGTGTCACTTCTATGCACCGTCTCTTCCAGCTGTGTATGAGAAGTACAAAGAGCGTGGCGGTCGGCCAGTGTTCCACCCAGATGACCTAGCTTCTTTTACATCAATCCTGACAGACCTTTATGACCTAGCTTCTTCGGCTGATTACATACGAGATATGCGGATCAATGAGAAACTGGGAACTTTGCTCACCTTATTGATGGAGCAGTCCTGGCATCCGGAGAGCGTAACGGTGAGCCGGAAGAGGATGGAACTGGCAGCCGTGAAGGAGTATTTGGATGAGCATTATACGGAGAAGCTTACATTGGATGATTTGGCAGAAAAGTTCTTTATCAATAAGTTCTACTTATCCAAAATCTTCAAGGAGACTTACGGAACAACGGTCAACAACTATCTGATCTCAAAGCGGATCACCAGAGCCAAGCAGTTGCTTCGCTTCACAGATATGACTGTGGATGAAGTTGGTGCTGCGGTCGGCATGGGAGATGCAAACTATTTTAGTCGTATGTTCCGTAAGGTGGAAGGCAGCAGTCCAAGAGAATATCGAAAACAGTGGTGACACAGGGAAGAACACCCTGTGTTTTCCTTAAAAACATATAGTTTGAAACGAAAATAAAGAAAGAGGTACAACAATGGATACAAAACAGACAAAGCCAATAATACTCAAGGTCCCGGCATTTGAAGATTTTCGTGGTTACTTAGCTGTGCCATACGACAAGTCGGTGGACTTCAAAATCTGTCAGATCAACCAGGGATACAGTAAGAAAGCGTTCACGCTGCGTGGTCTGCATTTTCAGGAAGGGGAACACGCACAGGCGAAGCTGGTGTCCTGCCTGCATGGTTCGATTTTCAATGTGGCTGTGGATCTGCGCCCGGGGGAAACCTATGGTCATGCTTACAGTGCGGTGCTGTCTTTTGAAAATCGAAAGCAGATGCTGATTCCCAGAGGTTTTGCGCATGGATACCTGACACTGGAAGATGACACCTTGATGCAGTGGTGTGTGGATAATGATTTCAGAGATGAAGCACCAGATTTCATTAAATATATTTTTTACAGTGATGATATTACTAATTCAAGAATAATAGTGAATCGCTTACAGAATATGATTAGTGTCGAGGAGTGAATCATATGTCGAAAAAATGGAATGACCCAGATGCAAGAGATAACTATGCTCTGTTAATAACATTAGACAATACAATTATTTCATTTATTTTTATGTATGTTAATTATGTCCCCGCCCAACAACCCACCACCCTACCCAGCCAACTCCAAATAGAGTAAACTA
>OHSJ01000491.1_pt1 | contig 16418 bp, 19 predicted proteins | sample 1578561 | NCBI WGS metagenome assembly OHSJ01 (sample SAMEA3879571, study PRJEB24766) | human gut metagenome | biome: human-associated habitat; feature: feces | place: USA | collected 1985/1987 | reverse complement strand
GCCCGGTGCGGATAACAAGACACCGCTTGAAAGTTATATTGCAAAGCTCGACGATACACACCCGGCTAAGTCACTGCTCGGCATTACAGATGTTGCACCGAGCAGAACAAGGGCAAGTTTTTATACATCAGCACTGACAACATTAAGATTGTTTGCGACAAACGATATTGCCAGTGTAACCGGCACGTCAGATTTTGATTTTACTACGATTGCTCAGAAGAAACAGGCAATATTCTACATCCTGCCCGACCAAAAGACAAGCTATTATCCTATAGTTACCTTGCTTGTCAATCAGCAGTATGAACTGCTTGTAGACTATGCAAAGGAACACGGTAACAGATTGCCGATAAGGGTAAACTTCTTCCTGGACGAGTTTGGTAACTTCACACCGATAAGCGATATACAGGCAAAACTCACTGTCGCAAGAGGTTACGGAATACGTTTCAATCTGTTCATACAGGATATGGCACAGCTTGAAGATAAGTATGACAAGAATGTTGCAAATATCATAATGGGTAACTGTACCGTATGGGTATATCTTGCGGCGGCGGGCAAGGAAACAAACGAACTTATAAGCAGTAAGCTCGGTAAGTACACAACGCTGAAATACAGCTCATCGGGAAATAAAGCAAGATACTCAAATCCCTCATCGGGATTTTCTTCACAGCTTGAGGGACGAGAACTCCTTACGGCAGACGAACTTGCAAGATTCGCACGTCCATATCAGCTTGTAATGGTACTCGGCGAATATCCGGCTGTAATGGTGTCATACGACCTGCACAAGTGGCAGTTTAACCGCTTTATGGGACTTGGAAACGAGAGCCATAACAAGCAGTACATTCAGATTGTCACTGACAGCAGACATGATAAGCGTAATACAAACGCTAAAATCCCGTTATGGGAGGTCTGGAAAGAGCAGACACCGCAAGCACCGCAGGAAACCGAGTACAATTACTTGTTAAGGCGAAAAGAAGCAAAAGAAAACAATGAAAAATCCGAAACCTATGATATTACTAAAAACGCATTCTATATTGCGGAAGATGAGGTAATTGACAAGGGAGAGGACTTATTCCGGAGGAAAGAACAATGAACAAGTTAAAGAAAATCAGAAACCGCATTTATAGCGCCATATCATCGTTTATGGCATTGACATTTCTTACAATGTCGGTATTTGCAGAGGGTAACATTGCAAACAGCGTAATTGCGACAGGCACAAAAAAGCTGATAGCAGATGTCAGCTCCTGGCTTACAGGTATAGCGATAGCAGTTACAGCTGTTGTATGCGTATATCTGTTTATCCGACGTGCAATGTCGGATGAGCAGGACAAGAAGCAGTGGGATAACAGATTAAAGATAACCGCTGTTTCGGGTATCGGTGCAATAACTGCAACTGCACTGATAGGTGTAATCGCAAGCTATTTCGGAGGCTGATTTCAATGCTACACAAAATACGGTCAAGGGCATATTTGACCGGCAATGACAGCGTATTAGCTGTTGCTGATGTAAATATTGATGATGCGGTAATAATCCGTGACTGCCGGCTTTTAAAAAGTGCGGACGGTAACATCGAAGCACAGTTACCGCAAATCAAAAACAAAGACGGAACATACACACAGACAGTACAGCTGATTAATTATCAATCTGTACTGATGAAATCGCTGAAAGCAAGCATTTTCGAAGCGTATACAAATGCTCTCAAAGGGAATCCGCCTGTATCAAAAGAAAAAACTTTTGAAATGGAAAAAGAGCAGTTTGAACTGCAAAGGCAGGGCATTAAAGCAGAAATACGGCGGATTAACTTGCCGGATTGTCCTGCACTTAAAGCGATAGCCGATATAACAATTGACAACTGGCTTGTTGTCAGAAATATACGGCTTGTTGCCGAAAAGGACGGAAAAATAAAGCCGGTAATGCCGCAGAAATCATTGCCGGACGGCACGTATTGCGACCGGGTGGCAATAAAAGACGATTCGTTGTTGAAAAAAATACAGACAGCGACTATACAATTGTATATGCGCCATGATATACCGCAGCAGTCGGCAATAGCCAAAGCTGATGATATGTATATATTTCCTTAATGAAAGAGGTGAAAATATAATGGTTGCGATTTTATGTATTATATTTGCTACATATTTAAGTGCATTAACGCCACTTGTTTTTGAGGCGTGTGATCAACTTGTACCTGTAGTTTTCGGCATAGATCAAATACTTGGTCAATATATTTCTATGGCAACAGCAACTATGTACAATGTTGGTGTGTCATTAATGATACTGAAATTCCTAAAAAAAGGTTATGAAATATATGTTATGGGAACAGATGGTGATCCTGATATGGATCCGCTTCAATTAGTAACAAACTTTATCAAAGCCATGGTTGTAGCAGTAGGATTTAAGCCGATATACGATGTGTTTATTGACATATTGCAAGAGATAATATCATCGATCACAACGAGCTTTAATATTTATGAAGAAGTGACAGATTTTTCAGGTATCGGACCTGTTAATGGCATTATGTATATAATTGCACTTGTGATTTTTATGGTGCTATTTATAAAATCGTTTATGCTCGGGATAAATATGCTACTATTAAATATAGGAATGCCGCTTGCTTGCACCGGACTTCTTGATAATGACAAAGGCGTGTTTAGGAATTACTTTATGACATATGTAAAGACCTTTTTAACGGTTTTGATACAGGTTGTATTAATGAAACTGGGACTTTATCTTTTTGTATCAACTGTAGGTATTGGAAATATTGTATCAGGTAATTTTGACATTGTCAAAGCAGGTTTGGCACTGGCATGTTTATTTGGTGCACTAGGAACACCAAAGTTGCTTTCCGAATTTTTAGTACCTTCAGGTCCCGGTGGTAATGTCATGAGTAAGATTTATGCGGTAAGTATGTTGCGAAATGTAGTTAGAAGCTTTGCAAAATAAGGAGGAATAAATGGCTAAAATCGACCAAATGAGCCTTATAATTCAAGGTTTACTCGTAGCAGGTACTGCTTTAAGGATAATTATCATTTTGATAAAAATCTCGCTTAATTCCGATGATAAGCCACAACTTATACCGAAAATCAAAAATGCTCTTGTATTTATGGTTTTCGGTATCATAATTTTTCAGATCAAAGATCTTATTGTCAGGTATTACTCTTAGAAGGAGCAAACAAATGAATGATAAACATTTATATATCCCATACGGCTTGATAATAGAAAAGCAATGGTGGGACGGTTGCGGTCCGAAGCAGAAGCCGCAGTTTGTAATTGGCGGACTTATATCACTTGGGCTTGCCACTGTCATCTTCTTGCTTGTACATGTAATAATAGGACTTGCTGTAGGAATATTCGGTATTTTGGCTACAGTAGCACTTGTTTCAAAACAGGACAAGACAAATCTTTCGATGATCGACTACATCGGGCTGATGATCCGAAAAAACAAAGAGCAGCAGAATTTTCTTTATAAGTATAAAGATGATTATGGGATTATGTGATGAAAATACACAACAGGTGCGTCACTGTGACGCACCTATACATCGGAGCATAAGCGTATACGGGTGCAACTCCCGCAGCTCTGAATAAGTGTGCGACACCGTGTCGCACTTGAAAATTGACATTCAAAAACTCTCGAAATGTGCAATGATGATTACGCTGATATTAACGATAAATTCAGCGTTATCGCAAAAAAGCTTGATGAAAATCAAAAAGCTGACGAAAAAGGTGATTAAATGGGCAGAAAAGATATAACAAAGTATTTATCTGATTTGTTAGAAAAGCATCTAAACCCTTCAAACGATACAAGGATATATATATCAAAAGAAGTTAGCTTTAACTGTTACGGTGGAGAACATACGATAAGAGTGGATTATATGAGGTTCAAACCTGTTAATAACTACACTGCCGAAGGAATCGAAAACGGCAAATTCTATTGTTATGAAATCAAATCATCTGTAGAGGACTTTCACTCTAAAAACGGACACAATTTCATCGGCGATTATAACTACTACGTTATGCCAGAAGAAGTTTTTGAAAAGGTAAAAGACGAAATACCTTCTAATGTTGGCGTTTTTGTTCCTTATTGCGGTGAATACTACGCATGGCTTAGGTCTGTAAAAAACGCAAAAAAGCAACAAAAAAGATTTACAACTTACGAAATGTTACTTATGATGTTTCGGTCTGCCAACAGAGAAACAATGAAAAAGAAAAAACAAGAGTTATAATTGTTTTCGCAATGAGGTCTGTGTTAAGAAACGAAGTCAGCCGTTTTTTCTTTTTTGAATGTTTTAAAATAATTTGACACGATTTTAATTTTAAGATATAATTAGGAGTATAAATATGAAATTCGTAATTTATTCAATTGTTGTGCCGAATATGGTTTATTGGATTACGTATTTTGTGATATGCGAGGTGTTTAAAATGGACTCCTTAGTGGGTGCAATTGTCGGTTCGGCTGCTACGATATTCGTGGGTATATTAGGTTTAATAGGCGTTTGTATAAGCAACGGAAGAAAAAGCAAAAAATTAAATGACAATCTTGTTAAATTGCAGGATTGCCAAATCGGTGTAAAAGACGGTGAACTTTCAATTGCAAACCGACTCGGAGTAACAAACGGCGAAGAAACAAATCTTACGGCACAAAATAAAATTCTCAGGGAAGATCACAAGGATATTAAAATAATCCTAAATGAAGAAATCAAGAAGAGCATTAATATCGTTGCAGACAACGCAAAGAATACATACACATTTATTGTGAATGAGAGCGAAATGAGAAAACAAAAAGAACAGTTACTCCAAAGCAATGAATACAGATGGGCACAAGCCATTGATGATTTAACTTTGTTTAAAAACATATTAGGAGAGAAAAATCAACTAATTGCCGACTTGTATCGAGAAAAATCTGAATTAGAGGAAGCAAATAAAGAACTTGATGAAGTAATTAAAACGCAAGCAAAACAGATAGAAGAGCTAAACGCTAAACTCAATCCCGATAAGCACGTTCACTCTCAAGAGCAGGGAATGTACCCGACACTTTAATATATAGAGAGATTTAAGCGACTGAAATCAGCCGCTTTTTCTTTTTCTGAAAGTAAAAATCCAAAGCAGTCCGCACCCGTAGGACTGCTTTTTTATATCGGAGCGTTAGCGTATACGGGTGCAAATCCCGTAGCTCTGAAAGTAAAAGTGTGACCGGAGCGTCCGGTGCGACACCGTGTCGCACTTGAAATTGACATAAGTTAATGCAACGTGATAGAATAGGAGTAGAAATGAAAAACAACTACTATTGCCGAGCGTGGTACAAAGGCAAAAAACGTAAAGCTCTTGAGCAGGCAGTGTCATTATTAAAGCAATTTGACTGGTGTGACTGCAATGATTTATCAAAGGACAAGCAGAATGCCGCTAAAGAAATATTGAATAAACTTTCTGTGATTATGACTGTTACACCTTATGACAAGAAGAATGCAGAAGTGATTGAGGAAATACGTTACATAGAAATTCTGATGAGAGCATTCAAATATCTTTTACAAAAAGACTACTGGAACTGTTGTCACGAATTATCGGATTTGTTCGAGCTTGAGCCTGTTTTTCAGCCACACATAGCATACGCAACACAAAAATTACTTGAAATGGCGGTAAACTAATGTTTATAAAGAAGAAAATCAAAAAACGTTTTATTGATAATAAGCATCAATTCAATTGTGTCTATGAATATGTCAGAAATACTGCTGATGAAGTTGACAAAAAGACAGCAGTAATGTTTTGTGATTATGTTATTGACATTCTGTGCAAAAACATAGAAAGTAATATGCAATTGAATTTTGCTGAAGATTATAGGTTTTGCTTGATTTATGAGATAGCAAAATTCAAGTACGGACTTGAACACGAATAAAATAATCAATTAAAATTGTCGCTACGGCGGCAATTTTTTTATATCTGAGCGGTAGCGTATACGGGTGCAACTCCCGTAGCTCTGACATTTGACATATAAAAACAAATATTGTAAAATAGGAGATAGATTTTATGAACAGAATTCGTAAAATAACTATAATAGATCCGATTACTGACGAGAAATCTGTTTATCAGATACGTCTTTTATATGAAGGAAAAGATATGGAAAATAATAATTTGTGTTTTTGTGGCAGTGGTATGAAGAAAAAGAAGTGTCATCCCGATATTCACGAAAAAAGCCTTTTCGCTACACTGCTTCATTATTATAAGGAACTTGACGATGAAAGTAAAACCGTACAAAATCCATTATGCAAAAAGGGCTGTAACGAATGTTGCGAAAGTACATTTTCGGTTTCACAATCAGAATTTTTTATGATACTCAATTCATTGAAAATAACTGATGAAATAGCCATATATAAAGCAAAAGCCGATGAAATCGTAAATAACAAGTACGAAATGCCGGATAAATGTATTTTTGTCGATGATTATACCGGAGCTTGCCGTATTTACGAAGTACGTCCGCTTGTTTGCAGATTATACGGTGTCGTTAAAACCGATGATAATGTTTGTGAACAAATCAAAAACAATCAACATATCTATGATACTCTGCTGACTTCAAGCAGTATCAATATTGCCCATAATACTTTCAGCTTTGACAATGGAATTATGACAACACCTAAACCTTTAATTTACTGGATTTCAAAATTGACAAGTGACGGTGATTTAAATTCCGATAAACAGAAACGTTTATTTGAAGCGGCGAAAAGCTATACGATAAGCGAATATCTGCGAATACTGCAAATTTAGAAAACACATCCGGTGCGACACCGTGTCGCACCTTAAATCAGCCGCAGAAAAAAGAAAGCCCGCCCAAAATGCTGTAATCGTGTAAAAGTTGGCAGAAAGCAACAAAAAGCGATACTATACTTTGTCAATGTTTTTGTCGCTGTCGGCTGGACTTTTTGCCGTAAGTGTGTTACAATATACTTGAAAGAATAGTACCGTACCGAATCGAAAGGAGAGGCACAAATGGCAAGAAATATAGTAAAGGCAAAGCTGGATATAATATTCAAGAAGTTGTTTACGGACGAGGGAAATCAGCATTTACTACAGGCTTACTTATCGGATACGCTCGGTATACCGTATGATTCGATAGAAAACCTCGTTGTACTCAATTCTGAGATAATGCCGGACAGCATAACCGAGAAATACAGCCGTATGGATATTCGTATGAAAGCCAATGGAAGACTGATAAACGTTGAAATGCAGATAAAGGACGAGGGCGATTACAAGGACCGTTCGCTCTACTACCTGTCTAAGCTGTACAGCGGTCAGCTTAAAAGCGGAGATGTGTACGGCTCGCTGAACCAGTGCATTTCGATAAATATCATCAACTTCAATCTCTTTGACTGCGAAAAATATCATTCATCGTTCTCAATGAGAGAGGACAGCAGAAACGAACAGCTTACGGATAAATTCACGGCTCATTACTTCGAGCTGAAGAAAATAGGCAAGAATATCGACAAGAACAACAAGCAGGAGCTATGGCTCAGACTTATCAATGCGGAAACGGAGGATGAACTTGATATGTTACAGCAGACAGGCGTAAAGCAGATACAGGACGCAGTAGTTGTACTGCATAAGATGAGTGCGGACGAAAAGACAAGAGAGCTTGCGGAAATGCGTGAAAAGGCTCTGCATATCGAAGCAACCGAAAAGGCACACGCAAGAGCCGAGGGCGAAGCAGTCGGACTTAAGAAAGGCGAAAAAAGAAAAGAAGCAGAAATGATCTCAAAAATGAGAAAAAGCGGACTTTCAGAAGAACAGATAAAAGCCATCTTAAACAGTTAAGGGCAATCTACCAATCCCACAAAGGAGGACAAAATGAAACGTACCCACACCATACTCGCAACAATAACCCTTATCAGCGTAATACTGACCAGTGCTTGCACGGCAGGCAATGCAAGCAGCACAACGTCCTCTGCACCCGAAACGGCAGTGACAACTACCGCTCCGGCAGTAACGGGAACAGTGATGGATAGGATTGACGAGCCGAAAGCCGAAGCGACTACAGCAGTAACTACCGCTCAGACCACTACAAAGCCGCAGGAAACAAAAAAGTTGGAAACGACAGCAGCAGCTACAGCAGTCACCACGGCAAAGCCAAAGCCGGCAACGACAACAACCGCCGCTACTACAAAGCCCGCTCCCGAATGGACAGAAACAAAGGCAAGCGGTACAAAGTACGTCAACACAGACTGCTACAGCCGTAAGAAAGCCGTACTCGGCGCCGACACAGTTAAGCTGTACAGCGTGAACGACAAGGTGACAGTGACAGCCAAGACCGATACAGGCTACTTCAAACTTTCTGACGGTAGCTTTATACACGGTGACTATCTGAGCGACAGCAAGATTGTTATACAGACTACAACAACCACAAAGAAAGCGGAAACGCCAAAGCCTGCGACCACCACAACGAAGAAACAGGAAAGCAAGCCGAAGTCAATATACGAATATCCGTTTGACCTTGAAGCAATTAAACAGGTTATAGTAAATGACGCTGTAAACAATTACGGATTAAAAAACCTTGAAGATCCAACCTGGACTCCCGAAGGTAGCACGTGGTTTACACCTCTTGTTATCTCTTACGATTTGCACCCCAATGTAATTAAAAGAGATGTTGAGAGCTTTGCAAAGGACAACATAAAAGGGTTTATGAAAAAAGGCGACTATTTCAAAGTGTACATTCAGGACATATCTGAAGATTTGGATGTACGAGATGAAAACGGAAAGCTGACAAAAGCATATGCTATATACTTTTTAAGAGGTTAAACTGCTGATGTAGTTTATTCATAAATTTAAACGCATTTCGTATTTGTGAACAATTAAATATGTAAGAGCTTTGAGAGTATAAAATTCAAAGCTCTTTTTCTTTTTCTGAAAGCAAAAATTCAAAGCAGTCCGCACCCGTAGGACTGCTTTTTTATATATACAAATACAAATCAAGAAAGGAAATCAGTATGAAAAACAAACTCAGAAAAATGTTGAGCTTAGTTTTAGCTGTCGTTATTGCTATGTCGGCAATAAGTGTAAATACGCTTGCGGCTACAAGAATGAATATCGCAAACGGCTCAAATCAGAAGTTATATGTTGACTGGTACGGTTATTCATATAACTTCAACGGCAGACTGAACACAAGCACATACGGACAGATAATCAAGCTCAATGTTGGTAGCTCAACAGGACAGGTAGCGTATTGTATTCAGTCCTCAAAGGATGCGTGGACAGGTGATTATACCGCTCAGGATACAGGAGGTTCATAAAAATGATAAAGTGCAAAGTAACCAAAAAAATAATGCAAGAATCCGGAACGATAATGGGATTATCAATCATTCAAATCGTGACTTTAATAATCGGCTGTATCGTAACTATAGGATCATTGCTGTTACTATGGCTGGTACTTAAAGTCGGTATAGATGCGGTAATGTGGATAGTATTTCTTGAATTAGTGCTGTTCATCGGATTTGGTGTAGTGCGAATTCAAGGTATGTCAGTATTAAAGTTCATCACTTCTAATTCTACACAAAAGCGACCATACAATAGCAAGGGGGTATTCAACAATGTCGATAATAGATAAATTCTTTAATGGCGGTTCTGCAAGGAAAAATGTGCCTTTCGGCTATGACAAACGTATTGTTATGCCGAAATCGGCACAGGATACAATACCGTTTTATGAAGTGTACGATAACGGATTGTTTCTTACAGGAGTTAACACGTTTACGTTGATATTTGCATTTTCGAATATCGACTATTCTCTGCTACGTGACAGAGAGCAGGAAGAAACCTATCAACGTTATCAGCGTTTGCTTAACGCACTTCCGGTCGAAATAAATTTTCAGGAGTTTATTATGAACTCTTCTGTTAATACAGCAAAGCTCAGAAATATTCTCATAAGCAACAACAAGGAAATACCTCGTGATATACTCGATGATTACAACAAAAATCTCGAAACGTATATTGCAAAATCCGAAGACGCAACGAGCGAAAAAATAACACTCGTCGCCATGTCATATACTCCGAACGAAACCGTGGATAATGTTAATATAATGTTTCGTTATTACAGGGAAATGCAGAATTTTTACGCTGCTATCGGCAGTGAAACTCGCCAGCTTATGCCCGAAGAAGTTTTCGCAATTCTTTACGAATATTATCATCCGTTTGATAATACCGAATTTCTGTTGCCATCCGATATATATTCACGTGGCGGATCGATCAAGGATTATATAGCGCCGTCAATGTTTGCATTCCGCCCAAAGGAAGTTGAAATCGGTAATTCGTATACACGAATATTGTATATGGCTCGATATGACAGAACTTTAGACGATGAGTTTATTCGTGATATTCTTGATAACAACTGCAAGATTGTTGTATCTAAGCACATCAAACATATTGACAAGTCCGAAGCACAGGACAGGGTGAAAGACAATATATATGCTCATCAAGGCAAAATACAAGCAAGGCTTGAAAAAAACCACAAAAAAGGACTGAATTTTGTTCCTTATCACTGGACGGAGCGTGAGCGTGAACTGGAAGATCTTCAAGAACGCTTGTCTGATACAAATTGTGAACTTTTCAAAATCGGCGTTTTTATATCATTATCCGCTTCTACAAAAGAGGAGCTTGAAGAGCTGACAGAAGCTATACGTTCAAAAGGAAAAAAGCATCAGGTCGTTATCGATTGCCTTGTCAGACAACAGGAAAAAGCACTTGATTCCGTCCTTCCGTTTGGTATTAACCATTTTGATAATGCCAATGGCAACAATGTAAATACTTATGTTCTGTCCGATGCCGCCGGTATTCTAATACCGTTTTCAGCACGATCTTATTTTTCCGACACCGGTCTTTGCTACGGTATGAACAAGCACACCAACGCTATTATTGTACTTGATCGAGCTGAAGAGATGAACGCTAACGGTTTCTATCTCGGTACATCGGGTTCGGGAAAATCGATGTATTGCAAATCCGAAATTATAGATACAATCATACGTTACCCTAAATCGGAAAAGATAATTATAGATCCCGATGGAGAATACTATCCTCTCATCAAGCGATTTGGCGGCGATACGCTGAAATTATCAGCTGATTCCGAAACAAAGATCAACATATTTGACACCGATATAAATATCAGTGAAAATGGCACATCTGCCGTTGCTATGAAATCCGAGCTGATTATGTCGATCATAGAAACGGCACGAGGGCTGCCGTTATCTGCCGCCGACAAATCTATTATCGACAGTTGTGTCAAAGAAGTTTATGCCGATTATGTACTTAATAACGGTAATCCGGAATTCACACCGACTTTTGTTGATTTTTACAATGCGCTTATAAACAAAAAACTACCTGAAGCAGATCAGATAGCACTGGACATCGAGCTTTATGTTAACGGCAGTTTCAATACTTTTTCGGGCAAAACAAACATTCATACGGATAACAAGCTGTTGTCCATTGATATATCCGATATGGGCGAACAGCTCCGTCCGGTAGGATTACAGGTTATACTCGAGTACATCTGGCAGCGTGTTCGTGACAACAGAAATAAGGGCATTCAAACTTGGGTGTGGGTCGATGAGTTCTCCGTTATGTTCAACGACGGTAACGGTAAAGAAACAGTTCGCTCTGCCGACTTTTTTCAGAAGGTATTTAAACGAATCAGAAAATACGGCGGTATACCTACCGGCATAACACAGAACATAACGGAAGTCCTTGATTCGGGGCAGGCAAAGGTTATGCTTTCAAACTCTGAATTTGTAGTTCTTCTTCAGCAGAAGAAAACCGACCTTGATAAGCTCATAGAGTTATTTAACTTGTCGCCTTCGCAGTCGAGCTACTTACAGACCGGTGAAAAAGGCACAGGGCTTATCGTAAGCGGCAGAAAGATAATACCGTTTGACAGACGCGTTCCAAAGGATAGTGCAATATACAAGCTCTGTCAGACTGATTTTAGGAGAGAAATATGAAAAAACTGCAATTAAAATACTCTACGCCTAAAATTAAATTGAACTCTGTCAAAAAGCTGTGTGAAAACAAGGATAATAGCTCAAACATAAAAAATTGTGCTACCTGTAGCACAATGAGTATAACAAATAAAATCTTGACTAATGCAGAACAATCAGAGGAAAACAGCATTCAGTTGACAGATTCAGCTTTGTTTGCAAAAACCTTTGCCGATTTTAAAAATGCTCATGCATTTTCCGTATATGACAGCGATTTTACTCATTGTTACGGAAGCAGAATAAACGACAGAGCCGTACTTTTACGCTGTTTTTCTTTACCGTCAGTTACCGTTATTACGGCGGCTGACGGTATTCTTTCAAATCCGATGTTACGTTCAAGGCTTGTTTGCAGAATTTACCTTTCGGCAGACAGTTACCTGATGATTATACTTGATTCTTTTGCTTATGAAACTTTCAAGGAGGATAACCTGAAAATCATCTCCTCGATACTCGAGAAATTAAAAATTACACTTATAAACCAGAAAGCGGTGATTAAATGAATATTGTATTGATTACCGGTAAACGCAGTATGCGTAACCTTGATACAGTGCTTAAAAAATCCGAGCAAGCTGTAACGGTAGGTAAGTACACTTCTGTCAGACCCAATACAGCTACTGAAATATACGAAAAGTATCGTCCCCATGGTATATTAGTCGGGGACGATACCGTCACTAAATGCGTATCACTGATAGATTTTCTCAGCATTATAAAAATGCGTTACGGCTATATGCGTATAATTTTTATGTGCAGTAACGATAGCAGTTTCAACAAGTATGCGTCGGCTTTATATTCTATAGGCGTTTATGATATTGTTGTGGGCTATGATCCTGCCGCAATAGATTATGCGATCTTAAATCCAAAAACAGAAACGCCCGATATTCCGGTTACGGAAGATTCATCGGATGAAAATAAAGAACTGAGTTATCCCGACAGAAAAGTGCACGAATATCCCGGCAACTTTGTCGGGATCAATTATAAAGATGTCAGTGACAATTCATATTCAATGCAAACTGTACGTTTAACTGAAAATTATGAACGAATACAGCGAGGTAATGTGATTATTTCGGTATTCGGATATAATTCCCGTTGCGGCAGTACATACACTGCTTTTGACATTGCATTTTACTTACACAAGTACGAAAGAGCAAAGGTTTGCATTGTTACAGCTGTAACAGCCGGGTTATGCAAATATTTTAACGTAGACGAAACTACCGTAAACGAGAACGGCTTCAACATAGATGATGTTATTATATATTCGTGTTTCGATAAAATCAGTGATACGTTCGATTACATCGTTTGCGATGACGGCATTACGCTTAATCATAATGCGTATATACACCTTTTGTGTTCGGCGGCTGATTGGGATATGCCAATGCTTACTGATTACATTAACAACGTAATTATTCCGAATAAGATGGATGTAAATCTGTGCTTTTTCCCTGTTACCGTAAATAAGTTTGTTGCAATAAACAAACAGCTTATAAAGTCCGGATTTAATGCGTATATGCTTGAGCCTTCCGACAACTGGATGGCAACAAACGCAAACAACAATAACGTATACAGCAACATTCTTAAAGCATATATCGTTTATTAAGATGTGCTACCTGTAGCACAACTTGAAAGGAGAAGATTATGATTGTAATCTATGCCGAAAAATACAGCCTCGGTCGGACAATTGCCGAGGCTTTAGGCGCATACAAAAAAACAGTGAATCCTAAAGAACCCTCGATAGCTCACTGGAGCTTAAATTTAAACGGCGAGGAAGCTATACTTTGTCACGGTGCCGGTCACTTATGCGGTTTAGCTCCGGCTGAAGATTATAACGAAAGTTATAAATTCTGGAGCTTCGATAATTACCCGATTATACCCGAACATTTTATTACAAGAGTAAAAGATAATAATTATTCCAGGCTTGCTTATGATTATGTTAAGCAGTTCTTTGATAAGGCGGATCTGATAATCAATGCCACTGATGCAGACCGTGAAGGCGAATTGATTTTTGCGTACTTATATGAAGTGTTGCATTGTACAGTACCTTATAAACGTGTTTGGATAACAGATTTGACGCCTTTTAAGATCAGAAAGGCATTTGCAGAGTTACGCCCGGCAAAAGATATGAAGCCGCTTGAAAATGCAGGACGTATACGGTCTGCAACAGACTGGCTCGTTGGTATTAACACGTCTGTTGCGGCTACATTGAAATTCGGTGGTACGGATAATGTATTCGCCTGCGGACGTGTAAAAATGCCGACACTCGCAATGATTGTTAAGCGTGAACGGGAAATAAGGAATTATGTTAAAAAGCCGTTTTATAAAATAGTTGCCAATATCGAAGCAACTGACGGCGCAAAGTTTACTGCCGAAGCGGCAGATAAGTACGATACCGAAACGGCGGCAAAGGCTGTTATAGATGAAATTAAATTAAATACGGCAAAAGCGATTAAAGTCGAGGTGTTGCAAAAGCAGACAGCCGCTCCGCTTTTATATAACACTACACATTTGCTTGCTGATTTATCAAAGTGTACGGATCTCACAATTGATATGCTTACAAAGCTCGTTCAGAGCTTGTACGAAAACAGATTGATAACATATCCACGCACAAGCTCGGAGCATCTAACAGATGCAATGAAAGATGAAACGGTAAAGATAATAAAGCTACTGTTTGAAATGCCCGAATTTGCTAAATATGCTATTCCTGTCGACAATTTTGCACCCTGTACACGTCGGCATTATGATGACAGCAAAGTCGATTCGCACACCGCTATTACACCGACCGCTCTTGTGCCGAATGATTTAAGCGGTATGTCAGAAAATGAGCGCAAGGCATATACTTTGCTTGCGTTATCAATTATCCGTACTGTTTATCCGAAAGCTGTTACAGAAAATGTCAAAGCTGTTTTTCAGATTGATAATCAGCTGTTTACAGCAACCGGAACGAATATAATCAGTCCCGGTTGGTTTGCTGTTGATGCAACGCCGAAGGTAATCGGGTTGCCCGAAATCGTTAAGGATAACGATTATAAAGTTATCGGTTTCGATGTCAAAGAGGGACAAAATGAGCCACCGAAGTATTATACCGATGCTACACTGCTTACGGCAATGGAGCTTGCAGGTGATAATATAGAAGATGAACAAACTCGCAACTTAATTAAACTTGAAAAGCGTGGACTGGGAACTGCCGCAACACGTCAAGGTATCATTAAAGAGCTGTATGAAAAAGGCTATATTGCTCGTAGAACCAAAAAAAACGGCAATATGATCAAAGGCATTATGCCAACAGAAAAAGGAATGTATATAATCGATGCACTTGAAAAGACGGTACCCGATATGCTGTCTGTTGATATGACCAGCGATATGGAAATGGAACTTGATAAAATTGCCCGTGGAAAGTCTGACGGAAATGATTTCTTGAATAATTACAAAAAGCTTGTAGCTAAATGGGTAGAGTTAATAAAAAACAGTGATACTTCTGCAATGGCAGGTAACACCCTTATTTGTCCGTTATGCAGTAAACCTTTAATTAAGAAAAAAGTAGGTTGGTGCTGTACAGGTTATTCCAAGGATAACCCGGATAGTTGCAGATTTTATATTGCAAATGAAATCTGCGGTAAAAAAATATCAGATGTAATCGCCAAAGAGCTTACATTGAAACGTTCGACATCTATCATCAAGGGCTTTACATCTCAGAGCGGAAAAACATTTGATGCGAAGCTAACAATCAAAGCAGATAATACGATCGGTTTTGAATTTCCCGAACGTCTTAAATGTCCTGTTTGCGGAAAAGAAATGATAAAAAGTTCTAAAGGATGGGTCTGCACCGGGTATAAAAACGGGTGTAATTTTTTTATAGCCGGAACTATATGCGGAAAATGTATTACAGACACGATTGCGACTATGTTATGCGCTAATAAGCGAACAAGAATAATAAACGGATTTACTTCAAAGTCGGGCAAAGCATTCTCAGCGGCACTTATCGTTAAAGACGGAAAAATCGACTTTGATTTTCCCGCACAATCACAAAAACGCAGTAAGTAGGTTTTACTATGAGCGTTCTTATAACAATTTTATTAGCTGTAATTATAACACAGGCATTCCGCATTCGCCGTCTGAAAAAAGAAATTATCAAGCGAGATACTGCCGATGAATTCAGTAGGCAATGGTACTGGATAGAAGATAAAAATAACAAGCAACGACAACCTCTGAAAAAGAGGAAATCGTTGCTTTCTTTTTTAAGGAGCTTTTTATGAGTTTTTCTAAATCTAAACCGAGTAACTATGTTACGAAAGAACAGATAGAGCGTGCAAGAAATGTTGATATGGTGGAATTTCTTGAACGAACAGAAGGCTTCAGCGTAAAGAAAAGCGGTAACGGTTATCGCTGTGATAAGCACGACAGCCTTTTTATCACGAATGACCGCAGAGG
>OHSJ01000467.1_pt1 | contig 17102 bp, 12 predicted proteins | sample 1578561 | NCBI WGS metagenome assembly OHSJ01 (sample SAMEA3879571, study PRJEB24766) | human gut metagenome | biome: human-associated habitat; feature: feces | place: USA | collected 1985/1987 | reverse complement strand
GCCGCCTGTAAATTATTATTTATTTCTCATACTGGCTCATGTAGTTTGCTACACAGCGTTTAATTCTGTCTACCGGATTCAGGAGGTGGCTGACAGAAGTATCATGATTCAGGGTATCAATGATCAGTGCGATGTATTTGCTCATATCGCAGCTGATATAGTATGGCTTCTCAAGAAGCTCCGGTGACTGGTAAACCAGGTTAGTGGTAAGGAGCTTGTCGAAGTAGCCCTTCTTGTAAGCGTCATCAAATTTATCAAGACCATCGGTAAAGAATCCGAAGGTAGAGCAGATGTAAACCCTGCCGGCTCCTTTCTCTTTCAGGAGAGATGCGATCTTAATGATCGTATCACCGGAGGAGATCATATCATCGATCAGGATCATATCCTTGCCCTCGATCTTTGGTCCGAGGAATTCGTATGCTGCGATCGGATGACGGCCGTTTACATATCTTGAGTAATCCAGACGTTTATAGTACATACCCATATCAACACCGAGAACGTTGGCGAGATAGATCGCGCGGTTCATGCTTCCCTCATCCGGGCTGATCGTCATGAAATGATCCTTGTCGATATGGAGTCCCTCTTCTTTATTAAGAAGAGCCTTGATGAACTGGTAGGATGGCTGTACAGTCTCAAAACCATGAAGAGGAGTCGCGTTCTGTACACGGGAATCATGTGCGTCAAAGGTGATGATATTCTCAACACCCATATCGATCAGCTCATGAAGTGCATTGGCACAGTCAAGAGACTCTCTTCCGACACGTTTGTCCTGGCGGCTCTCATAGAGATATGGCATGATCACGTTGACTCTGCGGGCTTTTCCGCCTACAGCGGCGATAACACGCTTCATATCCTGGAAATGATCATCTGGGGACATAAGATTTCTGTAAGGTCCGATCGGATAGGATAAGCTGTAATTTGTCACATCTACCATTACGTAGATATCATCACCGCGGACAGATTCGTTGATGGTACATTTACCCTCACCGGAGCCGAAACGTGGAGTCTTGGCGTCAATAATGTAAGAATCGCGCTTGTATCCCTCGAATGCAAAGGAGTCCATTCCAGGATACTGTCTTTCGGCACGCCATTTGACCAGCCAGTCATTCACCTTCGCACCTAATGAGCTGCAGCTCTGAAGGGGAATCAGTCCAAGTCTTCCTACCGGGAGTGTGGAAAAATCTTTTGTATTTACCTGTGCCATTTTAATTTCCTCCTAAAAATATTTTCTGTATTCGGATGTCCTTCCCGATCAACGATATCATCTGATAGTTGCTGGCAATTCGGGAAAATGTTCTCTCGGAATAGGTATCCGAGAAATTTTTGAGCGTCAGATTCGTGGAAATGATCGTGGATTTCCTGCGCATGATCCGCTCATTGAGACAGAGAAAAAGCTGTGAAGATACGAAGCTGTTGGTAAGCTCCGTTCCCAGGTCATCAATGATCAGAAGATCACAGTCATAGATCAGTTCCTCATCCGTGCCGGTATCTTTTCTGGAAAAAGAATTTGCAGCCATCATATCAAAAAGATCATAGGCTGAAAAGTACAGGACGCAGTGTGTGGATCTGAGAAGCTCCCGTGCGATGCAGTGTGAAAGAAAAGTTTTTCCAACACCGGTATCGCCATACAAAAACAGGTTTTCAAATTTATGGTCGAAGTTCTGCACAAAACGCTGTGCAGTATCATAGGCCCGTCTGGCTGTTTCCAGGGCAGACAGTCCTGTGGCTTCGTTTTTTATTGTAGCAGAATAATAGTCAAATGAAAAGCTGTCAAAATTTTCTTTTTCGAGAATTTCGTTCAGATTGGACTGTGCATAGAGCAGTTCGATCTCGGCTTTCTTGAAACAGGTGCATTTTTTGCTGCCAATATAGCCGGTGTCCTGGCAGGCAGGACAGGTATAAGGCATCTCCAGATAATCTCCGGGGAAGCCGTTGGCAACAAGAAGGGTGATGCGCTCATCGGAAAGTTCCTGAATGGCGGCTTTCAGATCTGCGGTACCCTTTTCTTCTCTGTTCAGGAGACGCCGTACTTTATCAGCACTTAATGTAGCCACCTCGTCATCAATTTCCTTCAGGCGGGGGATCTTTCCGTAGGCCTCGGCAGTGCGTTTCTCCAGAATCCGGTGATTCTGTGCCTGCCTACGGCTGTATTCTCTCATTATAGTATCATACTGAAAATTCTGTAAAGGCATAAAAAGCTCCTTCCAGTTTCTGTTACTGGTTATTTAAAAGACGTTTCTCATATTCTGTAAAATCATAATCACGCTGGTGAAAGTTATTGAAGCGGTTATTGCTCTGGGACTGAGCCGCAGGCTGCTTCTTACGGGAAACTGCTTTCTCAAGCTGACGTTTCTTGTGTTCGGCATCCAGAAGCCGGACATCTTCCAGCGTATGTACGTTTTTCTTTTTCCAACCGGAAAGTATTTTGTCTGCATACTGGAAACTTGGCTGGCCGGTGGAGAGAACAGTACGGCTGCAGGCTTCCTGGATCAGTTCCAGATCAAAGCAGTAGGTCTTACGCCAGGTATCGATGTAACTGATCTCATTTTCTACAGGATTACGTCCACTGATTCCCATTGCTTTCAGGATCGTGTAATAATCTTTGGAAAAACGGGAGCTGGCATCACGGGCCATTTCAACTGTAGTGACACCGTCCCTGGTCCAGGCAAGGGCAACAGTTTCGATATAACGCATGCTCTTGCGGCCCCTGGAAACACAGTATTCCACCAGATATTCGATGAGATCCGCAGACATATGGAGCTCATCGTAGAAGAAAAAAATCTTCTGCATTTCTGTAGGAGTCAGCGTCTTGGCCAGATATTGTTCGGCAATATAAAGCAGCTGACTGACCTCTTCATTCTGTTTCAGTTCGCTGATGTGGTCAGGTGTAAGGCTGCGGATGTAGTCCGCAGAGGTTGAAAGTTCTGAAGAAGTACCGCCGGAAACAGCAGAATTACTGGAACTGAGGGAGACATTTTTTGGGGCTGAACCGGTAAGAGCCACAGGCTGTGAAATGCCGGCTGCCATCTGGGCGGAAACTGGCGATGAGGAAGTTCCGGCGGTGGAAAAAATGTTCTCACTGGAAGCACTGCTTTCCATATGACCGGCATCCGCAAAAGGTTCCAGTAAAGTGATTCCGGAAAGCTGTCGGTCTGTGGTATAAGTTAATGAGAGTATTTTCTCACCTTCCCAGTATTTCAGTGCACGGAAAATATCCCTTTCTGTGCAGAAAAGGCGATCCGCCATATGCTCCAGACTGAAAGAAGAAGGAGAAGAAGATACTGCCCGGAGAAGATAGATATATACTTTCACGAATTCTCCATTGGAGCGAGGCATGAAATTGTCAATAAAACGATTGGAAAGAATCGTTACCTCCAGTTCAGAGGAATTCTGAAGTGAAATCAGGCTCATGATCAGCAGCTCCCTTTCTTTGTTTTCTTCAATGGTCATGTGGTATTTAAAAGTCCGCGTTTGCTAAAAAGGATTATAGCACAACCACTTTTACTTGAGAATAGTTTATTTTCACAGAGGTTGTGCACCAATTAGCATGTGGAAAATGTGGAAAATGTGGATAACCTTGAGGATAAAATTATCAGCAACTAATAAAAACCTCGATTTTACAGGGAAAATGCGGTATTTGTGGAATTTGGCCGTTGAATTATGTCAAGTGGGTTATGCACAAAAAAATCCACATGCCAGGCACGTCTGGAATGTGCATAAGCATGTGGATAATGTGGATAACTATTTTCCGAGGAGGTGTTCTCCAATGTTTACAACGTCTCCGGCGCCCATAGTTATCAACAGATCACCATGTGCACAACTTTTTAAGAGGAAGCTCTCGATTTCATCAAAAGTCGGAAAATATTCGCAGGGGGTTCCAAGTTCCTGGATTTGTTTCTGGAGATCCTGGGAAGAAATACCAAGATCGTCTGTTTCACGTGCGGCATAAATATCAGCCAGTACAACATGATCGGCCAGAGTCAGCGCTTTTGCAAATTCCGGAAGAAGAGCTTTGGTACGTGTGTAGGTATGAGGCTGGAATACACACCATACTTTCTGATGCGGATAATTCTTCGCTGCGTGAAGGGTAGCTTCGATTTCTGTTGGATGATGTGCGTAGTCATCAATGATGGTAACGCCGCCGATTTCTCCCTTGTACTGGAAACGACGGTCTGTGCCTGTAAAGCTTCCGAGGCCTTTGACAATTACCTCATCCGGAAGATCCAGAAGGCGTCCTACGGCAATGGCAGCCAATGCGTTGGAAACATTGTGGATGCCCGGTACACGAAGGTAATAGCTGCCGATTTTTTTGCCCTGGAAGAGAACGGAGAAGGAAGGATGTCCGTATTTATCCCAGGTGATATCTGCGGCTGTATAATCTGCCTCATGCTCCAGACCATAGGTGAGAACATGACATGGAAGGCCACGGGTAATAGTCTCGTATTCCGGTGTATCAGCATTGATGATCAGAGTTCCGTCAGACGGAAGAAGCTCAGCAAATTTCCGGAAGGAATGACGGATATCGTCAATATCCTTAAAGAAATCCAGATGGTCTGCATCCATATTCAGGATAATACTGATCTTCGGGAAAAAGCTCAGAAAGCTGTTTGTGTATTCGCAGGCTTCTGTGACAAAAGTTTCAGAGTTGCCGACACGGATATTCCCGTGGATGGCAGGAAGGATTCCGCCTACACTGATAGTGGGGTCACAGTCGCCCTCAAGAAGGATGTGGGAAACCATGGAAGTTGTGGTGGTTTTTCCGTGGGTACCGGAAATGGCGATCGGTGTATCGTAGTTACGCATGATCTGGCCGAGAAGTTCCGCACGTGTGAGCATTGGGAGCCCTTTTTCTTTTGCACAGGCAAATTCCGGGTTGTCCGGATGGATCGCTGCTGTGTAGACAACCACATCGACATCATCTTTGATATTGGCTGCACGCTGTCCGTAGTAGATGACGGCACCACGTTCCTCGAGTGTACGTGTAAGAGGACTGGCTTTGGCATCGGAACCGGAGATACGGAAGTTTTCCTCAAGAAGGATCTCGGCAAGGCCGCTCATGCTGATGCCGCCGATACCGATAAAATGAATATGAAGCGGTTTATGAAAGTCTATCTGATACATAATAATCTCCTTATATATATGTTATTTTCGGGGTTCTTTTGTCTGCTTTATTATAACGCCAACAGAAACAATTGAAAAGTGGTACTTTTGGCTAAAAAAATGCTTCTCTGTGGAATATAAAAGTAACCAGAAAATAATATCAAAAAATGTTGAAAATTACCAGAAGAACGAAAAAAACGACAAGTCTTACCAATTCGTGGTATACAATAGCGATAAAAAAAGTAAAATACAATCAAAATAATTGTAAAAAATGTTCACTAATACGGTAAAGTATGCTATAATTAAATAAATAAGAGGAGGAAATAATATGGGATTAATAAAAGCATTTAGTACTTCAAAGTCTTCTGTTTTAGGAGAACAGTTTAAGGAGTACGTAACATGTCCAACAATGGATAAAGGGGTACTAGTACAAAGGGGAATAGTAGAACATGGCAAAGGAAATAAAAATCCTTCTGAGAATATAATATCTAATGGAAGTGTCATTGCTGTACCAGAAGGAACTGCAATGATGGTTATAGAGAATGGTGCAATTTTAGAATTCTCTGCTGTAGCAGGAACATATACTTTTGATAAAGGAACAGAAACTAGTGTCTTTGAAGGTGGTTTTGGTAAGGGCTTAGTTGAAGCTATTAAAAAGATGGGAAAGAGAACAACATTTGGAGGTCAAACTGCTAATGATCAAAGGGTTTATTATATAAACTTACTTGCCATAACAGGTAATAAATTTGGCTCTCCACAACCAAGGAAAATAACTGATGATAAATATGGAATGCTTGAAGTGACTTTTTTTGGCGAGTATGCTATAAAAATAGATGATCCAACTATATTAGTTCAAAATGTAATTGGTTCCAATGCTAAGGATACAATATATTATAGCGATATTCTTGAAGATCAATTTAAAACTAAGTTTGTTGAAAAACTAACGCAAGCAATAACTGTTGTAATGAGAAAACACAAAATACCTTTTGGTGATATTGGTATGTATAATACAGATATAGTAACAGAAATGAATAACCTATTACAAAACGATTTAGTAGAAAAGTATGGTGTTAAAATTTCTGATATAGCAATTGCGGATATTAATTTAACTGATAAATCAATGGAAAGAGTATCCAAGATTGATGACGCTACAATATTCTCAAATAGTTCTCTTCAGTCAGGATTAATGGCTGAGGCAAGTGCTGAAGCAATGAAGAGTGCTGCTTCTAATAGTAATGGAGCAATGATGGGATTCATGGGAATGAATATGGCTCAAAATAGTGGTGCAACAATGATGGGAGCAGTACAAAAAGGCGATACTGTTTCAAATGAGGAAAGAGAAATGCCAGAACCTGGAAGCTTATTTAAGAAAGAAGAACCTAAAAAGGAAGAATCAGTGCAAGAAGCAAATGTAGAAGAAAGCAGTACAGGGCCTAAGTTTTGTCCTAATTGCGGAGCTCCTGCTAATGGTGGAAACTTCTGTACAAACTGTGGTAATAAACTAAGATAGTAAAAAAATTACTATCTCTTTAAATTCATATATTTAGATATAATGTTTAAGAATTATTATATTAAAGAAAGAGGTAGATAAAATGACTGATATAGAAATAGCAAGAAGTATAAATCCTAAAGATATAACTGAAGTAGCCAAAACTCTTGGTATTGAAAATAAAATAGAATTATATGGTAGTAATAAAGCTAAAATATCTTTAGATTTATTAAAGCAAAAGAGAAATAGTAAATTAGTTTTAGTAACTGCCATAAATCCCACTCCAATGGGTGAGGGTAAAACTACGGTCTCAATATCTTTAAATGATGCTTTGCGTAAATTAGGTAAGAAAAGTATTTTAACACTAAGGGAACCATCACTAGGACCAGTATTTGGTGTGAAGGGAGGAGCTACCGGAGGAGGATATGCTCAGGTAATACCCATGGAAGATATTAATCTTCACTTTACTGGGGATTTTCATGCCATAACTACTGCTAATAATTTATTATGTTCAGTGATAGATAACCATATCTATCAAGGCAACACTTTAAATATTGATAAAGTAATATTTAAAAGATGTTTAGATTTAAATGATAGACAGTTAAGGGTAATAAATACAGGGTTATCAAAAGAAAAAAATACTAAAGAGAGAATTGATGGTTTTGATATAACTGCTGCTTCTGAAATAATGGCCATTTTATGTCTTAGTAAAGATTTAAATGACTTAAAGAGAAGACTAGGTAATATTGTAATTGGTTATGATAATAAAGGAAAAGAGATAACTGCTAGAATGTTAAAGGCTGATGGAGCAATGACTGTTTTACTAAAAGATGCTATAAAGCCTAATTTAGTTCAAACCCTCGAAGGTAATCCATGCATCATACATGGTGGACCATTTGCTAATATTGCTCATGGATGTAATAGTGTAATAGCTACTAATATTGCTATGTCACTAGGAGATATAACTGTAACTGAGGCCGGTTTTGGAGCGGACCTAGGAGCAGAAAAATTCTTAGATATAAAATGTCGAAATATTAATACTCACCCTGATGCAGTAGTTCTAGTAGCTACAATTAGATCACTTAAATATCATGGAGGAATGCTTAAAGAGAATATAGCAAAAGAAAGTATTGACTATCTAGAAAAAGGTATGAATAATCTATATAAACATATACATAATTTAAAAGAAGTATATGGACTTAATGTAGTCGTAGCTATTAATAGGTTCAGTGCTGATACAAACAAAGAAATTAGTTTTTTAGAAGAAAAATTAAATAAAATAGATGTAGATTATGCTGTTACTGATGGCTATTCATTAGGTAGTGATGGAAGTATAGAATTAGCTAGAAAAGTTTTAGATAATATTAATAAACCTAATAACTTTAACTATGCTTATGATATAAATGATAGTATTAAAGAAAAGATATATAAAGTATCTGCAAAAATATATGGTGCTAAAGATGTAGAGTATTCAGATGTAGCTTTAGAAAAACTATCACTACTCGAAGAAAAATATAATAATGTACCAATATGTATTGCTAAAACACAGTATTCATTATCGGATGATCCAAAGAATTTGGATCCTAAGAAAGACTATAATATTCATGTGACAGATCTTGTACTAAAGAGTGGTGCAGAATTTATCGTAGTCTTAACTGGAGACATAATGACTATGCCAGGATTACCAAAGGTACCAAATAGTGAGAATATCGATATTATAGATGATGTAACTATAGGAATATTTTAGTATTCCTTTTCTTTATAAATGCTTTATTTTATTAAAATAATGTGCTAAAATACTAAAAGAAAGAAGGAAGAAGTATGAAAGTAGGAATATGTTCATTAGGATGTAAAGTTAATATATATGAAAGCGAATTAGTTACTAATATATTAAAAAATAATAATTATACAGTAGTGGATTTTGAGGATAAAGCAGATATATATATAATAAATACTTGTAGTGTAACTAATGAAAGTGATAAGAAAAGCAGAAAGATGATAAATAGGGCTAAGAAGAATAATCCTGCCGCTATTATTATAGTAATGGGTTGTTATAGCCAGGTTAATGCCGAGGATATAGATGTAGATATTGTCTTAGGTAATAAAGATAAATCTAAAATAGTAGAAATAATTGAAGAATATATAAAAACAAAGCAAAAGAAAAAAATAATATATGATTTAACTAAAGTAGACTTTGAAAAGATGGAAATAACTAATTTTGATAGTCATACTAGAGCTTTTGTAAAAATACAAGATGGATGTAATGCTTTTTGCTCCTACTGTATAATACCCTATGTAAGAGGTAGAGTAAGAAGTAAAGATCCTGAAGATGTTATTAAAGAAGTAACAACACTAGTGGAAAAAGGTTATAAAGAAATAGTACTAACAGGTATTCATACGGGTAGGTATGGAACTGATATAAATACTACCCTTGAAGAACTATTAAATAAATTAGTAAATATACCAAATATATATCGTATAAGATTATCTTCAATAGAGATAAATGAAATAACTCCAGGTATAAAAGAATTATTAAAAGAAAATAAAGTGATGGCTAAACATTTACATATACCATTACAATCAGGATCTAATAAAATATTAAAACTTATGAATAGAAGATATAACAAAGAAGAATTTCTGTCTATGGTAGATAATTTAAGAGATATACCTGATATATCTTTAACTACTGATTTAATCGTAGGCTTTCCAAATGAAGGTGAAGAAGAATTTAATGAGACAATAGATACTCTAAAAAAAATAGGTTTTACTAAGATTCATACTTTTCCATATTCAAAAAGAAAGGGTACCCCAGCGGCCATTATGGATAATCAGGTATTCCCAGAAGAAAAGAAAAAGAGAGTACATAGAATATTAGACTTATCTAATAAGTATGAACATAATTTCTATGAAAGTAAGATAGGCAAAATCTATGATGGTGTAGTAGAGATTCATTCTAATGGTACCACTATTGTTCACACCTCCAACTTTATACCAGTAATTATTAATGATATAGTAGAAGAAGGAACTATAGTTAATGTTAAAATAGAAAAAGTAGAAGATTTAAAAGTATATGGAAGAATAGTTTAAAAGGAGAATAAATATGAGTGAAAACAAGTATGTATATCATGGAAGTCATATACCTGATTTAAAAGTAATCAAACCACATAAGAGTACACATCAGCAAAACTGGGTATATGCCACATCTTCAAAAGCAGTCGCTACCATTTTCTTAAGTAACAAACATAGTGATTTATATTATTACTTGGGTGGTAATGACGAAGATAACAATCTTGTTCTCGTAGAAAGAAAAAAAGGTATGTTTAAGGATATATTTAATGTATCTGGTTCTATTTATAAACTTAGTTCTAAAAACTTTCTTAATGGTATTACTGGCTGGTCTATGGAAGTTGTAAGTAATAGAGAAGAGCAAGTACTTGAAGAAGAAAAAATAACAGATGTTTATGAAGAACTAATAAAATTTAATGATGAGGGAAAAATTAAATTATATTTATATCCTAACAGACCTAGTTATATTCCTTTAGATAATAGTGATTTAATACCTAAAGTAATTAGATAGTCAAAAAAAGGATTAAAAATAGGAAACTTCTTTGAATTGTATCCAGAACTTACTGATAGGTTCTATGAAGAATTAGAAAAAACTAAATAGTAATATATGGAAGAATAGTTTAATATTCTTTCTTTTTTTTCTTAAGCCATTTGTCTTAAGAAGCATAAGTAAGCCTAAGGTCTTCCTTATGAAAACAATTTATGGGAAATTATGTTAAGTAATTGACATCAAAAAAGAGTAATGCTATAATTCATATAGTCAAGAAATTATGCATGGATACATAATATAAAAATGGAGGTTAAAATGATAAAACTATTAAAGAAATTAACTAAAAAAGATTGGCTTTTTGTATTTATAAGTGTACTTTTAATAGTATTTCAAGTATGGTTAGAATTAAAAATGCCAGATTACATGTCTAATATTACTCAGTTAGTACAAACTAAAGGAGCAGATATGAAAGATATTTTAAAGGAAGGCTCTTATATGCTATTATGTGCTTTAGGTAGCCTACTTAGTGCGGGAATAGTAGGATATTTTATTTCAGGAATAGCAGCTTCTTTCTCATTTAATGTAAGAGAGGCAATCTTTAAGAAAGTACTTAATTTAGATACTAGTGAAATAAAGAACTTTTCTACTAGTAGTCTAATAACAAGAACTACTAATGATATAACTCAGGTAGAAATGCTAATTGGAATGGGTCTTCAATTAATGATAAAGGCTCCAATTACTGCTGCTTGGGCCATTACTAAAATATTAGGTAAGAGTCTAGAGTGGAGTATGGCTACAGCGGTAGCAGTCATAATTCTAATTACCACTATAATTATTCTAATGATTATAGTTATGCCAAGATTTAAGATAGTTCAAAATCTTATTGATAAGATAAATTCAGTAACTAGAGAAAATTTAACTGGTATTAGGGTAGTAAGAGCATTTAATGCTGAAAAATATCAAGAAGATAAATTTAATAAAGTAAATAATGATTTAACTAATACACAAATGTTTAATCAAAAAGCATTTAATATTCTAAGTCCTATGATGAATATAGTGATGCATACTCTAACATTATCTATCTATTTCATTGGAGCCCTTCTAATTGATAAGGCTTTAATGGGAGATAAAATAGTTTTATTTGGAGATATGATTGTCTTTTCATCATACGCTATGCAGGTAATAATGTCTTTCTTAATGCTTGCTATGATCTTTATGATGTTACCTCGTGCTAATGTGTCTGCAAAAAGAATAAATGAAGTACTAGATACAGAAGTAACAATTGAAGATGGTAAAGTAACTAAGAATAAGAATGGTTTAAGGGGGACTGTTGAATTTAAAAATGTATCATTTAAATATCCTGATGCTGATGAATATATCTTAGAAAATATTAGTTTTACTGCTAATGAAGGAGATACTGTTGCTTTTATAGGATCTACTGGTTCTGGTAAGAGTACATTAATAAATTTAATACCAAGATTCTATGATGCTACTGAGGGTGAAATACTAGTAAATGGTATTAATGTTAAAGATTATAAAGAAGAATATTTACATAATATTGTTGGATATGTTCCTCAGAAGGCTGTTATGTTCTCTGGTACTGTAGAGTCAAATATTACTTATGGTAAGAGTATTTTAGGTAAACCTGATAAAAAGAAGATTAATGAAGCGTTAAAAGTATCACAGGCTTATGAATTCGTTTCAAAACTAGAAAAGAAAGAAAAAAGTCATATAGCCCAAGGCGGTACTAATGTTTCAGGAGGTCAAAAACAAAGATTATCAATTGCTAGAACTATTGCCAGAAGTCCTGAAATATATATATTTGATGATTCGTTTAGTGCTTTAGACTATAAAACAGATTCAGTACTAAGAAAAGAATTAAAAAAATATACTAAGAAGGCTACTAGTCTAATTGTAGCACAAAGAATAGGAACAATTATGAATGCTGATAAAATAATTGTTTTAGATAAGGGTAAATGTGTTGGAATAGGTACTCATAGTGAACTTATGAAAACTTGTGAAGTATATAAGGAAATTGCCCTTTCACAAGTAACAAAGGAGGAACTAGAAAATGCATAACGGTAAAGAAGAAAAAAGAAATACTCCTCCAAGAGGGGGTCATGGTCCAATGAGGACCATTGAAAAGCCAAAGAATTTTGGCGAGGCTCTATCTAAATTATTTAAAAGTTTAAATGATTTTAAAGTACTACTAATAATATCTTTAGTATTAGCGGGTCTATCAGCAATCTTAGCTTTAGTATCACCGGATAGATTATCTGATTTAACTGATGAGATATCTAAGGGTTTAACTATTAATACTACTAATATGGAAAAACTACAAGATGATTTGTTAACTAATCTTAACGAAGAAACTTTTGCGGGTATATTAAATCTAAATATTGATGAGAGTACTATTTATAAAGTAAATACTGCTAGTATATCAGCTTTAGATAAAGAAAAGTTTAATAATACTATCAGTGCTATGACTAAAGAAAATGCTACTACTTCATTAGGTAAATTACCAGATAGTGTATTAGATATTATACTTGAAGATTCTACATATAATGATATATTAATAACTAAGGAAGATAAAATTAATCTACTTAAATCATTATCTAATTATAATAGTGAGACTAAAGATTATTCATTTATAACTAAACTTCCAGATAGTATAAATAATGTCTTATTTCCTAGTTCTACTATTGATAATATTGAAATAACTACTAAAGATAAAGTAGAATTTATTAGTAAGATGTCTACCTTAAAGAAAGATGCTTCAGTAAATGAAATATATAAAATAGTAGAAACATTACCTAATAGTATTCAAAAATTAGTTAATCCAAAGATGAATGTTGAAAAAATAACTAAGATGGCTACTATATTATTAATTATATATGTAATAAGTGCTACATTTAGTTATCTTGAGGGTATATTTATGGTTAAAGTAGCCAATAACTATGCTAGGAGATTAAGAAATAAAATATCATTAAAGATAAATAAATTACCCCTTAAATTCTTTGATCACAACCTATCAGGAGATATTTTATCTAGAGTAACTAATGATGTAGATACAATTGCTCAGTCATTAAATCAAAGTTTATCTACTTTAGTATCTTCAATTACATTATTTATTGGTTCAATTATTATGATGTTTGTAACTAACTATATACTAGCTATAACCGCTATTGTATCTAGTTTAATAGGATTTATATTAATGTTTATAATTCTTAATAAATCACAAAAGTATTTTACTAAGAGACAAGAAGAACTTGGTAATTTAAATGGTTACATAGAGGAAGTATATTCTGGATTAAATGTTGTTAAAACTTGTAATGGGACTGATGAGTCTACTAAAGAATTTGATAAGTTAAATAAAAAACTTTATACTTGTAATAGAAAGAGCCAGTTTTTATCAGGATTAATGCAACCTATCATGGGCTTTGTTGGTAACTTTGGTTATGTTGCTGTATGTGTTGTAGGTGCTCTTCTAGTATCAAAAGATATTATATCATTTGGTACAATAGTAGCCTTCATAATCTATGTAAGATTATTTACTAATCCATTATCACAAATAGCTCAGTCTATGACCTCACTTCAGACAACAGCAGCGGCTAGTGAAAGAGTATTTGCTTTTCTAGAGGAAAAAGAAATGTCTAAAGAGATAAATATTACTAAGAAATTAGATAAGAATAAAGTAAAAGGGAAAATAGAATTTAAAAATGTTAAGTTTGGGTATGATGAAGATAAAATTATCATTAAAGACTTTACTGCTACTGCAAAACCAGGTCAAAAGATAGCTATTGTTGGTCCAACAGGAGCGGGTAAAACTACTATGGTAAACTTACTTATGAAGTTCTATGAAATTAATTCTGGTGATATTAAGATAGATGGTGTATCTATTAAAGAGTTAACTAGAGAAAATATTCATGATTTATTTACTATGGTACTTCAAGATACTTGGTTATTTAATGGTACTGTTAAAGAAAATATTGTTTATAATAGAAAGAATATTGGTGATAAGAAAGTAAAAGAAATATGCAAAGTAGTAGGAGTAGATCATTTTATTAAAACACTACCTAATGGTTATGATAGCGAAATATCTGATACTGATTCTATTTCAGCAGGACAAAGACAGTTACTTACTATTGCTCGTGGTATGATTGAGAATGCTCCTTTCTTAATTTTAGATGAAGCTACATCTAATGTAGATACTAGAACTGAAGAATTGGTACAAAAGGCTATGGATAAGTTAATGGAGAATAAGACGTCATTTATTATAGCTCATAGATTATCTACTATTAGAAATGCTGATTTGATATTGGTTATGAAAGATGGTAATATTATTGAGACTGGTAATCATGATAAGCTTATGAAAGAGAATGGTTTCTATGCTAGTTTGTATAATTCTCAGTTTGAAAGCTTAAAATAATTATTTGTTTATCCTCTTAAGTCTAGGCCTTAAGAGGCAAAAGAGAGCCTTAAAATAAGTCTCTCTTTTGAATATTTTGGTTATAAAATATCTAGTTTTATTTTAATATTTATGGTAAAATACTAGAGAAAGAAGGAATATATTATGATATATTTAGATAATAGTGCTACTACTATGGTAGATGATAGAGTCTTAGAAACATTTAATAAGGTATGTAAAAATTATCCAGGTAATTCTAATTCATTACATAGTCTAGGAATAAAATCAAAAGAATTAGAGGAATATGCTACTGAAAAGATAAGCAATTTACTAGGAGTAAAACCTAGTGAAATAATATATACTTCAGGAGCTTCTGAATCAAATAATACAGTATTAAAAGGAGTAGCTTCTAAATATAAAAATCGTGGTAATCATATAATTACTACACCTCTAGAACACTCATCAGTATTAGAAACTTGTAAATATTTAGAAAGCAAAGGATTTATTATTGATTATGTTAAAATAAAAGATAATGGTTTAATAGATATTGAAGATTTAGAAAGACTATTAACAGATAATACTATTTTAGTTTCAGTAGCTTATGTTGATAGTGAACTGGGTATAAGACAAGATATAGATACTATTAGTAAGATAGTAAAAAAACATCCTAAGTGTTATTTCCATGTTGATGCTACTCAGGCTATTGGTAAAATAAAGGTAGATCCTACTAGTATAGATTTTATTAGTATGTCTGCTCATAAAATATTTGGCTTAAAAGGAATAGGTCTATTAATAAAAAAAGATAATAATGAGAAAGTTCCTAAAAATTTCGTAGGAGTGGTTCCTATGAATACAAAAGTGCTTTCATTAGTAGTTGATAATGGGGTATGTACAGTTGATTTTTCAAAAGAAATATTAAGTGTAACTGCTAGTATGGAAGAAAAAATGATAGAAGCGATTATTTATACTTTAACATCAAGTGAAGAAGTTAAGAGTGTAATAATTAAAGTAGAAAACAAAGTATTAGAAAGGTTACCAAATTCTAATCAACTTTTGCCTAATGTATTAGATAGAAGTTATGGAATTAATAAAGATTATGATATAAATAATTTATATGATTTAACTAAAACGACAGTATATTATAGTAAACTGAATGATAAAGAGGTATATTATGTACCAGTAACTAAAATAACAAATAATAATGAAGATAAAATAAGTGTAATAGTAAGTGAACTTAAAAGTAGTGTGCTTTATCAAAGTAATTTAAATAGTTATCTTAATTCTAAAGCAGAATTACTTGATTATAAAAAAGAAGAAGATGTGATGAAATTAACTTTTAATGATAAGATATTTTATTCTATGTATGATAAAAATATATTGGAAGAAGTAGTATATACAATAGGAAAAAGTGTAAAAGATAATTATGATGTTAATGAAGTAGTGTTTTATGTAGGGGATGAAATGATTACAAAGTATTAAAAAAACTCTAGGCTTATAACCTAGAGTTAATTTTTCATAAATGGTGACTCCGAGACGATTCGAACGTCCGACCGACGGCTTAGAAGGCCGTTGCTCTATCCTGCTGAGCTACGGAGCCAAATCACTTAATACCTTTAAAGTATACAATAATTTTTGAATAATATCAAGTCCTTTTTATTAATTTGTGCAAAATTTTGAAATATATGCATATGCAAGAAAGTGTAAAACTTGTGCGTAAAATCTTGTGTCAAATAAAATAAAAAAAGTAATTCTCATACTTTTATCGTATAAGTATTATAGGAGGGCGAAATATGACTAAGAAAGTGGAGGTATTACAAGAAGATAAATATGACTGTGCAGCTGCTTCGTTATTATCACTTATAAGGTACTATGGTGGTAATATGTTCATAGAAGATGTAAGAAGGCTAATAAATACCACTAAAATGGGTACAAATGCCTATGACTTAATTAGTGGTGCTAAAACGATTGGCTTTGATGGAATGGGTGAAAAAGTTTCCTTTAAAGAATTAATAAAAGAATTATATAATATTGAAGGAGAAGAAAACATAAAAGAATTTTTATGGGATAAAGTAAAAGAAGTAAATAAATTAATGCCAAAATATAAATATGTGAGAGAAATGATAATAACAGAAGAACCATTAGTAAAAACAACTACTTTAAAAATTAAAAGACATGAAGAATTGAAAAAAGTATTAGGAAAATAAATATTACAGTAATATTACAAGATGTAAAGAAATGTTACATCTTGTAATATTTTTGTAATAAAAGTGTTAGAAAAGTGTAATACAAAAACAACCAGTAACTATTGTAATTTTTTGTTGAATAATATGTTGTCTCCATTGATTCCAAGAAAATGTATATTAAATTTCTTTTTTGTTCTGGAAATTCTATATTTGTTTTCTCTGGTCTTACATATTCTTTTGATATAAAACTCGAATCATGTGTCTGATTCTCTATATATTCTTTTATATCTGTTGTTTCTACTATTTTATGTACTTATCGTTTCAAATTAATTAATTCTTCCAATAAGGTATCTGAAGTAGTAATTA
>OHSJ01000461.1_pt1 | contig 17398 bp, 10 predicted proteins | sample 1578561 | NCBI WGS metagenome assembly OHSJ01 (sample SAMEA3879571, study PRJEB24766) | human gut metagenome | biome: human-associated habitat; feature: feces | place: USA | collected 1985/1987 | reverse complement strand
TATGTCGCTTTCCATCGGCTTATGGCGGATATCAATCAGCTGGCATACTAATGCCAGGTTGTCCGAACCAGAAAGATATTTGCTGATAAAGCCGGACCATAAATCTTTATTGGATTTGCCTGTTTTGGCAAAGCCGTAACCGGGCAAATCGACAAGGTAAAACTGTGCTGTATCGGCGCCGCCTTCTACATTGCGTTTGGCATTCAGCAAATAGTAGTTAATTGTTTGCGTTTTGCCGGGGGTGGCGCTTACGCGTGCCAGCCCGTTGCGGCGGCAGAGCGAGTTAATAAGAGAAGATTTGCCGACATTGGAGCGCCCGATAAAGGCGGCTTCAATCATTTGCGGCGAAGGGTACTGTTCTGCCTTAACGGCAGACGTGACAAACTGCGCACGGACTATGTCCCAAACTCCTTTGTTCATCGCGTTAATCCTCCAATGCTATTTTTAACACCTCGTCCATATGTTTTACGGGAATAAAGTGCATTTTTGCACGTACGTTTGCGGGCAGTTCTTCCAAATCCTGCTCGTTTTTAGCCGGCATAATAATGGTTTTTACGCCGTAGCGGTGGGCAGCCAGGAATTTTTCCTTAATGCCGCCAACCGGAAGCACTCTGCCGGAAAGCGTTATTTCACCTGTCATGGCAAGGTTCTTTTTAACTTTGCGGCCCGTTAATGCCGATATCATTGCCGTTGCCATGGTAATGCCAGCCGAAGGCCCGTCTTTAGGTATTGCGCCTTCCGGAAGGTGAATATGAATATCGGTAGTTTCGTAAAAATCTTTGTCAAGGCCAAGTTCATATGCGCGCGAGCGGATGTAGGTATAACCTGCCTGGGCAGATTCCTTCATAACGTCGCCAAGCTGGCCCGTTAACGCAAGATGCCCTTTGCCTTTGCAGGCCACAACTTCTACCTTAAGCAGTTCGCCGCCGACGCGGGTCCAGGCAAGGCCGGTGCAGATGCCGGCTGCTGCTTCGAGGCTTACATCGTCTTCCAGATAAATTACTTTGCCGAGATATTTATGTAAATTTTTAGCTGTTACTTTTGCGCTTTTGGCTTCGCCGTTAACAATGCGCAGAGCGGTTTTACGGCAGACTGCCGCAATTTTGCGTTCCAGATTGCGCACGCCTGCTTCGCGCGTATAGCCGCGTATAATCATGCGCAGAGCATCTTCCGTTATGGAAAGCGTTTTAGCGGTTAAGCCGTTATTCTGGCGTTCTTTCGGCAAAAGATGCAGTTCGGCAATTTTTACCTTTTCATCTTCGGTATAGCTGGAAAGCTGCACCACTTCCATACGGTCAAGCAGTGCGGGCGGAATTGTTTCCACGGTGTTGGCAGTTACAATCCAGAATACCTGCGACAGGTCGAAAGGTATTTCAACATAATGGTCGCTGAAGGTGTTGTTCTGTTCCGGGTCTAAAACTTCAAGCAGTGCAGAAGCAGGGTCGCCGCGGAAATCGGACGACATTTTGTCCACTTCGTCCAGCAGGAAAACCGGGTTCATAACGCCGCAGGTTTGCATGCCGTGAATAATGCGGCCCGGCATTGCGCCGATATAGGTGCGGCGGTGTCCGCGGATTTCCGCTTCGTCATGCACGCCGCCCAGCGACATGCGTGTAAATTTGCGGTCGATTGCGCGGGCAACGGACTGCGCAAGCGAAGTTTTGCCCACGCCCGGCGGCCCGACAAGGCACAGAATAGGCCCTTTGCCGCTTTTGGTAAGAGCACGCACCGCAAGGTATTCCAAAATACGCTCTTTAACTTTTTCAAGGCCGTAGTGGTCTTTGTTAAGCACTTTTTCGGCGTGTTTTAAATCAAAGTTATCCTTGCCGTAAATGCCCCATGGCAAAGCAAGAAGCGTTTCCACATAATTGCGGATAACGCCGCTTTCTGCCATCATCGGCGGCATTTTATACAAGCGGTCAAGCTCTTTGTTAATTTTATCTGCTACTTCGGGCGGCAGGTCGCGGCCTTCCATCTGCTTTTTGTATTCGTCAACTTCGGCCTGGCGTTCGTCGCCTTCGCCAAGTTCCTTGTTAATAACCTTAATTTGCTCGCGCAGATAATATTCACGCTGGTTTTTTTCTATTTGTTTGCGTACTTCCTGCGTAATGTTTTTTTCGAGTTCGGCAATTTCAAGTTCTTTGCACAAAAAAGTATGCAGCTTGTGCATACGCTCTTTTACATCGGCAAGTTCCAGCAGTTCTTCTTTTTCGTCAATGCTGATTGTTAAATAACCGGCAATGATATCGGCAATTTCACCGGCGGTAGTTATGTTTTTAAAGTTAAGCATAACTTCGGTAGTTACTTTTTTGCCGGTAACAAGCCATTTTTCAAAGCTTTGCAGCAGCACGCGGCGCATGGCTTCGGTTTCGGAATTTTCTTCCGGCTCAATGCTGGCTACCGGCATGGCAAAACCTTCAAGGTAAGTATCTTTAAAAGGCGCGTCAATTAACGAAGTAAGTTCTGCCCTTTCAAGCCCCTGAATTAAAATACGGATTGCCCCGCTCGGCAGTTTTAAAAGCTGCTTAATTTCGGCAACAACGCCATAATTATACAGTTCTTCGCGTTTTGGGTCTGCGATTTCGGCATCGCGCTGAGTTACCAGCAGTATTTTTTTATCAAGCTGCATGGCAGCATTAACCGCATTTATTGATTTATCCCTGCCTACATCAAGGTTTACCGTCATTCCCGGGAATACGATAATTCCTCTTAACGCCAGCAGGGGCATTAATTTTCCTGATGCTTCCATTTATATTAGCATCCCCCTATTTTATATTAAAATTCAAATCTCTTATAATTGTATCACAAAAGGCCCATAAAACCAAAAAGAGGGAAGGTTAAAATCCCCTTCCCCCATTATTTTTCTTTCAGCCTGCCGCCACAATCATTTTAGGTTCTGCATGATTGCGGATGGAATCGGCCGTTACAATACATTTTACAACATCACTGCGCGAAGGCACGTCGTACATTACATTGCGCATTACCGCTTCAATAATGGCTCGCAGTCCACGCGCACCGGCACTGCGTTTCAGTGCTTCTTCGGCAATGGCATCGAGTGCATCCGGCTCAAATTCAAGCTCTACATTGTCCATGGCCAAAAAGTGCTGATACTGTTTTACCAGTGCGTTTTTAGGCTCCTGCAAAATCTTAATCAGCGCAGCCTTGTCCAGTGCTTCAAGCGTTACAACAACCGGCAGGCGTCCGGCAAATTCCGGTATCAAACCGAATTTCATCAAATCTTCCGGCAATACCTTTTTAAAGGTATCCGTCAGGCTGATTTCGTCTTTGGTTTTAATATCGGCGCCAAAGCCCATATTCTTTTTGCCCGTGCGTGCGCTGATGATGCTTTCCAGCCCGTCAAACGCGCCGCCGCAGATGAACAGAATATTTGTGGTATCAATCTGCAAAAATTCCTGGTGCGGATGTTTGCGCCCGCCCTGCGGCGGAACGTTGGCAACCGTGCCTTCCAGAATTTTCAGCAGAGCCTGCTGTACGCCTTCGCCGGAAACATCCCTCGTAATGGAAGGATTTTCGGACTTGCGCGAAATTTTGTCAATTTCATCAATGTAGATAATGCCGCGCTGTGCGCGTTCAATATCGTAATCCGCATTTTGGATTAAACGCAGCAGAATGTTCTCCACGTCCTCGCCTACATAACCGGCCTCCGTTAAAGCGGTGGCGTCGGCAATGGCGAAAGGAACCTGCAATATTTTTGCCAGAGTCTGTGCCAGCAGTGTTTTGCCGCTGCCGGTAGGCCCAAGCATTAAAATGTTGGATTTTTGCAGTTCAACATCCTTGTCGCCGGGAACATGGTTAAGTTCGTAGTCAATGCGTTTATAGTGGTTGTAAACGGCTACGGCAAGGGTTTTTTTAGCTTCTTCCTGGCCGATTACATATTCATCCAAAATTGCTTTTATTTCTTTGGGTTTGGGCAGTTCGGCAATTTCAGTATGGTTTACAGCCCTTGCCCGCATTTCTTCTTCAAGCATTTCATTGCAGAGTTTTATACACTCATCGCAAATAAACAAATCACCTTCGCCAAGCACTTTGCTGAACATTTTGCTGACCTGCGCTTCGCGCTTGCCGCAGAAAGAGCAAACCGGGGCATCATGGTGATTGTCCCCACCGAATTTCATTTTGAGTATCTCCTTAAAGCCTTTATTTTTCATTAGCAGGTTTACGCGATACCACTTCGTCAATCAGACCGTATTCTTTGGCTTGCTGGCTGGACATGTAGTTATCGCGGTCAGTATCCTGCGCAATCTTTTCTTTGGTTTGTCCGGTATGGCTGGCTAAAATACCGTTCATTTCATCACGGAGGCGCAGAATTTCGCGCGCGGTGATTTCAATTTCGGAAGCCTGCCCCTGAACGCCGCCCAGCGGCTGATGAATCATAACTCTGGAGTACGGCAGGGCAAAACGTTTGCCAGGAGCACCGGCAGCCAGAAGCACGGATGCCATGCTGGCGGCCATGCCCATGCAGATTGTGGAAACATCAGGCTTTATGTACTGCATTGTATCATAAATTGCCAGGCCGGCGCTTACGCTGCCGCCCGGGCTGTTAATGTAGAGATGGATATCCTTATCGGGGTCTTCCGACTCTAAAAAGAGCAGCTGGGCGATAACGAGATTGGCCATAGTATCATCTATTTCGCCGGTAACAAAAACTATCCTGTCCTTTAAAAGGCGGGAATATATATCGTAAGAGCGTTCTCCGCGGTTTGACTGTTCTACAACTATTGGCACATAATTCATTATTGTCACACCCCTTTACTGTGGTTTAACCGCGCTTAAATTATTTCGCGCTGTCAATGATTACATGGGCAGCTTTGCGGCGCAGAATGTTTGCGAGCAGCAGGCCCATAGTGCCATTGGATTTAATGATTTTCTTAACGTCTTCAAGAGTTGCGCCATGCTGGGAAGCGATAGCGGAAAGTTCGCTGTCAACATCTTCCATGGATACCTGGATGTTTTCAGCTTTGGCAATAGCGTCAAGAACAAGGTCGGTTTTAACGTTTTCAACAGCAGCGTCATGCTGGCGTTCACGAAGCTGTTTCATGTCGATGCCGCTGTACTGCATGTACTGTTCCAGAGTGAGTTTGCGTGCTTCAAGGCTCATGCGCATTTCGTCAATCATCTGGGTTACGCGGTCTTCAATCATGATTTCGGGAACTTCAAATTCCGCATTAGCAACTGCAAGGTCAATCAGTGCTTTTTCATAAGCAATCTGTGCATTGTTTTCAGCTGCTTTCTGCATGCGTTCTTTGTAGCTTGCGCGCAGTTCTTCAACGGTTTTGCAATCGCTGTTTGCTGCTACATATTCATCGGTAAGTTCCGGCAGTTCTTTGCGTTTTACGTCCTGTACGTTTACTTTGAAGATTGCCTGTTTGCCGGCCAGTTCTTTAACAAAGTATTCTTCCGGGAAGGTTACGTCCACATCGGTGGAATCGCCTTTTTTAAGGCCTACAAGCTGGTCTTCAAAACCGGGGATAAAGGAGTTGGAGCCAACTTCCAGAGGATAGCCTTTGCCTTCGCCGCCGCTGAACGGTTCGCCGTCAACGGTGCCTGCAAAGTCGATAATGGCAAAGTCGCCTTTTTCAATTACAGCGCCTTCTTCAGCTTCTACCATTTTTGCATGGCGGCTGCGCAGGCCCTGTACCTGTTCTTCAACTGCTTCGTCGGTAACTTCAACTGCTTCTTTTTCTACATGCAGTTCTTTGTAATCACCAAGTTTAACTTCCGGTTTGAGGGTTACTTTAATGGTAAGTTCCATATCTTTGTTTTCTTCAAATACGGAATCTTCAACCTTCGGGTCGGATACCGGAATCAGTTTTTCCTGTTCCAGAGCTTCGGTATAGCACTGGTTAGCAACCAGTTCAAATGCTTCTTGTTTTACTGCTTCTTTGCCATAGTGCATTTCGATAATATTGCGGGGGGCTTTGCCTTTACGGAAGCCGGGGATATTTACCTGGCCTGCAATTTTTGCAACGGCTTTTTTAAAGCCTTTGTTTACTTCCTCTGCGGGCAAAGTGATTTTAAGAGTTGCGTCGTTGCCGACTCTTTCTACTGTTACGTTCATTAATAAATCCTCCCTTAATTATATGTGCTGATTATTACAGCATGTTTTTTACATTAGTTTTATTGTTAAAAATGCAGCTGTTTACACACATTGCTCATAATATAATATCACAACCAGCGGTACTTGACAAGAATTTTACTGCTATTCCTACAATATATCATTATTCTTTTCTGAATAAATTCAAAAAACCCGGCAGTAAACTGCCGGGCTGACAATTCATGGAGCGGAAAACGAGATTCGAACTCGCGACCCCCTCCTTGGCAAGGAGGTGCTCTACCACTGAGCTATTTCCGCATCTCTCAACAACAGAATTAATTATACAGCAGTAAAATCTGTTTGTCAACAACTTTTTTAATTAATTTTAAAAAATTCCCAAAACAATCTGGCTTATATTTTTGGAATGGTCGGAAACGCGCTTCAGGTTTATTAAAATTTCCATCATCATAAACCCGGCAACAGGGTCGCAGCGTTTTTCGTTAAGGCGCACAATATGGTTTTTGCGGATTTCTTTCTGCGCTTTTTTTACCTGACGGCAAATATCCCACGCTTCCTGCGCCAGCACCTTATCGTTATTGGCAAGCGCTTCCATGGCTTTGCCGCTGGCCTGCATAACCAGTTCGCCCAAAGCGCGCAGTTCGGTTTTGGCTTCTTCGCTGAATTTAACATCGTCTTCAAACATGCGGCGTGCATCTTTGGCAAGCGCTTCGCCGTGGTCGCCGATACGTTCAATATCCGTGCAGGCGTGCAGCAGCCTTGTATGCATTGCCGAAAGTTCGGCGCCCATTTCCTTTTCGCTCATTTTGGTAAGGTAACGGGTTATGTCTTCTTCAAGCGCATCAATTACAGGCTCATGCTCCAGCACGTATTTAATTTTATTTTCGTCCTTGTCTTCCAATGCCTGCATACCTACTTCAACATTATGGCGCGCCATGTTGCCCATGCGCACAATTTCCTTAACGGCAAGCCCCATGGCAATGGAAGGAGTTACCAGCATTTTCTCATCAAGATATGCCGGTTTGCGAGAAATAATTTCGCCTTTGCCCGGCAGGCATTTTTCTATAAATTTAATGTATAAACCGGTAAACGGCATAAACAACAGTGTATTTACCACGTTAAACGCCGTATGCGCGTTGGCAATCTGGCGTGCAATATCGTCCGCCGGGGAAATTGCCAGCACCAGTTTTATAAACAGCCCCATAAAGGTTATAAAAATAATGCTGCCGATAAAGTTAAACATTACATGCGCCAGCGCTACCCTTTTGGCCGTAATATTGGCACGCAGCGAAGCAAGCACCGCCGTAATGCAGGTACCGATATTATCGCCCAGAAGCACTGGAATTGCGCCTTCAAGCGGAATAAGCCCCTGATTGGCAATGGCAATTAAAACGCCGATTGTTGCGCTGCTGGACTGAATGACCATGGTCATTACAAGGCCTACGCCCACGCCGAGAATCGGGTTATCGGAAAAGCGGCCGATAAAATCAATAAAGCCCTGATATTCGCGCAGCGGCATTACGGAATCGCTCATCATTTCCATGCCCAGCATTAAAATGCCGAAGCCCAAAATTACCTGGCCGATATATTTGCCGCGCTGGCGTTTTGCCAGAAGATGCACGGCAAAACCGATAGCAAGGAACAGAGTGATGTAATCGGTAAGCTTAAAGGCAATAAGCTGTGCCGTCATGGTTGTGCCGATATTGGCACCCATTACAACGCCGAAGGCCTGCTTTAAATTCATCAGCCCTGCGTTTACAAAGCCAACCGTCATTACCGTTGTGGCACTGCTCGACTGCAAAATACCTGTTACAACGGCGCCAAGCGCAACAGCCACCGGCAGAACGCCCGTCAGCTTTTCCAGTATTTTTTGCAGCTTCTCGCCTGCGGCACGCTGCAGGCCTTCGCCCATAAGCTGCATGCCGTATAAAAATAACGCCAGTCCTCCCAAAAATCCGAAAAAGTAAACCATAAGCCCTCCTGTAAGTTGTTTAACTTAATTTTTACTTATACTTTACATTTATTATACAAGATTAAAGAGGAATGGTACAAGTGATTTTCATTTATTTTGTAACAGATAATACAAAAGGCCCTGCAATTTGCAGAGCCCCGTTTATTATGCGTTTGCCTCTCCGGCAGGTTTATAATGTTTTTCTTTCCATTTTTCAAATTCCATATACACAACCGGCACAACCAGAAGGGTGAGCATGGTTGAAGTGATGAGGCCGCCAACAAGCACCACGCCCATAGACTGGCGCAGTTCCGCGCCTTCGCCGATGCCCATCGCGATAGGCAGCATGCCTAAAATTGTTGAAAGCGTCGTCATCAGTATCGGGCGCAGGCGCAATGAGCAGGCTTCCAGCGTTGCGCTGCGTATATCAAGCCCTTTTTCGCGCTGCTGGTTGGCATAGTCAATCAGCAAAATAGCATTTTTGGTAACAAGCCCCAAAAGCATGGTAAAGCCAATCATACTCATCATGTTGGCTGTCTGCCCCGCCATTAAAAGGCCAAGCACGGCGCCCACTACTGCAAACGGCAGCGAAGCCATAATAATTACCGGCTGGCTGAAGCTTTCAAACTGCGCCGCCAGAACCATATAAACAACTACAACCGCCAGCACAATGGCCTTAACAATTTCGTTAAACGAACGTGACATTGTATCGGCTTCGCCAATCAGTTTGTAGTTGTAGCCCTGCGGCATATTCATGCCGGGTATCAGCTCGTTTTGTATTTTGGCAATCAGTTCGCCCGGAGATGTGCCTACCGTGTTGGCGTAAACAACAATCTGGCGCTGCTTGTCCTCGCGTTCAATACGCGTCGGGCCGCTGCCAAGGCTTATGTCGGCAACGTCGCCCAGGCGGATGAACTGCCCGTCCGGCGAAGATACGCGCAGATTTTTAACGTCATTAATATCGGTACGCTTGCTTTCCGGCAGCTGCAAAATAATATCGTAGTCGTTATCGCCGATTGTAAAGCTGTTGCCTGTGCTTTTGCCCATAAAGGCCATTTCCACAACTTCACCGACGGAATAAGAATCGAGCCCCAAAAGGCTGGCGCGCGCCTGGTCGAGCCTGATTAAAATTTCCGGCTGTTCGTCCGAATCGGAAATATCGACATCCGTTGCGCCCGGAACTTTACGCACCAAATCGGCAAGCTCCAGCGCGTATTCTTTAAGCTGTTTAATATCGCTGCCGCGCAGGCCAATCTGCACCGGCCTGCTGTCGCCGCGGCCGCGCCCCTGATTGGACACTACCGTAACACTCAGCCCCTGAACGTTGCGCACTTCGGCACGCAGGTCATCCATAATCTGCTGCATGGTGCGGTCACGCTCGTTACTAGGCACAAGGCGGATATCAATAGAGCCCTGGTTTACCGGGTTGCGCCCGTTGCCGATATTCAGCGCCGCTATTTTTACTTCCGGCATGGCCGTTATTTCTTTTTGCAAAGGTGTTGCCAGCGCTACCGTTTTTTCCATACTGGTGCCGATAGGCGCTTTAAAATTAACGGTAAACTCGCCGGAATCGTACGTCGGCTGGTATTCCGTACCTACAAACGGCAGCAGCACAATATTCATTGCCAGCGAAACTATACCGGCGGCAATAACTTTTTTGGGGTTGTTCAGCGCCGCTTCCATAATACCGCTGTACAAACCACGGAAAATCTGAAAGCCCGCTTCAAATTTATCAAGCGCCAGCTGTACATATTTGTTGCGGTGGCTTTCGCCCGGCTTTTCTTCTTTCAGCCAGTAGGCGGAAACCATTGGCGTAAGCGAAAATGCTACCAGAGTGGAAAACGCTATGGCAAAGGCAACCGTTAAGCCGAACTGTTTAAAATACTGGCCGATAATTTCGCCCATGCTGCCAACCGGTACAAACACTGCCATTAACGACAGCGACGTTGCCAGTATTGCCAGGGAAATTTCCTGCGTTGCTTCTTTGGCTGCCATAAACGGCGTTTTGCCCATTTCGATATGGCGGAAAATGTTTTCGATTACAACAATCGCGTCGTCTATCAAAATACCTACCGCAAGGCTCAGCGCCATCAGCGACATGTTGTTTAAGGTAAAATCCATTGCCTTCATCATAAAGAAGGTTGCAATTATTGATGTTGGTATGCACAGGCCGCCGATAATGGTGGCACGGAAGTTGCCGAGGAACATATAAGTTATAAACAGCGCCAGCGCACCGCCAAAGAAAATCGTGTTCCACACGTCGGCAATGTTTTCGCGTACGTAGGTAGACTGGTCGCGCACAATATCAACCTTAATATCGGGCGGAATTACGCGCTGTTTAAGCTCTTCCATTTTGGCGTTAACGCGGTCGGTAACGTCAACCGTGTTGGTTTTGGATTGTTTGCGCACGAAGGTCATAACGCAGGGTACGCCGTTGGCACTGGCGAAGGTGTCTTCATCCTCCCAGCCGTCAATAACGTCCGCCACATCGCCAATGTACACGGCCTTACCGTTATGGTTGGCAATAACAACTTTTTTAATATCGTCGATATTGCTGTATTTGCCAATGGTACGCACGGTTATTTCCATGTCGTGGTTTCTGGCTTTGCCGCCCGGCGTATTGTAGTTTTCGTCATCTACCTTCTGCAGCAGGTCCTGAAACGAAATTCCGTATTCCATTAACTTGTCAGGCTTTGCCACAAGACGTATTACACGCTGGCTGGCGCCTACCGCAGTTACTTCGGCAACGCCTTCAACCATCTGCATTTCGTCAAGAATGCTGTCTTCTATTAAACGGCGTATTTCACCGCGGCTGCGCGATTCGGAAGAAAACGTGTACGCAACAATGGACTGGGAGGTTAAATCAACAGTTTGTACTACCGGTTCGTCGATATCGTCCGGCAGACGGTTGCGCACACTGGCAACCTTTTCGCGCACTTCGCTGGCCATAGCCTGCGGGTCTACGCCCATGTTAAACTCCAGTACGGTTTCGCTGTAGCCTTCAAGCACGGTACTGGAAATTGTTTTATAGCCTGCAACCTGGCTGACGCGGTTTTCTATCGGCTTGGTAATAAGCGTTTCCATTTCTTCCGGCGAAGCGCCGTCGTAAGTAACGCGCACGCTGACGATAGGCATATCAACGTCAGGGTTCAAATCTACGCCGATTTCCGGGTAGCAGCGGATGCCGAACACTACCAGCAGCAAAATAAACATGGTAGTAAAAACCGGCCGGCGGATAAAAGTCTCTATCATAATTAATTACCTGCCTTATCAGTAACTACCTTGCTGCCTTCGCGCAGCTTGTTGTGCCCTTCGGTTACAATTACTTCATCACCTTTCAGGCCGCTTAAAACTTCGGCTACCTTGTCATCCGTATAGCCAATGTCAAGCACCTGGCGGCGCACCGTGTTATCATCTTCCACAATAAATACGGTTTTCTGGTCATCACGCATTACAATGGCGTAAACCGGGATTGTAAGCACATTCTGCCTTGGCTGCGCGGTAAGCTTTACCGTTGCAAAAACGCCTGCCAAAAGCCCTTCGGTGTTATCAACACTTACTTCGGCGGCAAAGGTATGCGCAGGTAAATCGGCAACTGGGGCAATGCGCGTTATTCTGCCGATAATTTTATGCCCGGCAAAGGCAGGCAGTTCTATTTCGGCTTCGTTGCCAACGGATACGCCGCTGATATTGCCTTCCGGAATATTAATAACGGTTTTTAAAACGCTGATATCGGCAATGGCAAAAAGCGGGGTGCCTGCTGCTGCGTAATAACCTTCCTGATGATAGCGTTTGGAGATAATGCCGTCAGCCGGGGCTGTTATTACAGTACCTTCGAACTGCGATTCCATAGCCTGCACGGTGCCGCGGGCTGCATCCAGCTTGGCAGCTGCGTTGTCACGCGCAAAAGCGTAATCGTCGGCAACCTGTTCGGAAACCGCACCCTGTTTATATAAAGCGCTGTAACGCTCAAGGTCGCGCTCGGCTTTACGGAGATTGGTCTGCGCGTCCATGTAATTGCCGCGCGCTTCACGCAGGGCAGCGTCAGTATCGCGCTGTTCCAGTTCCGCCAGCACCTGCCCTTTGGTTACACGGTCGCCCTCATTAACATATACGCGCTCCACACGCCCGTCAACCTTGGCGGCAACATCTGCCTGACACTCCGGGTCAAGGCTGCCGCTGAACTCCAAAAGCGGGGTAATCGTCCTGCGCTCCGGCTTTGCCGTAACAACTGCCACCGCCTGCACGCGCGACATTCTTTCCGCACGGGCACGCTCCGTTTGTATATTATCAAAAATACGGTAACAAACAATTAAAACAACGGCAATACAAATGCCGATTAAAATTTTCATATTACGGTTATGCCAGTCCATAGTACGCACCCAACCTTCTGCAAGTATAAGTTATTTTAATTATATAACTTTTTAAACTGTTTTAGCAAACAAATATCCTTGCATTAATGAAACAATTGTGTAAAATTGCTTTAATAAATTCCGCTTGCGCTTAATTCTGCGGCGAATTATAATGGCTTTGGGAGGCGAAATTATGGAAGCAATGTCACTTTTTGAAAACAATTTATCACAGCCGCTGGCGGCAAGGCTGCGCCCCAAAACGCTTGAAGAATACGTTGGCCAGACCCACCTTTTGGGCAAAGGCAAAGTGCTGCGCCGTTTAATTGAAAACGACCAGATTTCCTCCATGATCTTCTGGGGGCCTCCCGGTGTGGGCAAAACCACGCTGGCGCGGATTATTGCCAACACCACCAAAGCGGCGTTTATTGATTTTTCGGCCGTTACAAGCGGCATTAAAGAAATACGCAGCGTAATGCAAAAGGCGGAAGAAAACCGCCGTTACGGCGAAAAAACCATTGTTTTTGTAGACGAAATACACCGTTTTAACAAAGCGCAGCAGGATGCGTTTTTGCCCTTTGTAGAAAAAGGCAGCATTATTTTAATAGGCGCAACGACGGAAAACCCTTCGTTTGAAGTTAACAGCGCATTATTAAGCCGCTGCAAGGTTTTTGTTTTGCAGGAACTTAAAACAGCTGAGCTTGTGCAGCTTTTAAAACGTGCCTTAACAGATGAAAAAGGCTTTGGCACCCAGAAAATTAACATTGAAGATGAACTTTTGGAAATGATTGCCGTTTTTGCCAACGGCGATGCCCGAACAGCGCTTTCTACATTAGAAATGGCAGTATTAAACGGCGATATGGACGCAGGCGGCACAACAACGGTAACACGCGAAACGCTGGAACAATGCACCTCCAAAAAATCGCTGCTGTACGATAAAACAGGCGAAGAACATTATAATTTAATTTCCGCACTGCATAAATCCATGCGCAACAGCGACCCGGACGCCGCCGTGTACTGGCTGGCACGCATGCTGGAAGCAGGCGAAGACCCGCTTTACATAGCCCGGCGAGTTACGCGCTTTGCCAGCGAAGATATCGGCCTTGCCGACCCCAAAGCACTTGAAATTGCCGTTGCCGCCTACCACGCCTGCCATTTTATCGGCATGCCGGAATGCAGCGTGCATTTAACGCAGGCCGTAGTGTACATGTCGGTCGCGCCAAAATCCAACGCACTTTATATGGCGTATGAACACGCCAAGCGCGACGCCGTCAAAATGCTGGCAGAACCTGTACCGCTTGTTATCCGCAATGCGCCCACAAAACTGATGCAGGAACTTAACTACGGCAAAGGCTACCAGTACGCGCACAACACGGAAGAAAAACTTACCAATATGCAATGCCTGCCCGATTCGCTCGTGGGAACGGAATATTACAAGCCAACAACCCAGGGACTGGAAGCACGCGTAAAAGCAAGGCTTGATGAAATAAAGCGCTGGAAACGCGAGCACAGAGGCAGGTAAAGAACAGCAAAGAGTAATATAAATATAAATTAAAAAGTGCAAAGAGTATACTGTTTCAGCGTTACAAAATGCTGCGGCTTCTCCGATTCCGTCCGGACTTTACAGACCGGACTCTCTAAAATAGAATCTAAAATTTAGCCGCCGCAGTTTTTGCTGCCGCTTTACAGCATACTCTTTGCACTTTTTTAATCAATTACATTTCATATTGTTTTCGCAAAGCTGAACAACATAAGCATTGCATTAAATTATTCATTTAATACTTAAGGTTCGTAAATTTTGCTCATTATCCAATCGCAAAATTTGCGTAACTTTGTTGGTACAACTCTTGCTGTTTTATTACTGTTCGCAAACTTAGAAATACACTTTTTTATCTACCGGCGCGGTGGAAGCAATAAGTTTGCCTTTGCGGTAATTACGCAGCACCGGCGCATTATTGTTTAATGCGTCATACCAGTTTTTGGCATCAAGAATAATAAAGTTTGCATCTTTGCCGACCGCAATGCCGTAAGCATCCCCTAAATGCAGGGTGCGGGCAGCATTTTCGGTAACAAATTTATAAGAATTGCAAATTTCTTCATAGCCAAGCATATGCCCGGTATACAGCCCCATAAATACCTGGTCGCGCATATTGGCATTGCCAAGCGGGTTCCATGGGTCAAAAATATCATCCGAGCCGAAAGAAACATTAATGCCTTCGGCTGTAAGTTCTTTTACGCGCGTAATGCTGCGGCGTTTGGGGTAAGTATCAGCACGTCCGCCCAAATGCACGTTAACGCACGGATTTGCCACAAAGTTGATGCCGGACATTTTTAAAAGGCGCATCAGGCGAATCATATAAGCATTGTTGTAGCTGTGCATGGCGGTAGTGTGCGAAGCCGTTACCATATCGCCCATGCCGGTTTCATAAGCGCGGGCGGCAACAGTTTCCAGCCCGCGGGAGGCCTCGTCATCAATCTCATCGCAGTGTACGTCAATCAGTTTGCCGTATTTCTGCACCAGTTCAAAGCAGATGTTAAGCGATTCAACAGAATATTCACGGGTAAATTCAAAATGCGGAATGGCACCGGCAGCATCGGCACCCATTTTCAGTGCTTCTTCAAGCAGGCCTTTGCCGTTGGGGTAACTTAAAATTCCGTATTGAGGGAAAGCAACGATTTGAATATCAATATAATCCTTAACTTCCTCACGCAGTTCCAAAATCGCGCGCAGGGCGGTCAGTTCCGGGTCGTTAATATCTACATGGGTGCGCACATATTGAATGCCGTTGCCTGCCTGCAGGCGGAGCGCCTTGTTTACACGGTCTTTTACTTCCTGTTTGGTAAGGAAAGGCTTATATTCTTCCCAGCGCTGAATACCTTCAAACAGTGTGCCGGATAAATTCCAGTGCGGGCGGCCTGCCGTAAGGCAGGTATCAAGATGTACGTGCGATTCCACAAAAGGCGGCAGCACCATTTTACCGGCGCAGCAATCAACTACTTCTTCACCGGGCAGCGCTTCCAACTGAGGAGCAATAGCGGCAAATTTACAGTCCGTAACGCGGATATCTACCGTTTCCGTGGCATTTGCCAGATACAGTTTTTGCAGCAGCATAACAATTCATCCTTTCTTTACAGTTATTATTTATTTTTGCCAAGCATTTCGCCGATAAAGAAGAATGCAGCAGCAACCACCATAGCATTAATGGCGGCAATGCCCCACTGCAGCAGGTTTGCACAGGCAGCGCCCACTATAATACCGGCAATGTTAAACCAGTTGATGGTATATTCGTTAAAATCGCTGCCGAATTTTTTATGGTTAAAGAAATAATCTAAAATAACGATAATGCCAATCGGCGGCAAGGCGCAGTTAAGAATGCTGAGCCAGCTTACAAAATTGTAATAAAGCCAAATTGCAAGCGCCGTGCCGATAATGCCGGAAATCCAGGTAGTCCATTTCATGCGTACTTTGGAAATATTGGAAATGGCAAGGCCGCCGGTGTAAAGAGCATTATTATTGGTAGTCCAGATATTGGCGCCAAGTACAATCAAAGCCGGAATGGCAAGGCCCTGCGCAATCATAACATAGAAAATATCATCCTTGCCGGTGTAAGCGCCGCCAACCGCGCCAAAGCAGAACATAAGCGTATTGCCTAAAAAGAAGGCAATAACCGTAGTCCACACGGCAATGCTGCTGTTTTTGGCAAAACGGATAAAGTTAGGCGTTGCGGTACCACCGGAAATAAAAGAGCCAATAACATAGCCGATGCCGGTAAACAGGGTAATCTGCCCGGCAGACTGCGCAAAAATGTAAGCCAGCCCGCCGCCTTCTGCGGCAGCAGTAACCATGGAATAAACGCCCAGAATAATGATGAGCGGAACGGAAATATAGCTGACAATTTCCAAAGCCTTCATGCCGGTGGCTGCGGTTGCCGTCATTAAAAGACCGGCAATAATGGTCAGAGTCCATTCGTTCATGCCCATAAGTTCCGCCGCGGGAATGGAAAACATTGCCACGCCTACGCCGAACCAGCCGATTTGCGTAAAGCCCAAAATAGCAGACGAAAGATAAGAGCCCTTGCTGCCAAAAGTACGGCGGCAGAGCAAATCCATATTCAAACCGGTTTTAGACCCAATAAAAGCCAGTACACCGCAGTAAGCCGACAGAATAATGCCGCCAATCAGGCAGGCCCATACAAAGCCTGATAAATCGAGCCCATTACCCAATTTGGCGCCTACGCTCATACTGGCAGAAAAAAACGTAAACCCAAGCATAACGAAGAACATCTGCCAAAAGCCTTTGCGTGCTGAATCGGGCACGGCCTCCAGCGAATAATCCGCGTCCACAGGAGTGGATGTGTTTTGCTTAACAGATTTTTCCATTGATTGTACCACCTTCCAAAAATATCTTTTTGAGAGCAGACAGCTTTTTTTACTGCAGGCTTCTCATTACCTACAGCTGCAAGCATCATTCCATCTGTGTTCCAGATGGAACAGTTACACTCGATGATATCCCCTATTTCATTGATTGTTCTCTGTAAAATCTGGTTGGATAACAATCCATTCACCTCTCCATTCTTTTCAATATATGACAAATGGGAGAATTGTGAAATTCCCCCATCTTCTTCTGACAATACAATCTGATATTATTTTAGCAAATGTTTCACACTTTAGCAAGCTAAAATGAAAAACGTTCTCTCTTATTCGTCTTCGTCATCGCGTCTGTCAAGCATGGCAGCAACGATTTCAAGAATCACAGCAAGACCGATCATAGATGCAGCGGCAATCTTTCCGGCAGTGCCGGTTGCAGCCTGTGCGATACCGCCGACAACCGGAACAGAAAGCTTTACTTTTCCGATGTAGTTGTTGTAAGGGATCGGATTCATATCTTTTTCCTCATTGGCATCCCCTTTGGTGATAAACTGTCCCATCGCCGGGCTGTTGGATACTACACGGTGGGTGATGATCGAGCCGTCTGCATTGTTGCTGTAAAAAGCAATGACATCATCTTTGACGATCGTGTCTGGT
>OHSJ01000439.1_pt1 | contig 17891 bp, 18 predicted proteins | sample 1578561 | NCBI WGS metagenome assembly OHSJ01 (sample SAMEA3879571, study PRJEB24766) | human gut metagenome | biome: human-associated habitat; feature: feces | place: USA | collected 1985/1987 | reverse complement strand
GCGTACTGCAAAAACGGTAGGCGGTTCAAATCTTCCTCCAGAGATGGAGGTGAGCAATATGAGCGTTTCAGATGTGATCTCGTTATTACTTTTGATAACAAACATAGTTGAATTAGTTTTCAACATCTGCAATAACAAAAAGAAGTGACCGCCCAACTTGCCAAAGGACGGTCACTTTTTAAAAAATACCTGATTTTGGAGGAGAACCGCTTACAGCAGTACGCCTCTTTGTTATCTATATTATATCACGCCATGAACAGTTTGTCAAGCGGGAGGACGCGGATATTCGATGGGTTATTGCTCGCCGTGAAAATTAAATGTAAAAAAATTGTGAATGTGGTTGACAACTGCGCTCGGTATAATGTATAATAGTAAATTGTAGGGGCTTATTGTCTTTATTTTCGGACTCTTTTTATTGTGTATGGTTCAAAAGAGCCCCGTAATTCAGGAAAAGCTGGAAATGACATCCTTGTTTTGATGTTGATTATCTAAAGCAGATCATGCAAAGGGAGGGAATTGTGATGAAAAGAACTTATCAGCCTAAAAAGCTTAAGAGAAAAAAGGTTCACGGCTTCATGAAGAGAATGTCTTCTAAGAACGGAAGAAAGGTTCTCGCAAGAAGAAGATCAAAGGGAAGAGCAAGACTTAGCTACTAATTTACGCTTTTTTGACCTTATATCGAGGATCTCGCCTCGGTATAGGTCTTTCTCTTTATATGGATATTTGCGCTTTAAACCGCCGCAGGAAAAGGAGTTTTTTTAAGCTATGCTCTTTACAGTCGCCTTAAAGGATAATAAGGCTTTCAACAGATGCTTTAAAACAGGCAATTACTGCTCCTGCTCCATGCTGACTGCTTATTTCACCCAAAACGGCACGGCGCAGAGCCGCGTTGGCATAAGCGTATCTAAAAAGGTAGGCAACGCTGTTGCCAGAAACCGCGCTAAGCGCATAATCCGCGCCGCTTATCGGCTGCACGAAAGCAGCTTCCCTATAGGGTGCGATATTGTTTTCGTCGCGCGCGAGGATATAAATGGTAAAAAGGAACAGGATATATCCGCTTTTATAGAGAAAAGGCTGCTGCCCGCACTCGCCGGACCTGAGGCTTTCAAGAGGCACAGCGGTAATAAACGCAGAAAAAAGGCTGACAAGGGCGGTAAATTCGCCAAGCCCGAAAAGTCTGCCGATAAACAGTAAAACAGTAAATATATAATATAATGAGGAAAATACTCGGTAAAATATCCGCGGCGGCGGGCTTTATAGTTTCTCTGCCGATACGCTTTTACAGAAAGTTTTTAAGCCCCGCGCTGCCCGCCAGGTGTAAATATTACCCGAGCTGCTCGGCTTACGCGCTCGAGGCTTACAAAAAACACGGCGTTTTTATGGGCACACTGCTTACAGTTTGGCGGCTGCTCAGATGCAACCCGTGGAGTTACGGCGGCGTGGATAAAGTACCCGATAAGATATACCTCGGCTATTTTGTGCCGAAAAATTTGAAGAAGCGAAAAGAAGAAAAGACTGAAAAAGGAAAAAGCATATGAGATTGATAGCTACACCTCTGGGCTGGATAATGAAAGCCTGCTACCATTTGGTAAAAAATTACGGTATGGCGCTGCTGCTCTTTACCATCATCACCAGAATAATCACTCTGCCTTTGCAGATAAAACAGCAGAAGAGCACCGCGCGTATGAATATGATACAGCCCGAGATCGACAAGCTGAAAACTAAATACGGAAAAAATCAGGAGAAGCTCAACGAAGAAACGATGAAGCTTTACTCCGAATATCAGATAAATCCTATGGCGAGCTGCCTGCCTATGGTCATCTCGCTCGTTATACTTTGGGCGCTGATACCTGTAGTTTACGGCCCGCTGACTTACGTTTCCGACGCTGATGATAATAAGGTATCGCACGATAACACTATGGTAAAGAACCTTTACGTTATCAGCAATGAGGTAGATACTTCCGATATAAAGAGCATGGAGGCTTTCATTCAGAAGCAGCTCGATGATGAAGATAAAGATACCGTTTTGGCAGAGCTCAGCGATGAGAAAAAGACCGCGCTCGAGAAAAATATGGTAAAGGCGCTCTCTGACAAAAAGACTTATAAAGATTCTGCCGCTCTGCTGGACAAGCTTTCCGACGGCGACCAGCAGGAGCTTATGGAAAAATTTATAGACTTCGACGGACTGGATAAGTTCCTTACGAACAAAGAGTATTTCACTACAAACGTTATGAACAACTCTTACGGCCCCGAAGTTTTGCTCTTTAACTTTGAAACAAAGGCTGACGGAAAATACTTCAACGTTCTGGACGAAAACGTCCGCAATGCAATCAGCGATTACGACTATACGTTCTTTGGCATGGAGCTGGGCAAGATACCTACTAAGGCTGACGCCACCGTAGTTATACCCTTTATCTCGTTCATACTTCAGCTCGCGACCACTATCATCTCGCAGATATTCGCGAGAAAGAACAACCCCGCTATGAAGCTCAACGGCTCTATGCTGATGATGCTGATACTCATGCCTGTGTTCTCGCTGTGGATAGGCTTTAAGTTCCCCTGCGCGCTGGGTATTTACTGGATATATTCCTCGCTCTTCGCAGTATTCCAGGTGATATTCCTTAATCTGGTATACTCACCCGCTAAGCTGGAGAAGATAGCCGCTAAGGAGACCGAAAAGGCGAAGGCGAAGCGCAAGCAAAAAGGCCCTTCTTTCATGGAGCGCGCTATTGAGATAAGAAACGAGCAGGGTTCGGAGATGCCGAAGCCCTCTGACGCAAAGAAAAAGAGAGTTTATGCCGACGATAATGACGCTGACAACGCCGAGCCGGAAAAGCTCTCGAAATCGAAGCAGAAAGACCTGAACCGTCAGAAGCTGAACGAGGCAAGAAAAAAATACGCCGAAAAATACGGCGATGAATATACCGAGGATTAAACGCATTTCCTCACAGAAAGGAATGAGCTGAAGATGAAAGAGATTTTTACAGCGGCAAGCGTAGAAGAAGCAAGAGCAAAAGCCGCAGAAAGCTTTGGCGTAGAAGAAGAGAAGATCACGTTCACCGTGATCGAAGAGCCGAAAAAGGGCTTGTTTGGCAAGATCAAGGGCGAAGCTAAGGTAGAAGCCGGCTACGAGCCGCCCACAAAAACTCAGGCGGCACAGGCGTACATCACCGAGCTGCTGACCAAAATGGGCATTGAGAACATAAGCGTAGTGCCTACCGAGATCGAGAACGGAGTGAATTTCGAGATCGGCGGCGACGGATTTGAAGAGCTTATCGGCAAAAAGGGCGAGCTGCTGGACGCGCTGCAGTACCTTTCCTCGCTGGTATGCAACAAGATCGACAGAGAGTATTTCCGCATAACCACCGACTGCAACGGTTTCCGCGACCGCAGACGCGAGCAGCTTGAAAAGCTTGCCGCAAAGATAGCCGCGGGCGTAAAAAAGACGGGCAGAACGAGCGCTTTAGAGCCTATGAACCCGTATGAAAGACGCATAATCCATGCGGCGGTATCTGAGATAGAGGGGGTTACCTCAAGATCGGTAGGCGAAGAGCCTTACAGAAAGGTAATAATCAGCTCTACCGAAAAGAAGCCTTACCGCGGCGGATACAAGGGCGGCAAGGGCAACGGCGGCAGAAGAGGCGGCAAGCGCCCGAGATCAAAGCCGCACTACGACATCACCACCAGCTTTGAGAAAGATTACAAGAAGCCGAAGCCGGAGGACGACCTCGACCTCGGTTCGGGACTTTACGGAAAGATAGAGTTCTGATAAACTGATGAACTGATAAACAAAATTTAGCAAATTTACAGCAACAGCTGACTGTTTTTGGCAGTCAGCCGTTTTTTTGCCCTAAAAAGCAGGACGGTGTTTTGCATTTGCTCATACTTCTTGTACTACTTTCCCGCCGCGCTGAATATGCTGTACAAAAAGGAGTAGTTGCTATGAAAAATATGTTTAAATTTGCAAATATCGGCCGCAGACTGGTCGCTGTTGTGATGGCGGCAGGCGCGGCGGCGGCTTTCGGCGGGTGCGCGCATGGGGATTCCCTCGGCGTGCCCGCTGCCGCTTCGGTCGGCGCGGTCAAGCCACTCGTAGTTATCGACGCGGGCCACGGCGGCTCTGACGGCGGCGGCGTTTCCGTAAACGGCGTGCCAGAAAAAGGCATAAATCTCAATATCGCCGCCACCCTCTCGGATATGCTCCGCGCCCTCGGCTACCGCACCGTCCTCACCCGCACCGCCGATGTTTCTATTTACGATAAGTCAGCCGAGGGCGCGGGTCTGCGCGCGCAAAAGCTTTCCGATATGAAAAACCGCCTCGCGCTCTTTAATACTGAGGACGCGGTCTGTATCTCCGTCCACCAAAATCGCTATACCGACCCCGTCTACCACGGCGCGCAGATGTTCTTCCACCGCGAAAACGCCGAGGGCGCGCAGCTTGCCGAGTGCCTGCGGGCGCGTATCTGCTCGCTTCTCCAGCCCGATAATCAGCGCGAAACCAAGCCCATGGACGACGAACTGTACCTCCTCTGCAACTGCAAAAACCCCGCCGTCATGGCGGAGTGCGGCTTTATCTCAAACCCCGAGGAAGCCGCCATGCTCGAGCAAGAGCCGTACCAGCGGCAAATGGCTTTCGCGCTGATGTGCGGCATGAACGATTTCTGCTATAACACCGGTCGATTAAACACATAAAAAACAGCGGATAGCTCGAAAAGCTGTCCGCTGAAATTTTATCTTGTAGTGAGAAATTTGATGGCGCGCTCGATCGAGTCTTTGGAATTGCCCCAATCTGCGTCCTTGCCCGTGTTGCGGTAGTCGTACATCTTGCAGTAGTGCGAAACGTCCTTCTCCAGCTCGTCGAGGTACTTCTTCACAAGCTCGTTGCAGGCGGTGCGAAATTCGTTTCTGTGCGCCTTATCGACGTCCGTTTCGCTGCGCTTCATCAGCATTTTGTAGTGCGGCAGGCAGATGTACTCCTGCTCGGCGAACTGCGCGCGAAACTCCCGCTCTTTGCCGTAAAGCTCGAACACGGTGTTCATCAGGCGGGACATTCCCCACTCTATCTTGTTGCAAACAAAGCAGTCGCAGGTTATTTTCGATACTTTCTCGACTGTCTTTTTATTCTTGCCCTCGCGCGTTTCAAAGAGCTTTTTCTCGTCGAAAACGTGCTTTTGCAGCTCCTGCAAATGTGTTTGCAGCATCAGCGCGAGCGAAAGGCGGTTCTTGCAGGCGCGCATCTGCTCAAAATGCTCTTTGCAGAAGCCCGCCTTGTTTGTTTCGATGCGCACGTCCGGCTCCATCATAGCCGCGCCCATTATATATTCAATGGTGTGCTGCTCCAGCGTGTCGCGTATGCGACATATCGGGCAGCCGCACTTCGGCTCGAATACGTCAGTGATAGGTATAGTAAGTATGCTTTCGCGCATGGCGGGTCACCTCTCGTTCTTTATTGCGGCGATAACGCCGTTCAGCTCTTCCAAAAAGCTCTGGTCAGTTCGGCTGAGCCGATAGCTGCTCTGGTATATCAGCATATCTTTGCTTGTGTGCTTTACGTCGGCGCATGGTATCTGCACCAGCCTGTACCGCCGCAGTATCTCTTTCGGCAGCGGCGAAACGTACATGAACGTGTTCGGTACCGAGCTTAATATGTCGAACTGGCTGCCGCGCTCAAAGACGTATATGTGCCGCTTGTGGCATTTCATGCGGCTGTTTTTCTTTTGCAGCGCCGCCGATACGTTTGGCACGGCGTTGTCCCCGTGCAGTATCTCTATGCAGTCCTCAAGCTGGCTCTCGCTTATCGAGCGCATACCCGCCAGCGGGCTGTTTTCGCTCATGAGTATCACGTTATCGAATGTCCAAATGTCCTGCATTTTCAGGTTTTTCTCGCTCAGCAGCGAGGTGAAAAAGTCCTCCTGCCCCAGCTCGCAGCGTATTATAGCGAGGTTGCATTCGCACTCCACCACCGCGTTTATAGCGTCGAGCGAGTTTGTTTCCTTGAATTTTACGTCCATAGCTTCCGTTTTCGGCAGACAGCTGAGAAATTTTGTAAATGCGTAGGTGACGTAGCTCGCGCGCGGCAGCATTAGCTGAAAATCAGTGCGCGATTCGCTGTTTTCCTTGTAAAGCGATTCCATTTTGTCCATCTGCACGATTATGGCTTTGGCGTACTGCAAAAATTCCTGCCCCTTTTCGGTAGGCACCACGCCCTTTGCCGAGCGCTTGAATATCGGTATGCCTATCTCAAGCTCCATTTCCTTTATCGCCTTTGAGAGGTTCGGCTGACCCATATATAGCGCCGCCGCGGCTTTAGTTATCGAGCCGTGCCTTTCCACTTCTACCATATATCGTAAATGTGTGAGATTCATGCTTCCGTTGATCCTCCTATATATCTTTTCACATATGCTAGCTTTAATATATTTCTATTAAATTATACATGACTTTCCCGCTTTTGTCAACACTAAAAACAATAAAAAACCTGCCCCGTTAAAGAGCAGGATATTTTTACGTCAGTTCGTCATAGTCGGCGAAGCTTATGTCCGCGCAGGCTATAAGCTTTTCGTGGTCGCAGGCGTAGTATTCGTCTAAGCAGGCGCATACGAAAAATCCCGCGCGCTTTGCGCTCTCCGCACCCTGATACACGTCCTCGAAGACCGCGCAGTCGCTTACTCGGCAGCCAAGCTTGCCCGCGGCGTATATGTAAACGTCGGGCGATTCCTTGCTGCGGCAGACCTCGTCGGTAGCGGCGAATGCGTCGAAAAGCTCGTAAACGCCGTTGTTTTTCAGCACCGCGGTGTAAAGCGCCTTGTCCGAGGCCGTCGCCAGCGCCAGCTTCACGCCCTTTTCGCGCAGCGCCCTCAGAAACTCGGCGGCGTGCGGCTTCATGCAGATATTGTGCTCGTACTCATATCTTGCCATCTCGAACCACTCCGCCACTATGTCCTCCGCACGCTCGTTCAGTCCGAAACGCGCTATCGTGTACTCCGCGCCCTCGCGAAAATTCATGCAGGAGATCTTCTTGAAATAGTCATCAGGCACTTCAAACCCGCGCTTTGCCAAGAATTTCACGTCAATGTCGCTCCAAACGTGCGAAGAGCGTATCAGCGTGCCGTCCAGATCGAATATCGCGCCGCGGGGCAGCTTGTCTTTAAAATCGTAACTTGCCATATTTCACCTTTAAAGCTTGAAAATGCCTACTTGCTCGCCCTTGTAGTAAGCCGCGCGGGGCACTCTCTCGGAAATTCCGCAGACTATCTCGTAGCCGATAGTTCCCGTCAGCGCGGCAATGTCGTCCGCAGTTATGCGCTCGCCGCCCTCTTCGCCGATGAGGGTCACGGTGTCGCCCGCCTGCGCTTCAACGCCGCTGATATCTGCCATAAATTGGTCCATGCATACCCTGCCGACAATGGGGCAGCGCACGCCGTGCACCAGTATTTCGCCGACGTTTGAAAGCGCGCGCGGGTAGCCGTCGGCGTATCCGCAAGTCACTGTTGCAATCTTCATCGGATTTTTCGAGGTGAATGTTCTGCCGTAGCTGATGTCAACGCCCGCGTCTATCTCTTTTATTTGAGAAATGGTGGATCTTAAGGAAAGCACAGGCTTTACATCTATCGGCAGATCAAGCCCGCGGTCGGGGGTAAGGCCGTAGAGGGTGATTCCCAGCCGTGCCAGCGCCGAGCGTGGGGTGTAGTGAAAAAGCCCGCCCGCCGAGTTTAGCGAATGTACGGTCTTGAGCGCCGTGCCCCTCTGCGCCGCTATGTCCGATGCCGCGTATATCAGCTCGGTCTGCTTGTCGGTATAAGATATGCAGTCTTCGGTGAGGGTGTCAGCCACAGCATAGTGTGTGAAAGCGCCCTCCGCCAGCAGCTTATCCATTGCCGCGATCTCGCAAATGCCCTGCGCTATCTGCTCCGCCGTGCCGCGAATACCTATGCGCGTCATGCCAGTGTCGATAGCGATATGGCAGCGCACGCCCTTTTTCAGCCCCGCTTTCGCGGCGTTTGCCGAAAGCGCACGGGCATAGGGAATGTCCAGCACAGCTTGGATTATATCATATTTCTCCAGCTCTGCCGCTTCTTCGGGGGCGGTGTAGCCGAGAATGAGTATCTCGCCAGTTATCCCCATGTCGCGCAGGCGTATAGCTTCGTCAAGATTTGAAACGGCGAACCACTTCGCGCCCAGTTCGTTTTGCAAAAAAGGCGCAGCCGCCGTGTCGGAATGGCCGTAGCAGCTCGCTTTGACAACGCACATTATGTCAGTATTTGTATCTTTAGCCACTTTATCGTAATAACTGTGGTAGTTTTCGGCTAAATTATCAAGGCTTATCTCAGCCCAAGTGCGTTTAAAAAGTTTCATTCGCAATACCTTCTCGTATGTTTATTTTTGGTAAAACTTGCCCTGCCAAGAGCCTCTTTTTACCATTTCTTTGTCGATCTCGTTCATTACGCAAAGCTTTTTCAAGCTCCACTGCGGGGCGATGAGTCTGCCGCGCTCGCCGTCGCCCGTCAGCCGCGCTATTATCAGCTTCGGCGGCAGTACCTCCAGCTGCGAGCACACCGTCTGCACATACTCTCCGCGCTGCTGCACGGCAAATTCGCCGCGGCGGTACATCTCGGCAAGCCGCGTGCCATCCTGCACATAAAGCAGGTGTATTTTCAGCATATGCAGCTCCAGCTTCGCGATTTCGCGCGCCGTTTCTATCATCATTTCGGGCGTTTCGTTCGGCAGCCCGTTTATTATATGCGTGCCGACGTTCACGCCGCGCTCGTGCAGCAGCCTGTACGCCGCGAGAAATTCATCGTAGGTGTGGCAGCGGTTCATAGCCGCCGCCGTTTCGTCGTGCACTGTCTGCAAGCCCAGCTCCACCGTTAGGTATGTGCGCCCGCTTAGCCCCGCCAGCAGTTCGGCGGTGCGCTCGTCCACGCAGTCCGCCCGCGTCGCGATGGATAAGCCTATCACGTTCTCAAAGCTCAGCGCCTGCTCGAAAACTTTCGCAAATTCGTTCAGCTCGCCGTAGGTGTTGCTGCCGCTTTGGAAGTAGGCGATGTACGGGCCGTCGGGGCACTTTTTGCTGATCTCAGCCCTGCCCCGCTCAAACTGCGCCCGCAGCGCCGCGCTTTCCATTCCGCAAAATTTTCCCCGCGCAGCCGCGCCCTCGGCGCAGAATACGCACCCGCCGCTGCCGCGCACGCCGTCGCGGTTCGGGCAGCCCGCGCCGCAGTCAAGCGCTATTCGGTACACTTTCGCGCCGAAACGCTCTTTCAGATAATGATTGTAGGTAAGATACCGCTTGTTATCGGCAGAATATGGGTAAGGATTGTTCATATTTTAATATTCAATAATTCGCCATTCGTCCGCTCATTCCGCCTGCGAGCTGTTGTTGTCATCGCCGTCCGCAGCCGATGTTTCGGGCTGCGAGCTTTCGTCGGGGGCGGTGGTAGTCGTAGTAGTTTCGGGCGGCACGGTGGTAGTAGTGGTCGCGCCCGGCGCGTCGTTGTTCGTAGTGGTGGTCTGCTCCTCGCTGCTGTCGCTCGAGGACGATGAGCTTGAGTTCGAGGGGTCGAGTTTTATCGGGCTGATCTTTCGGTTTGTGATATTGTCCTCTTCCTCCTCCTGCGGGGGCTGAGTTTCCGCCGCGCTCTCAGTCGGCTCGGCAGCCGTGCTCGTGCTGTTCAGCGGGCTGTTGTCCGCAATGTCGTTTTCGATGCTGTAAGGGTCGTCCATATTTTTCTTCGACGTTATGTCGATTATGTCGGTCTTGTTGCCTATGCCGAAGCAGTATTTTAGGTAGCTCTCGGCGTTGTGCAGGTAGTCTTTCAGCGGCAGCGAGTCATTGAATTCTTTCTCTGCGCGCGCCAGATAGTTGCCCGAGAAAAAGCTTTTTGCGGTCAGCCTGTTTTCTGAGGCGAAGTCCTGCTTGTTTGTAAGCGCCAAAAATGCTGCGCCGAAGAATATAACAACTACCGCGAGCACCAGCAGTTCTATTATGTCGTAATGCGCGCGGGAATCCTCGGCGTTTATAGCCTCCAGCGCTTCGTCGTCCGCCGCCGCGGGGTCGGGCATTTCCGGTTCGTCTTTTACTGATTCTAAAAACCGCTGAGCCTCGTCAGGCTCGGGACGTTTTTTTCTGAAACCAAACATTTCTCTATCTTCCTTTTATATGTTTAAATCTTTAAGCCTCTTGTCGTAATTCCAAACGCTAAAACGCTCACGCGCCCGCAGTTTCCGCCGCGGCTATGATAAACGTTACTATCAGCAGCAGCGCGGTGAGCAGGGTCTTCAGCGTTCTTACCCTGCCGTAAGCCTTTGGCGACTTCTCGCCGTAAGCCGTCAGCGCGCCGTTTATGCCCCTGCCGATTGGCGTTACGCTTATCAGCGCTATCAGCAGCAGCCAGCAGTTGTTTATTATGATGTACTTTACAGCCTTGCTGAGCTGGTAAAGCGTGCCCCTGCCCATCAGGCAGCCCAGCCAGCTCTTCCATTCGCCAAAGCTGCCGAATGCGAAAGCCGAGAAGGTCAGCATAGCGATAACGAACAGCACGGGCACTTTCAGCACCGTGGGTATCTTCTCTATCGCTTCGTAGCTCAGCAGATTTTCTATCATAAGCAGCAGCGCGATGACTGCGCCCATTGCCATAGCGAATTTGCTCTGCGCGTAAAATCCCGCGCCGATAAGCCCGAAGACCGCCGTCAGCAGAAACGCCGCGCCGCCCTTGCCGCAAATGTCGCGGAAAAAGCCTGCCATGCTGGTGTTGTAGCTGTTTACCAGTCCGCCCACCATGTGCTTTGCCGTTATCGGTCGGTAGTTTACTTCGCAGTCAAAGCCGTTCATGCGCGCGCAGCCCGCGCCCATGTCTGAAAGTCCCGCGAATGAGAAGTATGCCGCGCCGAAAAACGCGATCATGCCCGCCCATGCGCCGATAAGCGTAGGCTCTTTCGGGTCAAGACCCGCGTTCGCGAGCTTGGTCAGTACAGGCACTACCAGCGTTACTTTCACAAAGCCCAGCGCGAAGCTGCTCAGACCCGAGCTTATCTTGCTGAGGTCGGTGCCGCGCTTTCTTATCTGCGGCTCTACATCGCCGTAGCGCACCACGGGGCCTGCCAGCAGGAAAGGATAGCTCATGCCGTATGTCAGCAGGCAGAAGATGTTGCGCTCAGCCTTTATCCTGCCGCTGTAAACGTCGTAAACGTATGAGAAATTTTTCAGCGTGTAAAAGCCTACGCCCACTGGTATCAGCGCGCTGCGCAGGTGAAGCGCGGAATCTGACGTGAAAAGCTCGTTGTGTGTAAGCCAAACGAAAAGCCCCGCGTTGAATAAAAAGTCGATGACCATAAACACCGCCGCCGACTGCTTGCTGCGCTTTAGGCTTCCCTCAGCCGCTATCGCCAGCACGAAATCTACTATTACGGATAAGAATATCGCCGCCGCGGCAAAAGCCTTGCCCCATATCACAAAAAGCAGCGAGGTAACGCAGAGTATCAGATTTTTATACTCGGCAGATCTGTCGAACATCGTGGCAAGCACCGAGATGGGCAGTATCACCGAAGCAAAAAGCAGATTTGAGTAAGTCAATTTTCATGCTCTCCTTTGTTTCTTTTTATAGATAATTTCTGTATTGTACATAAGTTTTAAATAATTACGATATTGTTAATAAGTATTATTGCAGATACCGCACCTATAATTTTATCACATTTCACAAATTTAAGCAAGTGAAATTATGAAGAAAATAAAACTTTTATTGAAAAATATAAAAAACTATTTGCAAAATCAGAAAAGTGTGGTATAATATTTATATAAATTATTACTGCTTATTATTTTTGCGCGGAAATAAAAGAAATTTAATGGAAAATTCGGCATTGATCTGCGCAGCTTAGGGCGGCGGTATACGCGGCGTTTTTTTATTTATGAAAGGGAAGTATTTTGATGAGCCGCGGGCGCGTACAGCCTGCCAGAAAAAAATCATAGGGAAAGGGGTTTCATATACTATGGCAAACGTTTTCATAACAGGTGCGAGCGGAATGATCGGCTTAGCTCTCACAGAAATGCTGCTGCGCAAAAAGCACAGAGTATTCGCAGTTGATGAACGTAATAATGATCTCATAGGAACGGACCAAAACTACACCTTCGTACAGTGCGACATCACTGATAAAGAATCTATAAAAAGCATAATCGAAAGCAACCAGATCGACACGATAGCGCATTTGGCCTGCACGGTAGATAACGACCTAGACCCGCTCGTTACCGACGCTGAGATGAAGCGCAGCAAGCTCTGCGATAAATTTCTTTACGAAACGGCGGATAAGTGCGGCGTGAAAAATATAGTGCTCACCAGCACTTCAAACGTTTACGGCCTGCAAAAGGGCAGAGAGCCTATCCGCGAAACTACTGCGGAAAAGGGCAGCTCTAACTATGTAGATATGAAGCTGACTTCCGAAAAGCTGCTTATGAAAGCTATGAAAAAGTCAGACACCGTGCCCGTTATCGCCAGAGTAGCGCCTATATACACGGCGGAGTTTACCGATAATCTGCGCGAGCACGTTTACGATAAAAAAGAGGACGTAGCCTATATTTATAAAGAGGGCGAATACGGCTTTTCATTCTGCTGTATGTATAATTACATAGATTTCATCAGCGGCGTTATAGAGATACCCTCGGGCAGATATGAGGGCGTTTACAACGTATGCGACACCCGCCCGATAACGGCTAAAGAGATACTGGATTTTGAGCGCGAGCACCACCGCATAGGCGCGGTAATACAGCGCAATCCCCCCTCGGGCGTAAGCTTCAATAAGTCGAAGGGCAAGACCGATTACCGCTTTTTCGACCCCGGCGCGGCATTCGGAAACTGGAATATCGACAACACCAGAGCGAAGCGTATATCCACATTCAGATGGACGCTGAGCAACACTAAATAAGCTTCCTATGATTTTTTAGGCATATGCGGCAGGCGGAGAGCTTTTCTCCACTGCCGCGTTTGTTTTTTGCGGGCATAAAAAAATGAGCCTGCTAAAAAACAGGCTCGAAGATATTGACAAATATGTAAAAATAAGATATAATATAAATAACCAAAGACTATCTGCTCGAAAGAGCAAGACGATATATAGGCGAAGCCTTCTGACCTCGAAGCCCGAGCGGTGGAGATAAAGGGGGTGACTTTTGCACCGATGTCGGGACAACTCTTGACGGAGGTGATTGTGAGATGGAATACCTAATAGTATTTTCTATTTTACTTATCCTCGTGTATGCAATAATACATGAGATAAAAAAGTAACTCGCCTGAAGCAGAGGCGAGTTACAAGTTGCTTGTAAAAGCAATACGTTAACAAACCAAGGCTGTCGCCTACAAGTCTTTGGTCAAAGGGCGGTACCGGTACCAACGGCGCCGCTCTTTCTATTTACATTATATCACAGCCTTGCGAAAATGTCAACAGCCAAAGACCATATTTTTCAAAATTTCTGTACTTCTTATACTTTCCTTTTTTGAGATCACTTTATCTTTCTCAGCGCGCGCATAGCGTTGAGGATAGCCAGTACAGCTACGCCTACGTCGGCAAATACCGCCGCCCACATATTCGTGATACCTAATGCGCTCGTTACCAGCACCAGCGCTTTTACCGCCAGCGCAAGCACGATGTTCTGCCGAACTATGTTCAGCGTGCGGCGAGAGATCTTGAATGCCGTGATGAGCTTAGAGGGGTCGTCGTCCATAAGTACTATGTCCGCCGCTTCGATAGCCGCGTCAGAGCCCGCCGCGCCCATCGCTATGCCTACGTCCGCGCGAGAGAGCACGGGCGCGTCATTTATTCCGTCGCCGACGAATACTACGCTGCCGTTTTTCGACCTGCCGCGCGTTTCTTTTATAAGCTTTTCGGTGCAGGCTACCTTGTCCTCGGGCATAAGCTCGGTGTAAACTTCGTCAACGCCCAGCGACTTCGCCGCAGCTTCGCCCGCCGCTTTGCTGTCACCCGTGAGGATAACGGTCTTTACGCCCAGCGCGCGCAGCTCGGATATAGCCTTTACGCTGTTTGATTTCAGCGTGTCGCCGATCTCGATAACGCCCATGTATACGCCGTCCGCCGCGATGTGCACCGCAGTGCCGCTTATCGGGGACTTGTCGTAAGATATGCCCTCTTGCTCCATAAGTCTGCCGTTGCCCGCAAATACCTTTTTGCCGCCGCAGATACAGCTTATACCTCTGCCCGCAAGCTCGGTGTACTCAGAGATCTCGGGCAGGGCTATCTCGCCCGCCGCTTTCGCCAGCGATTGCGCTATCGGGTGATTTGAGCCGCTCTCAGCCGCCGCCGCAAGCTTCAAAAGCTCTTCTTCCGTGCAGCCATGCGGAGTTATCTTCTTTACCGAAAATTCGCCCTTGGTGAGCGTGCCTGTTTTGTCAAAAACAGCCGTTTGCGCGTTCGAGAGCGTTTCCATATAGTTTCCGCCCTTTATCAGCACGCCCTCGCGCGAAGCGCCGCCTATACCGCCGAAAAAGCTGAGCGGTACGGAAATTACCAACGCACATGGGCAGGATACTACGAGGAAATTCAGCGCACGCATTATCCACTCGGTAAAGCTGCCGCCGCCTGCCAGCGGGGGTATGAATGCCAGCAATACCGCGCCCGCAACTACCGCAGGGGTGTATATGCGCGCAAATTTCGTGATGAAATTCTCGGCGCGCGCTTTTTTAGATGAAGCATTTTCCACAAGTTCCAGTATCTTGGACACCGTAGATTCGCCGAAAGGTTTTGTTGTGGTGCAGGTGAGCGTGCCTGTAAGATTTATACAGCCGCTGAGCACCTCGCTGCCCTCAGATACCTCGCGCGGCAGGCTCTCGCCCGTGAGCGCCGCGGTGTTCACACTGCCAGAGCCGACCTTTACAATGCAGTCGAGCGGAACTTTTTCGCCCGGCTTTATCACAATAGTTTCGCCAACGGCTACCTCAGAGGGGTCTACCGTGAGCGTTTCGCCATTGCGAACTACCGCCGCCGTATCGGGACGAATGTCCATAAGCTCGGCTACCGAGCGGCGGGAATTTGCAGTAGCAATATTCTGGAAAAGCTCGCCGACCTGATAAAACAGCATTACCGCCGCGCCCTCGCTGTACTCGCCGACCGCCATAGCGCCGATGGTCGCGAGAGTCATGAGAAAATTCTCGTCAAATACCTGACCGTGGCCGATGTTGCGAACAGCGCGCCATACAACGTCGTAGCCCGCCACGATGAAAGGCAGGAGGAAAAGCGCCGCTTCAACTAGCTTTGGCGGCTCGGCGAAGTGAGTGATGATAAAAGCCGCCGCGAGCAGGACTATGCCCGAGATTATGCGGACGAGCATTTTTTTCTGTTTGCGTGAAAGCTGGGAAAGCTTCATAAAAAGCGCTCCTTTCGGGGTGGGATGAGTATCAGTCGAATAAAACAGTGCAGTCAGGCTCTACCTTTTTAACGCACTTTTTAACAGCCTTAACGATTTTAGCCTGCTCGGCGTCGTCAAATTCGAGGGTCATTTTCTGCATCATGAAATTGATGTCGCAAGAGGAAACGCCTTCGAGTTTGCAGATAGCGTCCTGCATTTTGCGAGCGCAGTTAGCGCAGTCGAGATCTTCCATATTGTAAACCTTTTTAACCATTGCCATAAAAATCAGAACCTTTCATTATAATAAATAATTTTTGACTTGTGATGAATGAGCAGTTGTGTTTAAACTAGCTCGACTATTTTGCCGCTTAAAGGAAGTAAAAGCCGCGGCGCGTGGAAAGTCGGCTTCGCCGAATTTCCTAGAAGTTGTCTTCGACAACTTCCCACGTAGAAAATCTACACTACGTAGCTAAAAATTAAAAAGCGCGGGATGCAACGACGCGCCAGCCGTTGCCGAGGGGGTCGAGGGGGGCGAGAAGCCCCCATTGTCGCGCTCCGCAGAGCGCGAAACTCCCCAAAATCCGAAGGGCGCTCCGCATAGGGTGAATTGGATAACAGTCCGGTGGACTGTTATCCAAGAGGGGCATGCCCTGCAAGGGAGGGCTGCCCCTAGTAGGTCGCCCGTAGGCACATACCTTCAAGGGCGCACGCCCTTGAACGAACTAAGTAAAAGCCCCGACCCAGAGCCGAACACACTAAACCGAGAAGCAAACAGTCACTCCTCAACGTGCTCCATACCTTTCTCGATAATAGACCGCACATGATCGTCAGAAAGCGAATAGTAAACGACCTTGCCCTCGCGGCGGAAACGAACAAGCTTGTTGTTCTTTAGTACCCGCAACTGGTGCGAACAAGCCGTTTGCGAAAGCCCTAAAAGCTTCGCCATGTCGCCTACGCAAAGCTCCGCTTCAAATAAGGCGTATAAGATGCGTATGCGCGTGCTGTCGCCAAAGACCTTGAAAAACTCGGCAAGATCATACAGCGTTTCCTCGGGCGGCATATCCATTGTAACTTGGTCGATCACGTCCTCGTGCACACAGCACTCTGCCTGCTTCGTCAGCTCTTCTTCTGTCATAACCCGTCACCTCTTTTTATCATATGCTCATCTGTTCATATGTTATCATATAAAAACGTATTTGTCAATAGGCAAAACGAAATTTTATAGGGTTTTACAAATATTCCGTCAATACCGACAAAAAATTCATAAATGTATAGTATAATATGCTAAGCCGCTCGAATTTGCGTGGCAAAAATTAGTGAAGTATGGAAATGGAATGAGGCAAAATGGATAACGCAAAAATAATAGGCTTGCGCGTGTTGATAATGTCGGTGATACTGGTAGTCGGCGCTATCGCTTATAAGACTAAAATAATCAGTAAGGACGGCACAAAACAGCTTTCGTCAGTGGAACTTAATATAGTAAACCCCCTGCTGATATTTATGTCCTATCAAACGGAATTTGATTCGGAAAGACTGCACGGACTGATGTGGACTTTCATGCTGAGTATTATCAGCTTCGCCGTAGTCATACCCATCGCTAATCTGCTGAAACGTAAGGGCAGGGAGAATTTCTCGGTCGAGCGCTTCTCCTGTATATACTCTAACTGCGGATTTATGGGAATACCCCTTATCAGCGCGCTCTTCGGCAGCGACGGCGTGCTCTACCTCACCGCATATATCACCGTTTTCAACCTGCTCGTGTTCACGCACGGCTATATGATGATGAAAGAGGAAACGGACTTCTCCGCATTCATCAAGGCGGTAAAATCGCCGACGGTGGTCGCTACGCTTATCGGTCTGGTGTGCTATGTGGCTAACCTGAAACTCTACCGCATACCCGTGGCTGGCAACGTTATCTCAGAATCTTTCCAGTTCATCGCCGATATGAACACCCCCCTCGCGATGCTGATAGCCGGCGCAACGGCGGCTCAGAGCAGCCTGCTGCGCTCGGTGTGCGACTGGAAGATAATCACCACTACGCTCTACAAGCTGGTGCTGCTGCCGATAGTGATAATCCTCATCATGAGCGTCCTGCCCGACGCCGTGCCCGAGATGTCGAAGACAATAGTCTGCATAGCCTGCGCCTGCCCCGCCGCCACGACGGGCACGATGTTCGCCCTGCTTTTCGATAAAAACGCCCAGCGCTGCTCCGAGATATTCGCGATAACCACGATATTCTCGATGGCAACTCTGCCGCTGATAACTGCGCTGGCCAGTATGATGATCTGATATTATATATTATAATAGTATCACACCGCTTGACAAACCGCCCATGGCGTGGTATAATTAAGATAATAAAAGAGGCGCACTGCTGTAAGCGGTTCTCCTCCATCGTAGATTATTTTTTACAAATAACCGCCTTATGTAGGAGTAGGGCGGTTATCTTTTTTTGTTGCTTAAATCAAATGTTACTTTGACAGCGTCCAGTATTAAATGAAGTAATTGTATTACAACTGATAATATGTCCACCAAGCTCACCTCCATCTCT
>OHSJ01000411.1_pt1 | contig 18720 bp, 17 predicted proteins | sample 1578561 | NCBI WGS metagenome assembly OHSJ01 (sample SAMEA3879571, study PRJEB24766) | human gut metagenome | biome: human-associated habitat; feature: feces | place: USA | collected 1985/1987 | reverse complement strand
TACTTCTTGTACTCAACGTATTTTTACTGATCGTTGGAATGGTGATGGATACAACTCCGGCAATCCTGATCCTGACACCGATCCTGCTCCCGATCGTTGAGGCAGTGGGGATCCATCCGATCCACTTTGGTATTGTCATGGTTGTCAATCTGGCAATCGGATTTGTAACACCGCCGATCGGAGTGAATTTATTTGTGGCAAGTTCACTGACAGATGTACCGGTGATGGAGATCGCAAAGAAAGCGATGCCGATGATCCTCTATTTCTTTGCTGCATTGCTGATCGTTACCTTTGTGCCGGCAGTAAGTCTTGCGTTATTGTAGAAATGCTGTTACAGGAAATGACATGGAAGGAGACAGATACAGATATGAAATATAGAAGACTGACAGGCGTGATGGTGAGCGTTGCCTTCCTGGGGCTGCTTACGGGGTGTGCCGGAAAAGAAAGTACAGAACAGCGGTATGCATATCCGCTCGGAACAGCCAGCCCTGAGGATACAGTGACGCAGATCTATGCGGAAAAATTCGCAGAAGAAGCGGACAGACTCAGTGACGGAAGGATCAAGATCACAGTATATCCGAACAGTGTACTTGGCGGGGACAGAGAACTGCTGGAGAGCTGCTATGACGGAGATATCCCATTTGTAGTACAGAATACAGCACCACAGGTTAATTTTATTGATGATACAGCAATCTTTGATGCACCGTGTGTGTTTGATGATATTGAAGAGCTGAGGGATAAGGTAGATCAGCCGGAGTTCCTGAGCCGGATGCAGGAGTCATACCGGGATGCGGGATATGAACTGCTGGGATATGCAGATCAGGGATTCCGCGTCATGTCCAGCAATAAGGAGGTCAGCAGTTTTTCAGATTTTAAAGGACAGAAGATCCGTACAATGGAAGATCCGTACCAGTTGAGCTTCTGGAAAAAGCTGAAAGCAAATCCGACTCCCATGAGCTTCAGTGAGGTGTATATCGGATTGCAGCAGCATACGATTGATGCACAGGAAAATCCATACGAAGTGATCGTTTCAAACCGGTTGTATGAGCAGCAGGATTACATTATTGAAACGAATCATGTACCGCATCTGATTTCATTGATCGTGAGTGAAGATTTTTATAAAAAGCTTTCAGAAGAGGATCAGAAGATCCTGCGTGAGGCAGAAGAGATTGCCAAGGAATATGCAAGAGAGAAGTCAGATGAGAGAATCAGTGAGAAGATCCGTGAGATCGAGGAGAGCGGAACCAAGATTATAACGCCTGATGAAGAGACAAGAGAGCAGATGAAAGAGGCGAGTACTCCGGTGTATGACCAGATTGAAAAAGTGACAGATCCGGAATTATTTCATCTTTATACAGGAAGATAAATAGATGTCGGGGTCAAAAGCCAAAGAAGGCCGCAGGAAAAATGAAAGCAAAGACAGAGTGCATTCTATTTTTCTTGCGGCTGATTTTGTGATGTGATATAATGAAAAAAGCAAACTACAATAAAATAGGATGAGAGGAAAAGGAATATGAGTTTTATATCGTATTTGGTAAACGGACTTAGTCTGGGCAGCGTTTATGCACTCATTGCTCTTGGTTATACGATGGTATATGGAATTGCCAAGATGCTGAATTTTGCTCATGGTGATGTGATCATGATCGGTGCATATGTTGCTCTCGTCAGCATGAATCAGGCAGGGATGCCGGTTCCGGCTGCAGTAGTGATCTCGATTGTTGCGTGTACAGTCCTGGGAGTTGTGATGGAGCGGATTGCTTATAAACCATTGAGGAACGCATCCTCTTCCCTGGCAGTACTGATCACAGCGATCGGTGTCAGCTATCTGTTACAGAATGTGGCACTTCTGATCTTTGGAGCGAATGCGAAGACATTTCCTTCAGTGATCAAATGGAAAGGCATTTCTGTTGCAGGAGGAGAACTGAAGATTTCAGGAGAGACGATCGTCACGATCGTCGTGTGCGTGGTGATTATGGTTGTGCTGATGGCATTTGTGCAGAAGACAAAGCCGGGACAGGCGATGCGTGCTGTATCAGAGGACAGAGGTGCGGCACAGTTAATGGGAATCAATGTAAACGGAACGATCGCCCTTACATTTGCAATCGGTTCAGGACTGGCGGCAGTTGCCGGGGTTCTTCTTTGTTCCACGTATCCGAGTCTCACACCGTATACAGGAGCAATGCCGGGAATCAAAGCGTTTGTTGCAGCAGTATTTGGTGGAATCGGATCGATCCCGGGAGCGTTTATCGGAGGAATCCTGCTGGGACTGATCGAAATTTTCAGTAAGGCATATATTTCTTCCCAGATGGCAGATGCAATCGTGTTTGCAGTACTGATCGTTGTGCTGCTGGTGAAACCTACCGGACTTTTAGGTAAGCAGATTCAGGAGAAAGTGTAGGTGGATGGGATGTTAAAAAAGATGAATAAGACGACAAAAAATAACCTGATCACGTACGCTATGGTGATCCTCGCATTTGTGATCATGCAGATATTGATCAGTGCAGGAAGTATTTCGAGCCTTCTTCAGGGGCTGATGGTACCGTTATGCACCTATATTATTCTTGCAGTTTCACTGAACCTGGTTGTTGGTATCCTGGGAGAGCTGAGTCTTGGTCATGCAGGTTTTATGTGCGTTGGTGCATTTACAAGTGCCTTCTTTTCAAAATGTACAAGAGATGTGATCGCTTCAGATGGTCTGCGGTTTTTCCTGGCACTTCTGATCGGAATCGTGACAGCAGCGATTTTCGGTATGCTGATCGGAATCCCGGTACTGAGACTGAAAGGTGACTACCTTGCCATTGTAACGCTGGCATTTGGTGAGATTATCAAAAATATGGTGAATGTACTTTATATCGGAAAAGATTCCAAGGGGTTCCATGTGACGACAAAGGATGTTATGGCATTGAATATGGATGCTGATGGAACGGTGATCCTGAACGGACCACAGGGAATTACGGGAACACCGAAGAACTCTACATTTGTGATCGGCTTTATCCTGATCCTGCTGACATTGTTTATCGTGCAGAACCTGATCAATTCAAGAGATGGACGTGCGATCATGGCGATTCGTGATAACCGTATTGCGGCAGAATCAATCGGAATCAACATTACGAAATATAAGCTGATGGCATTTACCATCTCTGCGGCAATGGCAGGTGCAGCAGGTGTTCTGTATGCACACAACCTGTCAACACTGACAGCAAATACAAACAACTTTGGATACAATATGTCCATTACAATCCTGGTATTTGTAGTACTTGGCGGAATCGGAAATATCCGCGGCTCAATCATTGCGGCAGTGATTCTGACGCTTCTGCCGGAGCTTCTCCGTGGAATGAAGGACTACCGTATGCTGATCTATGCGATCGTGCTGATCGTCATGATGCTCTTTAACTGGTCTCCAAAAGCGATTGAGTGGAGAGAAAAACTCAATGACTGGAGAAAGAAGCATTTTAGTTTCGGGAAAAAAGCAAAGGAGGTTGAATAAGAATGAGTATATTGTTGGATGTAAAAAATCTGGGAATCTCTTTCGGTGGTCTCCGTGCTGTAAATGAATTTGATCTTACGATTCAGAAAGAACAGCTTTATGGTCTGATCGGACCAAATGGTGCAGGAAAGACGACCGTATTTAACCTTCTGACCGGAGTTTATAAGCCGGATGCAGGAAAGGTGATACTTGACGGAAAAGATATTACCGGTGAACGGAATATTGAGATCAGTAAAGCAGGGATTGCGAGAACGTTTCAGAATATCCGTCTTTTCAAGCAACTGAGTGTCCTGGACAATGTAAAAGCAGGACTGCATAATCATCATCCGTATTCGACTCTGAGTGGAATCTTACGTCTTCCGAGTTACAGGAAGGTGGAAAAAGAGATGGACGACAGAGCTATGGAACTGTTGAAAGTATTTGATCTTGAAAAATATGCAGATCATCAGGCTGCCAATCTTCCGTATGGACAGCAGAGAAAGCTTGAGATTGCAAGAGCCCTCGCTACAGACCCGAAGCTGTTGCTTTTGGATGAGCCGGCAGCAGGTATGAACCCGAATGAGACCGGAGAACTGATGGATATGATCCGTTTCGTCAGAGATGAATTTCATATGACGATTCTGCTGATCGAGCATGATATGAAACTTGTAAGCGGAATCTGCGAGGAACTGACAGTTCTTAATTTCGGTGAAGTTCTTGCACAGGGAAAGACGAGTGATGTACTCAATGACCCGAAAGTCATTACGGCATATCTTGGAGAGTAAGGAGGAAAAAGCTATGGCAATGCTTGAAGTCAGAGACTTACAGGTATATTATGGAATGATCCATGCGATCAAAGGCATCTCCTTCGACGTAAATCAGGGGGAAGTTATTGCTCTGATCGGAGCAAATGGTGCAGGAAAGACGACAACTCTGCATACGATCACAGGACTGCTTGCACCAAAGTCAGGATCGGTTTTATTTGAAGGAAAAGATATCACGAAAGTACCTGCTCATAAGATCGTATCCATGGGAATGGCACATGTCCCTGAAGGAAGACGTGTTTTCGCGGAGTTAAGTGTATATGAGAACCTGAAAATGGGAGCATATACAAGGAAAGATAAGAAAGAGATTGAAGAAAGTCTTGCAAATGTATACAAAAGATTCCCGCGTCTGGAAGAACGGAAAAACCAGATGGCAGGAACTCTGAGTGGTGGAGAACAGCAGATGCTTGCAATGGGGCGTGCATTGATGTCAAAGCCGAAGATCATCCTGATGGATGAACCGTCCATGGGACTTTCACCGATCTTTGTAAATGAAATCTTTGATATTATCCGTGCGGTAAGTGAGAGTGGAACAACGGTTCTTCTGGTAGAGCAGAATGCGAAGAAAGCACTTTCTATTTCAGACAGGGCTTATGTGCTTGAGACAGGAACGATCACGATGTCCGGCAAGGCGAAAGATCTGTTGGAGGATGAAGCCGTTAAAAAGGCATACTTAGGTGAATAGGAGGGATATCTCATGGGTGAGAATATTGTAATTACGATCGCCAGGCAGTATGGTAGTGGTGGAAAGACGATAGGTGCAATGCTTGCAAAGGAGCTGGGAATCAACTGTTATAGCAGGGAGATCCTTAAGATGGCTTCAGAGGAAAGCGGAATTAATGAAGGCTTATTCGGGATGTCAGATGAAAAGATCAAGAAAGCTCCATGGTTTAAGATTCTGAACCGTCCGTATGACGGAGAGCTTCTTACTCCTGAAGACAGAGATTTTGTATCAGATGATAACCTGTTCAATTATCAGGCAAAGGTGATCCGGGATCTGGCAGAAAAGGAATCCTGTGTAATCGTAGGAAGATGTGCAGATTATGTCCTGAAAGAAAATCCGAATGTAGTCAGTGTCTTTATACATGCAGATAAGAAGTTCTGCCTGGAGCGTGCTTTAGAGCGTAACAGCATGACAGAAAAAGAGATGCAGAAATATATTGAAAAGACGGATCGGTTCAGAGGTGATTTCTACAGATATCATACCGGAAATGAATGGGCAGATGCAAGGAATTATGATTTATGTCTTAACAGTGGAAAACTTGGATTCCAAAAGTGCGTAGAAGAAATCAAATCGTATATTAAGATACGATTTAATGACAAAAATTAAAAGAAAAAATGCGACAGGATTCTCCTTTTTTCATGATGATAAAGTGCTATACTGATGCAGATCATTATGAAAAGAGGAGGATTTTTTATGGATGAAAAGAATAAAAAGAATAAGTGGAAGAACAAGAAAATCCTGGGATGTATTTTGACTGTGATTATCATGGTGGCTACGGCAGCGGGAATTTATTTTTATATGAATCGCTTTGATCCTGTCCGTTATGTGCAGGCTGTGCTGGATGTTTCTTATAAAGAAGAAACTGAGGAGTACAGTAAAATGACGGGAACTTCCAGAAAAGAAGCGGAGGCTGTCTTTGAAAAAAATCTGGATGTAACCATGGAGAAATTCCATTCATCAGCTATTTCAGAGGAACTGGAAAAGAAGTACAGGATACTTTTTACACAAATCGTCAGGCAGGTTAATTATCAGATCGGAGAAAGTGAAAAGCAGAAAGACGGAAGTTATATAGTTGAACTTGAGATCAGACCGGTCACACTGTTTTCTGATACATATGAGACATTTCAAAGCAGGGCAGAAGAGTATGCACAATCAATCACCAACAAGGTAATGAAAGGAATGGAAATTCCATCGGAAGAAGAGATGCAGGGACAGGTATATCAGATTTATTATGATGTATTGAACGAAGCTTTGCAGGAAGGGATTCGGTATGGGGATAAGAAGAAACTGAAGCTCCATGTCGAAAAGGGAGAGGACGGAGCATATGAGATCCGGGAAAAAGACCGCAGGAAGCTGGATCAACTTCTGGTAGAAAATGCAGGAAAAAATTCAGCTTAAAAAGGAAATGTGCAAAATGGATACAAAAAATGAAATAATAAAAGAACAAAAGAAAGAATTAAGAACTAAAGTAAAGGAAAAAATATCTAAACTATCCAGACGAGAAACTGAAGAGTCGGATAAAAAAATCCTGCATCAGATAAAATCTCTTGCAGAATATAAAAATGCCGACACAATTTTCTGTTATGTCAGTACAGAAAAAGAAATTAATACCATTCCGCTTTTGCAGGAAATACTGGACAGTGGAAAAAGACTGGGTGTTCCTAAATGTACCGGAAAAGGAATAATGGATGCCTATGAAATTCAGAATTTAGAACAGTTAAAAATTGGATCCTACGGAATCCTGGAGCCGGGAGAAGAATGTGATATCATCCTTGATCCGACAGAAATCCAGTTTGCGATCATCCCATGTATTTCCTGTAACCGGAAGGGTGAACGGCTCGGACATGGCGGGGGGTATTATGACCGTTATCTTGAGAAAATGCCGGAAGACTGTGAAAAAGCAATTCTGTGCAGAGAAAGTCTGATGTGTGATGAAATTCCAACAGAGGAACATGATGAGCGGATGGATCTGGTGATATCAGAAAACGGGATTATCAGAATAAAAAAAGAGGTGTGCGAAATATGATTTTCATTTTCGCACACCTTTTTTGATAAAATCTTATTCAAGAATTTTAAATTCAGAAATCGGCCAGTAGCGGAAGATCGCCTTTCCGAGAATCTCATCTTTTGTAACAAAAGTATTGGTCCAGTAGCGAGAATCTTTGGAGTCATTGCGGTTGTCTCCCATGACAAAATAACTGTTCTCCGGTACTGTATACGGACCGAAAGATCCGACCATGGTTTCTTTCGTCTGCACATCCTCAAGTGGTTCATCAGAACCATTCAGATAGATCTTTCCATCCCGGATCTCAACCGTTTCTCCGGGAAGTCCGATGATCCTTTTGATGAATAACTGACTTTCGTCATCCGGATAGCGGAAAATAATAATATCAAACCGCTGCGGATCGCTGAAACTGTATGCAAACCGGTTCCCAATGACGCGGTCACCGGTCATAATCGTATTTTCCATAGATCCGGAAGGAATCTGAGCATTTACAATAACGAAATTATCTATAGCCAGTGCAATCAGAACAGCAGCAACAATGGCGGCTACCCACTGAAATAATTCTCTTGCTGTGGAAACTGACTCTTCTTTCTCTTTTCTTTTATGCCGTATATTCATAAATGATACCTCATTTCTGTCAGAAGCTGACTCTGTAATCATAGCATAAAAATCCCGGCTTGAAAATACAAAGAAAAAGAACTTTTGGCTGTAAAAAGATTGCAGAAAAGATTGAAAGAACATATATTCGTGTTATATAATAGATTTGTTCATTTAATGAAAGATGCGAAAGCTTCCCGGAAGAATCTTTATTTCTTATAGAAAGAAGATTTCCAAGACCGGGGGATAAAAAAGAATGATCGTATAGATCAGTACGGATGAATAGGGAGACGAATATGAAAGATAAAAAGAGAAGAACTTATGGTTTTCTGACCGGATTGCTGCTGATCCTGTCAGTATGTCTGACTTCCTGCGGTAACCAGGGGCAGACAGATTCAGGGAAAGACAGCAATACTCAGTCAGGCACGAAAGTGGCTGCGGAAGATCATTCTGCCGAAGAAAAGGGTTCAGACAGTGAATCCTATGTGACGGTTGATGATGTTCCGGCATATTCAGGAGAGCCATATGTGGAGGTAAATGATAATCAGCCGGAGTTTACGGAAGAAGAGCTTACGACAGTATCCTATGAGGAATACAGTGAACTGGATGAGCTTGGAAGATGTCAGTCGGCAGAAGCGTGCATCGGACAGGATCTGATGCCGACAGAAACGAGGGAGAGTATCAGCAGTGTGAAGCCGACCGGCTGGAAGAATAAATCCTATGATACCGTGGATGGTGGATATGTGTATAACCGTTGTCACCTGATCGGATTCCAGTTGACAGGTGAGAATGCAAATGAAGAGAATCTGATCACAGGAACACGCTATATGAATGTAGAAGGTATGCTGCCTTTCGAGGATGAGGTGGCAGCGTATATCAAAGAAACCGACAATCATGTGATGTACCGTGTGACACCGGTTTTTGAGGGGGATGACCTGGTTGCCTCAGGAGTACAGATGCAGGCAGAGTCAGTAGAAGATGATGGAGTGGGAATCAGCTTTAATGTATATGTATATAATGTACAGCCGTATGTAGTGATTGATTATAAAACCGGAGAAAACTGGGAAGGTGATGAGATTGCAGAGCCAGAAGGAAAATGGGCAGACGGTACAGAAGCAGATCCTTCAGATTCAAAATCAGATTCAAAATCAGATTCAAAGATAAATGCAAAGACAGATTCTGCGGCAACGTCAAAGGCAGAGGCAAAAGATACGAAGGAGCAGACGTATATTCTCAATAAGAATACAAAGAAATTTCATAAACCGGAATGTTCTGGTGCAAAGAAGATCAAGGCTAAAAATAAAGGTGAATATACGGGTTCAAGACAGACGTTGATCGATGAAGGATATGAACCCTGTGGAAATTGTAATCCTTAGTCATTGCAATCTTTGGGTCAGAAAGATGTTCGGATCATTATAACATTGTAAAAAGAGCCTCCCCCGGAAGAATGGTTGGCAGTAACATTCTTCCGGGGGATTATAACAATAACATGGCAATAATCTTCTACTTCCGTAGCGGCAACAACTGCATTTCCTGTAGGGAATACGCAGTGGATCGCACCAAATTCTTTGCAGGCACGCTCTGTATTTTCTTTCATACCACCTTTTCCGATAATAACACGGACACCAGTTTCTTTTACGAATTCATATTCAAATTTTTCCATACGCATACTGGTTGTTGGTCCTACAGATACCATCTCGAATTTATCATTTTCTAAAGGGCGGATGATTGGTCCTGCATGGAAAATAGCATTATTTCTTACATCTACAGGAAGCTCTCTTCCTTCTTCTACCAGACGGCGATGAGCAACATCACGGCATGTTGTCATACTTCCGTTCAGGTAAATGATGTCTCCGATTTTAATGTCTTTTAAGTCCTCTGCTGAAATTGGTGTTGTTAAAATTTTCTTTCCGTCTTTTACTTCTACCATTATAATTCCACCCCCGAATGTGTTGTGATTGTGTAATTAAGGTCCTTGTCAAATACAATGTGTCCTCTTCTGTGACTCCAGCATCCTACGTTTACGGCTACACCGATTGCGGATGGATGACGGGCTGTATTTTCGATGTTTACTCCCATTACAGAGTATTTTCCACCCATACCCTGAGGTCCTAATCCAATGGCATTGATTCCGTCTTCTAATAATGCTTCCATCTTGGCTGCTCTCTCGTTATCGTTGTGAGAACCGATTGGACGCATTAACGCTTTCTTGGAAAGAAGAGCTGCTGTTTCTACAGAAGTTGCCACACCTACACCTACTAATAATGGAGGACAGGCATTTAATCCGTATGTTGTCATAACATCCATAACAAACTTTGTCACACCTTCGTATCCTTCACCTGGCATAAGAACCATTGCTTTACCTGGGAGGGTGCATCCGCCACCGGCCATGTATGTGTAAATTTCACATTCGTCTGAGTCAGGAACGATATCCCAGAATACAGTTGGTGTTCCTTTTCCAACATTCTTACCTGTATTGTACTCATCAAATGTTTCTACACTGTTATGACGAAGTGGTGCTTCAAATGTTGCTTTTACAACAGCATCTTTTAAGAGTGCTTCAAGCTCTCCGATTAACGGGAACTTTGTACCACATTTTACCCAGAACTGTAATACTCCGGTATCCTGACAACTTGGACGATTCAGCTTTACCGCCAGTTCCTGATTTTTAAACATAGTATCATAGATTGTTTTGGAAAGAGGGCTGTCTTCTTGATCACGAAGCTCCTCCAGTTTTGCAATAACATCATCTGGAAGTTTCTTTGCAACATGAGCAATAAACTTAGCCATATGTTCCGTAAGTTGTGTTACCTGTTCTTCTTTAGACATTTAGAAATCCTCCTGTTAATTTACCCGACGGTCAACGGGATTTAAATATGTGAATGAATGAAAGATTAACCGTATACATTTTCATTAATAAGTTCTGCTTTAATTTATTCGGCCGGAGCAACCCGGCCTGCTTAACCGGCTCTCTATCCTGGGAAAAATGGATAGAAAATCGGAAGAAGTATCATACTTACTACCGTTGCCACTAAAATCATTGGCACACCAGCTTTGGCATAATCTTTAAATGTATAGCCACCTGCTGTTACAACCATTGTGTTAGCCGGCATTCCGATTGGTGTTGCATATGCGCAGGAACCACCAATGACACATGCCATCAATACGGCACTTGGATCTGCACCCATTCCCTGTGCAATGGAAATTCCAATTGGAACCATCAGGGCTGTTGTCGCTGTGTTGGACATGAAGTTCGTCATTACACAGCAGAGCATAAAGATTACAAATGTAAGTACATATGGAGATGGGTTATCGCCAAGCATTCCGATTACCTTTTCCGCAATAAGTTCTCCTGCTCCTGTTTGCTCTAATGCAGCTGCTAAAGAAAGCGTTCCTCCAAAAAGGAAAATCGTTTTTAAATCAATAGATGCCAGTGCATCTTTCTCACTGATTACCCCTGTAATCATTAAAGCTAACGCTCCCATACATCCGATGACACAAAGCTTGATACCAAGCTGTTCCTCAAATATCATTCCTACTAAGGTAAGTAGCAGAATTACTAAGGAAAGATACTGTTTCCACTTTGGTACATGGCTAAAATCCTTTGACTCATCAAAGATTCCTTCGTCGCTTCCTTCTTTATTCGGAAGAAACTTGTATCCGATAAATGCAAAGTAAATAATTCCTACAATTAAAATCGGAACACCAACTTTGGCATAATCAAAGAATCCAAACTTAAGACCAATTCCTTCCATACCTGACTGTGCAATCATGTTTCCAGGAGCACCAATCAATGTGAGGTTACCTCCCATCGCTGCTGCAAAAACCAAAGGCATTAACAATCTGGAACGGGAATACCCTGACTTCGCTGCAATTCCAATAACTACCGGAATCAGGATTGCTGCGGTTCCTGTGTTTGAAAGGAATCCACTCATCACACCTACGATAACCATAATCGCTACGATAAGCTGTCTTTCTGTTTTTGCAAAATGGGTAACAATTCCGCCAATCTTGTTGGCCATTCCTGTTTCAAACAATGCCTGGCCTACTACAAACATGCCAACGCAAAGGATTACGTTACTGTTTACATACTGTGAAAACGTTGTTGTCGCATCCACAACTCCTGTAAGGGTCAGGCCAATGGCACAGATCGAAGCCGTCAGTCCCAGAGGAATTTTTTCAAGGATGAAACTGATGATGGTGAACACAAGAAACAGCAATGTGATAGTTGTCTGAGACATTTCTGTACTCTCCTTTCACTATGTTGTGATTTCATATTGTTTTCTTCTGAAAAGTATAGGCCGTACACGTTTCTTTTGATGGCTTTATTATAACTCGTGTACATATAAAAAAACAAATTAGTGAAACACATATCCGCATAAAAAAAATTTATACTCTCAATTTTTAATGATAATTTTTATGCGCTATTGCTATAAACTCCTCTCATTTTTAAATGAATATGGAATTTTTCACATGTCCATGGTATCTTTATAATGACAGTCAGCTCCAAAGAGTATGTTCTGTCCCCCATTTATTTCGATAAAAAGCAGCAAAATCTGTTAAGAATTTCATCTGATAATACACTGAGAGAAGGCATATCATGACACTGAACCAACTACGTTACTTCTGCACCGCCAGCCGCTGCCACAGCATTACAAAAGCAGCCGAAGAATTATATGTAACCCAGCCTACTATTTCCATGGCTATCCGTGATCTGGAGATTGAATTCGGGATCAGCCTTTTTTCCAGGAAGGGAAATCAGCTGATCCTGACTCAGGAGGGAGAATCCTTCTATGAAAAAGCTACCTATATCCTTCAGTACTGTAATGAACTCCAGGCTGACTACTCCAGCATGTCCAGAGTTAAACCCCCTCTTCGCATCGGCATCCCGCCAATGTTAAGTACCGTATTTTTTCCGGAGCTTCTTACTGCTTTTCACGAAAAGCACCCGGAGATTGCTGTTGTCCTGGAGGAATATGGCTCTGTCCGCGCCTGCAATCTGATCCAGGATGATACCCTGGACGTCGCTCTGGTCAACATGGAACAATATAATATTGATAAATTCCACAACACAGTCCTGGCTGACGACCAGATTGTTTTCTGTGTAAGCAATGACCACAAACTGGCAGAAAAAGAAACGGTTACCATAAAAGAAATGTCAAAAGAACAGCTGATATTTTTTAACCCGGACTCTGTCCAGAATCAGCTTTTGAAGATGCGTTTTGAGATGGACGGCTACAAACCAAATGTTGTTATGCGGAGCAGCCAGATCTACACCACCCTGCAGTTTGTAAAAACCGGGAAATACGGATGCTTTCTTTATACCAGCATGACAGATAAATTTTCCGGTTCCGGTATTACCGGTATTCCCCTTGAACCACCCATCCGGGTAAAGATCGGCATGGTATGGAAAAAAGGCAAATACATCAGTGGTGATATGTTGACATTCCTTCATTTCACCCGCATGTACTATAAAGAGCATCCACTGATAGAAAAGTAAAGTCCTGTCAAAAAAACAGATTATATGTCGATTAATTTTACTAATAAATGGAATTTTTTTAATAAAACCCATTGAAATCCGTCAATTCATGTGATACTCTGTGTTACAGTGTATTTCTACACAAAACGAATGGCCGCCACCACCGCACACAAAAAGGTCCTGGCATCATTCAAAAATAAAAAAACTCAGGAGAGTCTCTTCAAATCAAAAGGGAAGAGCGCCGAAGGTGTACGCAGCACACAAAATGCTGTAAATCTCTCAGGCAAAAGGATGGAGGAAAGAGTAATGTTTACACAAATCAACAACTTTATCACATGGTTTGACGGAGTCGTTTGGGGACTTCCGCTGATCATTCTGATCCTGTTCACAGGAATTCTGTTAACCACTCGGTTAGGTCTTTTACAGGTAAGGCACCTCGGAAAGGCACTGAAATTCATGGTAAAAAATGAAGAAGGCGGCGATGGTGAGGTCACAAGCTTCGGAGCTCTGTGTACTGCGCTTTCAGCAACTATCGGAACCGGTAATATCGTAGGTGTTGCAACTGCGATCGCAGCCGGCGGACCAGGAGCACTTTTCTGGATGATCGTAGCCGCATTCTTCGGAATGGCAACCAAATACGCAGAAGGACTTCTGGCGATCAAGTACCGTACCATTGACAAAGAGGGCCACGTTCTCGGCGGACCTTTCTACTACATCGAAAACGGTATGGGAAAACAGTGGAGATGGCTTGCCAAGATCTTCGCATTTTTCGGAGCAGGTGTGGGACTTTTCGGTATCGGAACCTTTACACAGGTAAACGGTATCTCATCTGCAGTTACCAATTTCTTTGACCCGGATAAAGCACACACAGTAGCACTTTTCGGAAATACATATTCCTGGGCAACTGTAGTTGCATGTCTGATACTTACCGTATGTGTAGGACTTGTCGTTCTCGGCGGAATCCAGAGAATCGCAAAGGTATCCCAGGTCGTTGTACCGTTTATGGCAGTTCTCTATGTTGCACTGGCACTGATCATTGTGATCACAAACATCACTGCAGTACCTGCAGCGATCGTAACTATCGTAAAATCTGCTTTCACAGGAAGCGCACTTGCAGGTGGCGCAATAGGAACCATGGTCGTAGCTATGCAGAAGGGTATCGCCCGCGGTATCTTCTCCAATGAGTCCGGTCTTGGTAGTGCCCCGATCGCAGCCGCTGCAGCTCAGACAAAGGAGCCGGTACGTCAGGGTCTTGTATCCATGACAGGTACATTCATTGATACTATCGTTATCTGTACAATGACAGGTCTTTCCATCGTCATTACAGAAACATGGAACACAGGTCTTGAGGGTGTTGCCATCACAACAGCCGCATTCCAGAAAGGACTTCCTTTCCCGCCGGTTGTAGCATCCTTCTCACTGATGCTGTGCCTGGTATTCTTTGCATTCACAACAATCCTTGGATGGGATTACTACGGTGAAAGATGTCTGGAATACCTGTTCAACAGAAACAAAGCCGCAGTTACAACATACCGCTGGCTGTACATCATCTGCGTATTCATCGGACCATATATGACTGTAGCAGCTGTATGGAACATCGCAGATATCTTCAATGCCCTGATGGCATTCCCGAACCTGATCGCTCTTCTTGCCCTGAGCGGTGTGGTTGTAAAAGAAACAAAAGATTTCTTCAAAAGACATAAAAATTACGAGTTCTGATCCCGGACATCGTAATCAACTGAAAACACGCACAAACCCATAAAATCCCCCCTAATATCATACAAAAAAGACGCGTACCCTTTTATCATCCGATAAAGAGTCGCGTCTTTTTCATTATTCTAATTTTAATGAAACTTCTCTGATCATGCACCTGACTTTTTCACCTGTATGATGATCTTCTCAGTCTGCGGAAATTCTTATGCCAGCGTCAAAATCTCCATCTGCCGTGTAAGATCCGCCGCATCCAGGATCTCTCCGTTTCGAACGTCCTTCTTATCAAGCCGGACACAGATTTCCCCGCCATCTGTCATATGGAAAAAATTATCTGTAAGTGTCGCATCCACATCCGTAAATCCAACAGCTGTAAACGGGCTGAAACAGCTGCTCTTCAAATGGATCACAAATGCATCATCCTGCTCCTCCACCTCAGCAGTGATCTCCGGTTTATCCAGTTCCAGATACTTATATGGAACAAGAGTCTCCACATCACGGAGCACCCTTCCATCAGCCAGTGTCACTTCCGCCTCAAGAAAAATCTCATACTTCTTATCTTCCCATCCTGAAACATCCACCGTCAGGATCTGCCCGGACTCCTGCACACCCACAGTGCCCTTTCCGGTAATCTTCTCAAGAATCTCGCATTCCATATTTTTCACATAAAAGACAACCTGATATGACTGTGCTTCCATACTTTCATTTGCCAGATACACCTGCATGGTATCCCCATCCATGCACATACTCACCGCCTGTGGCCCATAGAATTTTTTTGCCATATAATGAAGTGCCTTCCAGCGACCAAAATAGTCGATACTTGCCCAGGACGCCACCGGCCAGTTATCATTGATCTGCCAGTAAAGAGTTCCCATACAGCGGCCTCTGTGACGTCTCCAGTGATCTACGCCATACTTCATGGCCATTCCCTGAAGGATCTGGCTCACATAGAGAAGCTTGCGGAAATTCTCCGGATAACGGAAATTCTCCGAAAGGTAATACAGGATCTTTCCGTTGGCTGCCGGATTCTTCTGGTGTTTCTCCATGGAAAAAATATTCCGGTCTTTTTCTTCCGTAAAGCTCTCTACTGTTTTCAGACACGGGAAGGACTGGAAACCAAATTCCGAACAGAACCGGAAATAATGCTTCTGATAATCCGTAAAAGGCTTCTGGCCATGCCATACATCCCAGTAGTGACAGTCCCCCCGGTTCTCATCATCCGGCTCATCAAAACAACCCCCGGAACTCGGAGAAGACTGCCAGAAAAAGGTCTCGCTGTCTGCCGCTTTCACTGCTTTTGGCACCACATGCTCAAACATTTTTATGTAGTCCGCACGAAGATATTTCGACTCACTCTGCACCTCCGGCCAGTGATCCCAGGCAGATTCCATCTCGTTATTTCCGCACCACAGTCCCAGAGATGCATGATGACGGAGACGTTTTACATTTTCTGTAATTTCCTTCGTGATATTCTCTTCAAATTCTTCTGTAAGATCATAAACATTACAAGCAAACATCAGATCCTGCCATACGATCAACCCCATCTCGTCACAGAGATCATAGAAATGATCCGAAGGATAATAACCGCCACCCCACACACGGACGCAGTTAAAATTGGCACGTTTACAGGATTCCAGAAGGTACTCCTGAAGCTCCGGCGTGATCCTGGAATAAATACAGTCCTCCGGAATATAATTTCCGCCCATGGCAAAAATCTTCACGCCATTGACACAGAACGCGAACTCTTTTCCCCAGAGATCTTTTTCCTGGCTGATGGTAAGAGTACGGAGACCAATGCGCTTCGTTATAGTTTCCAGAACTTCGCCATCCTCATCCAGAAGTTCCACCTTAACTTTATATAACGGCTGATCGCCGTAGCCGTTTGGCCACCAGAGTTTCGGGTTGTGGATTCTTCCCGTCAGAGTTACAGAATTACTGTTCAACAGTACAGCTCCATCTGCATATATCTCTAAGTCTCCAGTCTCCTGAACCGCATGTCCATTTCCACGGACACTCGTCATATCCTTCCGGATACTCACTCTCACCTGACACTTATCCACAGCATCGCCGCTCACAGCTACAGTTGTACACACATCCACAGCATTATCCCCATGCCTTTGTGTGATCTTCACATCCTCAATCCTCGGATGACTGTACGCTTCCAGATAAATATCACGGAAGATTCCGGCATCAATCGTCTGGGGGCCCCAGTCCCATCCAAACATGCAGTGTGCCTTACGGATCAGCTGGTTTCCTTTCATTCCGCCGCAGGGAACATAATGGATCTCTTTATTCTCTTCATACTCATAATCTTCGATATACTTAAACACCGACCGAAATACGATCCGGATCTGGTTCTCACCGGAATGAAGAAATCCTTTCACATCCAGTTTCCAGGTACGGTGCATATTATCTGTAGATCCGGCTTTTTTTCCATTGATATAAATATCCGCAAGTGTGTCCAATCCCTCGCATACCAGGATCACTTTCTTCTCATTAAGGACATCCTCCGTAACCGCAAACGTTCTGCAAAATTCATAATCCTTCCAGAACAGTTCCCTCGTGGCATCTTCATTGGTGCGGTAAAAAGGATCTTCAATCTTTCCGGCCCCGTAAAGTCCGGAAAGTACAGATCCCGGAACCTGCACTGCACATAATGTATCTTTCCCCGCTTCCGCCAGCTCCCACCGGCCATTTAACATAATCTTCCTCATAAAATATACCTTCTCCTGTAAAAATCCCCTTGCAGACTATGGCATTTCCATCAATTACTATATCAAACCTGACTGTTCAGAATATAACTTCCCGGAATTACTACAGACTTTCTTATATTATTCTGTAACACATTCGTTTTTACAGTCCTATATTTGGGACTGTTGTATTTTTGCAATCTGTCCTATAACCCGGACTTTATTTTTATTATCCTTACAACCCTTTTTATAACTTTCCCCCATAATTCCGGTAATTCTCAATATAATCCAGGATCTCCTCCGGATCTTTCATGAACCGGCACATATCCACAACATCTCTTGCCATGAATTTCTCCCCTGCCGTATACTCCAGAAGGGCCCTCATGCTGTCATAATATCCGTTGATATTATAAAGAACGATCGGCCTGTCGATCCGTCCCAGACTTTTCAGTGTCAGGATCTCAAAAAACTCCTCATACGTACCAATTCCACCAGGTACCACGATGGTCGCATCGGAACGGCTTTCCAAAAGGTGCTTCCTCTCACGCATATTTTCCGTAAAAATAAACTCTGTACAATGCTCATACAGGACTCCCGGCTTGTCAAAAAATCGCGGTGCGATCCCCAGGATATAACCTTTCTCTCTGTCAACGCCACGGGCCGCCGCACCCATCAGTCCTTCTTTTCCACCGCCAAAAACAAGGCCATGGCCACGTTTTCCTATCAGCCGTCCCAATTCCTCTGTTTTCTCATAATAAATCTTTTTCAGTTCTGCGCTGGATGCTCCATATATACAAATATTCATGCTTCTGTCCCCTTCTCTGCTGCCTTCACAAATGCCTGTAAAAGTTTCATCTGCTCCGAAGAATCATACATCATCTCCGGATGCCACTGCACAGCCACCGCAAATGGATGATCCTCAAGTTCCATAGCTTCCGGCACCCGGTCCTCGGACCAGGCTGTGATCCTCACATTCTCCCCGGCATCTTTTATCGCCTGATGATGAAAAGAATTCACCCGGATCTCCCGGTTCCCATAAGTCTTTTCCAATATACTGTCTTTGGCAATGCTCACTTTATGCCACGCCACATTTCTCGGGTACTTATCCCCGAAATGATGTTCAAACCCCCCTTCTTTTTCCAGATCCTGATACAGGGTTCCGCCGCAGGCCACATTCATGATCTGAATGCCACGGCAGATCCCGAGGATCGGCTTTTTCTTTTCC
>OHSJ01000407.1_pt1 | contig 18929 bp, 21 predicted proteins | sample 1578561 | NCBI WGS metagenome assembly OHSJ01 (sample SAMEA3879571, study PRJEB24766) | human gut metagenome | biome: human-associated habitat; feature: feces | place: USA | collected 1985/1987 | reverse complement strand
TATATTATATATTTTATAGTTTGCAGTTAGTGATTTATCAAAAGTTATTTTTATGTTTGGATAAGCATTTATGTAGCTAAATAAAGTACGGTATGAGACAAGGTCTTTTTTGTTTAGTATTATATTTGCTTTTACATTATATAATTCTGTAAGTAAGTTTAACATTTCTAATACTATTTTAATATTTGATTTTAGTAAGTATGTTTCACTTTGGTCATATTTACTTAGATATATTTTTAAGTTTATGTCTTCAGTAACATTTCCTATTTCATTTTTTATTATGTTTGAATCTATTTTGTATAAATTTTCTATTTGTAAACTTTCTTTTCTAGTGTCTTTAAAGTCATTTTCTATTATAAGACAATTAGTTATCCCATTTTGACTCATTATGCTTTTTAAGGAAAGTGCTTTTCCACTTACTGGACAATATACTGTTTGATTATTTAAACTAGATATAGTTTCTCCTTTTATTATTTCTGCTTTGTTTAAATTAAGTGTATCTTTATTTTCATATGGTAAATATATATAGTCACACATTAAATATTCTTTTATTTCTTCATCAATCATTATTTACTCCTTCATTTCTTGATTTTAGAAAGTTATATAGTTCATTTGCTACTTTTTCTGGTAAGATTTCTTTTAGTTCTTCTACTGATGATGCAGATATTTTTTTAAGACTACCATATTTTTTTAGCAATTCTTTTCTTCTTACGTCCCCTATTCCTTCTACTTCGTTTAACACACTTTCAATTGAACCTTTACTTCTTATTTGTCTATGATAGTTAATTGTAAATCTGTGTACTTCATCACTTATTCTAGTTAGTAAATAAAATACATTACTTTTTTTGTCTATTTGATAGCTTTCTAGAGTGTCTCCATCTAGTAGTGCAGTTAATGTATGTTTATCATCTTTCATAAGTCCACATACTTTTATGTTTACATTAAGACTGTTTAATACTTCTTTACAAGCATTTATTTGATTAATTCCACCATCAACTAGTATTAGATCAGGTTTTCTTGTTTTGTTTAATAGAACACTTTGATATCTTCTATATATTACTTCTTTCATAGCGTTTACATCATCATTTTTATCTACTGATATTTTGAATTTTCTGTAGTCACTTTTACTTGCTTTTCCATCTACAAAGCATACCATTGCACTTACAGTGTATGAACCAAATAAGTTTGAGTTATCAAATGCCTCGATTACACTTAAGTCTTCTACTCCAATTATTTCACCGAGTTTTTTGGATGCGACTAAACTTCTTTCTTCATCTTTATATATTAATTCCATATTGTTTTCTAGGTTTATTTTAGCATTAGTTCTTGCTAGGTCAAATAAGTGTTTTTTCTTACCTTTGCTTACATTTATTACTTTTGTTTCTAGTATTGTGTTTAATAAGTCTGTACTTACTTCTTCAGGTACGATTAATTCTTTTGGTAATAAGTTTTTCTTTGAGTAAAAGTTAACTATATAGTATTCAAGTGTTTCTTTTATGTCATCTATAAGTGGAAATATGTTCTTTTTATCTCCTAAAAGTTTACCATTTCTTATAAAGAATACTACTATACTTATGTATCCATTATTTACATAGTAGTTAAATATGTCTCTGTTGATTCCATCATTTAGTTCTACTTTTTGTTTTTCAAATACAACTTTTATGTAATCTAGTTCTTTTTTTAGATCAAGAGCAACTTCGTAGTTTAAGTTTTGCGAGTTGATTTCTATTTTTTCTTTTATTTTATTTATTAGTATTTCATCGTGACCATTTAGTATTGATAGTATTTCGTTATTTAATCCGCTAACATCAAGATTTTTGTATTCACAGTAACCTAAGCATTCCCCGATGTGGTAGTATAGACATACTTTTTTAGGCATTTTATCACATTTTTTAAGTGGGTATAGTCTGTTTATTAGATTTACTAGTCTTCTAGCTGCACCTACATTAGGATATGGACCAAATAGTAATTTATTTTTCTTATTTATATTGATTTCTCTTTTTACAGTAAGAGTTGGATATTTATCGCATTTAAATTCTATGTATGGATAGCTTTTATCATCTCTTAGTAGTATGTTGTAGTGTGGGTCATATTTTTTTATTAAGTTTATTTCAAGTATAAATGCTTCTAGTTCACTAGAGGTTACTATATAGTCAAAGTCTGCTATTTCACTTACTAATAGTTTTGTTTTACCTGTGTGTGTTCTGTTAAAGTAACTATTAAGTCTATTTTTTAGTATTTTAGCTTTACCTACATATATTATTGTACCCTCTTTATTTTTCATTAGATAGCAACCTGGTAATTTGGGTACTAAAGATAATTTTTCTTTTATCATATTGTTCTCCTAATGTTATTGTGCTAATTATTTAATTTTTTACGCAGATTTAATTCTTCTTTTTCTTTTCTTTTTATTTTTTCTAAATCTTTTAAGCTTATTTTCTTTATTACTGATATGTCTATTAATGGAATGTTTATTTTTTCTTCTGACATAGATAATTTTTCTATTAGTTTTATACGTTTTTTAAGTAGTATTAGACTGTTTAGAGATAGGCCATTTAGATCAATATTTTCTATGTATTTAAGTGGTTCATTGTTTTGATATAGTGAGTATTTTAAGTAATTATCATATTCATTATTGTATTTACTCATACTAATAAAATAATATGTTGCACCTAGAAAGGTTACTATTACTAATGAACCAATGCTTCCGTTTGTTAAGGCAAATGCATATGGACTCGAGAAAACTATGCCAAGACTAATTAAGCCTGATTTGGTTAATTTCTTTCTTTCAGTATATAAAATCTTTTCTCTAGTCATTTCACTTACATTTACTTCCATTTCATCAACGACTTCTCTATATGTTTCTGTAGTTAATTTAAGTACATCAAAAGAATTATCATCATATTTTATATAAATAATTGGTTTATTATTAATAAATTTAATTTCGTAGTCTATTATATTTTTCATTTTTTTGAACTCCCTATATATATTTTAACAAATTATAGACAAAAAAAGAAGAGTTAATCTTCTTTTGAATTACAATATTCTTTAAAGTCTAGGTTTTTGTTTATAAAATAAATCTTTTTACCATTAATGGCTAGATTAAATGTATCAAAGTAATATATGTTACAGTTTGCTTCAGTTTCATTATTTTTAGATAGTTTTGTTATGTCTTTTAAATTAATTCTACTTTCTGAAAGAGCCATTTTAATAGTGTCATAAAGTTTTAAATCCTGATATTCCACATTTATTTCCTTAATGCAGACTTTATAATATGTTATATCTTCTAGTTTAAGAATTTCTTCTGTCTTTTGAGAGCACTCTTCATTATTATGAGCATAAATAGATACCAGTGTATAATTTATAGTCTCAAGCTCATTTGCAGTATGTTTCTTTAAGTTGCAACCTACTATTAAAAAACAAGTGCATATTAATATAATACTTTTTACTTTCAAGATATTAACCTCCTTACATAAAATTTTAAATAGAAATTATACAAATTAGTAATATTTCATTTAGAAAGAATCCCTATTTAATATAATTATAGCTGAGAATTTGTAATTGTACAAGTTATATAAAATTCTAAAAGAAAAAAGAAGAGTTAATTTTCTTCATTAATCTTCTCTATTATCTTTTCTATTTTATTTCCGTATTCGATTGATTCATCATATATAAAGTGAAGTTCAGGTATGTGTCTTATGTTTAGTCTTCCAGCTAAGCTACTTCTAAAGTAACCACTTGCATTTTTCATATCTCTTATTACTTTATCACGTTTGTTATCATCTAGTGTTGTAAAGTATACTTTGGCACTTGATAAGTCATTTGTTACTGTAGCATATGTTATTGTTACTCTTTGTAAGTCTTCATCTTTTACTTCAGTTAGTAAGATACTACTTAGTTCTCTTATTAAGTCTGAAGCAACTCTTTCACCTTTAAGTTTCATTATTTTTTAATCTCCTTAAGTTCAAATGTTTCTATTGTGTCTCCAACTTTGATGTCAGTGAAATTTTCAAGAGTTATACCACAGTCATAACCAGATTTTACTTCTTTAGCTTGGTCTTTTTCTCTTTGCAATGATGCTATTTTAGTTGTTACTACAACTACTCCGTCTCTTATTAGTCTTGCTTCTGAAGCATTTTTGATTATTCCACTAGTTACGTGAACACCTGCAATGTTACCTACTTTAGAGAATTTGAATATTTGTCTTATTTCTGCTTCACCAGTTACTATTTCTTCATATTCTGGGTCTAGCATACCTTTCATTGCTGATTCTATTTCTTCAACTACTTTATATATTATGTTATATAGTCTTATGTCAACGTTATAATTTTTAGCAGCTTCTTTTGTTTTACTTGTTGGTACTACATTAAATCCAATTACTATTGCGTTTGATGCACTTGCAAGTACTATGTCACTTTCTGTAATTGTTCCTACACCACTTCTTATTACAGATACTTTAACACCTTCTACATCTATTTTTTCTAGGGCATTTTTTACTGCTTCTTCTGAACCTTTAACATCAGTTTTTAATACTATATTTATTTCTTTGTATCCTTCTTTTACTCTTTCGAATAGTTCATCTAAGCTCACGGCTTTTTTAGTGTATTTCTTTTCTTTTTCTAGTACTTCACGTTTTTCAGCAACACTTCTTGCTTCTTTTTCACTTTCGAAAGCCATAAATTTGTCTCCGGCTACTGGGACTTTATTTAGTCCAGTGATTTCAACTGGTGTACTAGGTCCTGCATTTGTTAAGTCTAGCCCATTACTATTTTTAAGTGTTCTTACTTTACCAAAAGCACTTCCACATACTATTGGGTCTCCTAGCCTTAATGTACCATTATTTATTAAAAGTGTTGTTGTAGCTCCTTTATTTTTGTCAAGAGAGCTTTCTATCACTGTTCCAACTGCATATCTGTTTGGATTTGCTTTTAGTTCTTCCATTTCAGCAAGTGCAATTATGTTTTCAAGAAGTAAGCTTACTCCTTCACCAGTGTGAGCGGATAGTTTTACAAATATTGTGTCTCCTCCCCATTCTTCTGGAGTTAAACCATATTCACTCATTTCACTCATTATTTTATCTACGTTACCAATACCTTTATCAATTTTGTTTATTGCTACGATTATTGGTACTCCGGCACTTTTGGCGTGGTCTATTGCTTCTTTAGTTTGAGGCATTACTCCGTCATCAGCAGCTACTATTATGACAACTATGTCTGTTATTTTAGCACCTCTTGCTCTCATTTCAGTGAATGCTGCATGTCCTGGTGTGTCTATAAATGTTATAAGGTTACCATTTATTTCAACTTGATATGCACCTATTGCTTGAGTGATTCCACCAGCTTCTCCACTTACTACGTGACTTTTTCTGATGTAGTCTAGAAGTGAAGTTTTACCATGGTCTACGTGTCCCATTATAGTTACTACTGGTGCACGAGGAACTAAGTCTTCTTCTTTATCTATTATTTCATATTCTTCAAAGTTAGTTATGTCTTGTGTGCTATCTTTTTTAAGGTCTTTGTTAAATTCTAAACATACAAGAAGAGCATCATCAAATGAAATACTTGTATTAATATTAATCATTAAACCTAAGTCAAATAGTTTTTTTACTAAGTCAGTATCTTTTACTCCTAAACTTTCTGCTAAATCTTTAACAGTCATACCCTCTTTATAAAGTACAATATTATCTTCTACTTTTGAGTTACTTTGAAGTTTAGTTTTATTTTTATATATACTTTTTTTCTCTTTTTTAAAGTTTTCGTTTTCCTTGTTTCCATCTTTTTTCTTTAGTTTTACTTTTTTAGCTTTGCCTTCATTTATGCGCTCGCTACCTAGTAAATTTTCAGCTCTGTCTTCAAAGTCATATTTACTTTCTAATTCTTCACTTAGTAAACTTTCTTCATTATCTAGTGAGTTATCTAAAATTATGATGTCATCATCTTCAAGTATATCATCTTTATTTTTGGCATTTATACCAAGTTCTTTACATTTTTTAAGTATAGTTTCAATACTTAAGTTAGTGTCTAATGCGTATTCTTCTACTGTCATATTATGCACCCTCTTTCTTATATTCTTGATTTTAATTCTTCATATATTTTTTCAGGAATTTTAACTTCTAAATGTTTTTCTAGTATACCAGATTTAGCTGCTTTTTCTATAACAGTTAAGTCTTTTTTTATGTAGGCACCTCTTCCATTTGCTTTTAGTGTGTCATCTACTATTACATTTCCTTCTGGTGTCCTTACTATTCTAAGTAAATCTCTTTTTTCAAGTTTTTCTCTTGTTACTACACAAGTTCTCATAGGTATCTTTTTTGTTTTCATAGATTACCTCTTATTTATTTATTTCTTCGTTTATTTCGTTTAGAGTTTTTACTTTTATAGTATATTTAGTAAGTTTACTTGCTAGTTTTATGTTAATTCCTTTTTTACCAATTGCTAGGCTTAGGTTTTCATCATCTGTTATGGCTAGTGCTTCTTTATTTTTTTCATCCATTATGCTTACGTTTACATTTTTAGCAGGACTTAGAGCATTTGCTATGAATTCCTCTGGAACTGCGCTATATAGTACTAGGTCTACTTTTTCTCCATTTAGACTAGCTATTATGTTAGCAATTCTTCTTCCTTTTTCACCTATGCAACTACCTATAGCATCTACATTTGGGTTAGTGCTTTCTACTGCAACTTTACTTCTTACACCAGCTTCACGTGCTACTCCGTGCATTACAAGTGTTCCATCAGCAAATTCTGGAATTTCACTTTCAAATAGTCTTTTTACAAATCCATAGTGTTTTCTACTTAGTCTTATTGATGGACCTTTAGGTGTTTCTTCTATTTTAGTTATGTATACTTTTACACTGTCACCCATTTTAAGAGTTTCTCCTGGTATTAATTCACTTTTAGGTAATATTCCTCTTGCTTTACCAAGATCAACATAGTAGTTACGAACATCTTCCATAGCTAGAAATCCTATCATTAGTTCATCTTGTTTATCTTTGAATTCGTCCATTACCTTATTTCTTTCAGCTTCTCTTATTTTTTGAAGTACTACTTGTTTTGCAACACTTATTGCTACACGTCCAAAGTCATCTGGAGTTACTTCAGTTTCATAGTAGTCTCCTATTTTAGCTCCTGGATGGTCTTCTTCTGCTTCTTCAAGAGTAAGTTCAGCATCTGGATTTTCTAATTCTTCTACTACTGTCATTCTTTTGAATACTTTAATCATACCATTTTCAGTATTGATTTCACATCTTACATCAGCATCTTCTCCAGTATTCTTTTTGTATGCTGCTGCGAATGCATTACTCATTGTTTCTTTTATTAGTTCTTCATCTAAGCCTTTTTCTTCAACTAAATAGTCGAATGCTGCTTTAAATTCTTTATTGTTCATTTTCTTCTCCTTTACTACAAACATCAAGTACATAGTCTTCAAGTCCTAAATCTAGTGAGTCGATTATTGGACTTATTATTTTAGTTGCTTTTTCACATAAGTCTGTGTCTACTACATTTTCACTATCTAATTTTATGAAAAGTGTATCAACATTATCTTCTTTTTCTAATTTTACACTATATACTTTAGCACCTATTTCTTCTAATGCTCCATTTATGGCATCTTTGATTTTTTCTTCCATATTTTTAATCCTCCTTATTCAAATTAAAGAGTGGCCATTTATGCCACTCCTTTCAAGTGATTTAATTATACCATTATTATGCCTGGTGTGCAAGTTACTTTTTTAAAGTTTTTGCTAATTCATCCTCAGTTTTACCATAATAAATCATATAACCGTATTTTTCAAATATTTCATCTCTTAGTTTTGTTAAAGCTTTGATAGTTGGTTTGTATAAGTCATATTTATCATATGTTTTAACGATAGGCTTACTTTCATTAAATTTTACTATATATGTTAAATCTGAAGGAGAACTATATGCATAGTAATAGTGAAAAATATCTTCAACTTTTTCTAACTCTTTTTCAAATATTTTGTCTAAGTCAAAGTATGCCTTGACGGATGGATTATTTGCACTATTTATTAATTGTTTAAATTCTTCTTGCAACCCTTTTAGAAATTTATACTTGTTTTCTGCGATTAATAGTTCTTCGTTTACGTTACGTCCTTTATAACGATTACCATTATTATCGATTATTAGAATGCCACCATCACCATTTTCTAATTCATACGTCATATATTCTTTATACATATTTACCCCCATTACTATAATTTCCTAGTTAGTTTTTTTTCACTACCCCTATATATTTCTTTATGATATTCGGTACTTAATTGCACTAATAAGTCCAGCTTAATTTTTGTATTTTTTTCTTCTAATGATACTAATTTGTTAGTTAACTCTTTTGGTTCGGTTTTTACTTCTTCGTTTTTCTTCTCTTTAATTCTAGTTTTTATGTCATCCTTTTCTTTTAGTAATGTTTTAGTGTAAATTTTATTTCTTTTTATTTCATTTTTAGAGTCATCTATTGCAATAGCGGATATTACTACTGGTAAAAGTGGAAACGAAAGATATATTACACTTAGAAAAGATGACCATACTACTAAATTAAATGTCCAGAATACTGTAAGCGCTGAAGAAAATATAAGCGCTAGTTTTGCATATTTTATGTAGGCCATTTCTTCAAAGTTACTTTTCCCTAGTTTAGCTAGCTTTTCTTCTATCATTTCTAATTTGTTATGGAGTAAAAGTTCTTCTTCTGTTATGTTTTCTTTGACTATGCTTCTTCTATCTAGGTTATTATAAAGTCTTTTTCTGTTTTCGGTTAAATATTTGTATTCAGTGTACATTATTTACTCCATTTTCATTTTCTTAGATAGTGTTAAATCATCTTTGTTATAGTTAAGTGTGTAGTCACATTCTTTATATAATTCATCTTTTAGAGATACAAGTAGTTCTATGTTTTTTCTGTATAGTGATAATGTTACTCCGTCATATTCTTTGCTAGAAGAATATTCATTTTCTTTTAGTCCACTTATTTTTCTTGCTAGTTCTAGATCCTGTAGTGCTTTTCTTCTTTTAATATCTACTACATCTTTTTCCATAGTTAATTTGGCTTGCACGGCTTCTATTCTCATTTTATCTGCTACTAATAATATAGATGCCAAGCCTGTTACGAGCATGTTTAACCCGAAAGTATTAATTACTCCTGAATAGCCAGTTACTAGTAGTCCTAGAAGTGAACTTAATACTAGAATGACAGGTTGTGCGATTAACATATGATTACAGAATGTGTCTACATTATTTTTTTCATGAATTTTTGAATCTATTCTTCTCATTTCTTTTGCTAGTATTTCCACTTTGTTTTCAAGTACTAACTCTTCTTCGGTAATACATTTTCTAAATTTTACATTACCATTTTCATCAGTTATGGCTACGTCTTTACTGTTTATATGTGTATATTCTATATTCATTTGGTATCCCCCTTATCATTTAGGAAGTTTTTTAGCAAGTTCTTTTTGTTTGTATGGCTTATAACTCTTAAGTGCTTCTTCAAGTGAGGTTATTTCTATTAATCCACCATTAATGTCATCCCATATAGAGCCAATTGATTCAGTACTAGTGATAGTTAAATCTTTATCTTCTTTATAATATGGAGTTAATTTTGCAAGTAGAGTTCCATTTTAACCCCCTTTAATGTTTATTTATAACTTTTTTCGAATGTTTCATATAATTTTTTAAGTTCAGTATCTTTGATTTCTAGTTTAGCTTCTTCTCTCATTATAGCAAGAGTTTTTTGATAATAATTAGAATCACTTGTTTTCTTTTCAGTTAGTACTTTTGTAGTTAGTCTATCTTTGATGTCACTTATTTTTTCTTTTTCTAGTGTTTTTTCTCTATAGATTACGTGATACCCATATGTTGTTTCTACTGGAGTAGTACTATATTTACCATCTTTTAATGCTTTTGCTGCTTTAGCAAAGCTTTCTTCAAATGATGAGTCAAATTCCACATTAAAACTTTCTACAGTGATATCCTTCTTGTATTTAGTTTTAATTTTATCCCAAGAAGTTCCTTTGTTTAGCTCTTTTATTATTTTTTCTATTTTTGCTTTAGAGTCTTCTTTAGTAACTGAGTCACTTGTTTTAACTAGAATGTGCTCGACTGTGAAAGGTGTGAAGTAGTTTTTATTATAGTATTCTTCTCTATCTTTGTCTGTAATTGAACTTGTTAAGTACTCATCTACATATTTATTTCTTTTGTAGTCAAGTTCTAGGTATTTTAGAAAGTCTTCTTCAGTATCAAAACCATGTTGTTTTAGAAAGTCTTCTTTACTTATTTGATAGTAACTTTCATAGTTTTTGTAATAGTTTTCTGCTGTTTGCTTAATGTTTTTGTTATCCTCTTCTGTTAAAGTATATTTGTTTTCTAGTATAATTTTGTCTATTTCTTCAATCATTATACTTAGACCATCTTTTACTTTTAATGAATCATATAAAGTATTGGCTGTTATGTTTTTACCATTTACTTTTATGGCTACTTCTTCTCCGTTAGATAGTTTTGCTATTCTTTTTGGCCAGATAAGTAAGCATACTATTAAGCATAGTAAAGCTCCCACTAGTAATCCTTTTAATTCTTTTTCTCTTTTCTTTAAAAAATTCTTCATATTTTTCCTCCTAGTGTTTATTTTACTATACTTTTACTAAAGTTACAAAGTTTTTTAGATGAAATTTACTTTTCAATATAAAAAGTACTTAATTAGTTACCTATTAAGTACTTTTGTTACTGGACTATATGATTTTCTATGATATTTGCATGCTCCGTATTTTTCTAGTGCTTCTAAGTGCTTTTTAGTTCCATAGCCTTTATTGTTTTTAAGGTCATACATTGGATACTCTTCGTCCATTTTCATAAGAAGATGATCTCTTGTTACTTTGGCTATTATGCTGGCTGCTGCGATTGATTCAGATAATGCATCTCCTTTTATTATAGATGTTGATGGCATTTTTAAATCAAGTTTCATTGCATCTATTAGGACGTGTTCTGGGGGTATAGCAAGACTATTTATCGCTTCTTTCATTGCAGTTTTAGTTGCTTCATATATGTTTATTTCATCAATTACTTCTTCACTTACAGTTCCCACCCCTATGCTAAGAGCATTTTCAGTTATAACTTTATATAATTCTTCTCTTTTCTTTTCACTTAGTTTTTTACTATCTTTAATGCCTGGATGGTAGAAACCTTTTGGAAGAATGACAGCTGCAGCGACAACAGGACCGATTAAAGGACCACGGCCTACTTCATCTACACCTGCAATTAGGGTTATACCTTTTTCATATAATTCGTTTTCATATTCTAACATTATTTATCTACTTCTTTCTTAATAGTATTATATAATGAAGTAGAATCTAGTTCAAGATACTTTAGTAATTCTTCTCTTTTACCTGCTTTTACAAATGCATCCTTGATAGCTAAAACTGTTATTTTTTGTTTTGATATTAAGCTTAGATAACTACCTAGACTAGCTACTTTCATACTTTCTTCATATACAATTATTGGTTTGTTTTTTTCTTCTATTTTTCTAAAGTATTCTTCATCTATAGGTTTTATAAATCTTGCATTTACTAATTCTACATTTATGTTTTCTTCTTTTAGTTTTTTGACTACTTCTAAGCTTTCAAGCACGAAGTCTCCATATGTTATGAGAGTTAAGTCTTCCCCATCAGTTATTTTTTCCCAAGACCCTACTTTAATTAGTTTTGGTTTTTCTTTTTTGTATTCAATTTTATTTTTAGAATATCTTATTATAAATGGAGATTTTGTTTTTATTGCTGTTTTGATTAGATTTGTTGCTTCTATGCTATCTTTCGGAGAGGAGATGATTAGGTTTGGAATTGGAAGCAAGAATGTTAGATCGAATACACCTTGATGTGTTTCTCCGTCCTCTCCTACTATTCCACATCTATCTATTCCTATTATGACGTGTGAGTTCATTCTAGCGATGTCGTGTAAAACTTCATCATAGCCTCTTTGAAGGAAACTTGAGTATATTGATATGAATGGAACAAATCCTTCTATACTCATTGCATTACCCAAAACTAATGCGTGTTCTTCTGCTATTCCAACGTCTATGAAGTTTTTGGGAAACATTTCTTTAAATCTAGTTAGTTTACTTCCTACTTCCATTGCTGGAGTTATTAAGATTATCTTTTCGTTCATTAGTCTTATTAGTGAGTCTGAAATTATTTCACTATAGCTAGTTAAGCCTTTACTACCATATATTTCGCCTGTTTCTTTATTAAATGGGCCTACTCCGTGCCACACACCGGTTCTATCGTTTTCTGCATATTTATAACCTTTTCCTTTTTCAGTTATAACGTGCACTAGTGTTGGGCCTTTTGAATTTTTAGCAAGGTTTAGGTATAACTCAAGTTCGTTTAAGTCGTGACCGTTTATAGGTCCATAGTAGTTAATACCATATTCTTCAAACAAGTAACCTTCTTTAATATAAATCTTTTTAATACTTTCTTTAGTATAGTGAAAAGCTTTTACTAAGTATTTACCAATAAACGGGATTTTATTAAGTACTTTTTTAGTTCTGTTTTTAGTTTTACCGTATCCTTTACTTGTTCTTAGTTTGTCTAAATAATTATGTATAGCACCTACATTTTCACTTATACTCATATTATTATCGTTTAATATTATTATCATATTTGGACTAATCTCACCTATTTGATTTAGCGCTTCATATGATAAACCATTTGATATTGAGGCATCACCAATAATTGCAACTACTTTATTTTTTTCTTTCTTTTTATCTCTTGCTAAGGCAAAGCCTAAGGCTGCACTTAAACTGGTACTGGAGTGACCTGCTTCATATGAGTCGAACTTACTTTCACTCATTTTTTGAAAGCCACTTAGTCCATTAAATTTTCTAAGTGACGAGAAGCCCTTACTTCTTCCTGTTAGTATTTTATGAGTGTATGCTTGGTGTCCTACATCAAATATTATCTTGTCTTTGGGTGATGAGAATACTTTATGAATCATTATAGTCAATTCTACTACTCCTAGATTACTTGATAAGTGTCCTCCTGTTTTAGATACATTATCTATTATAAATTCTCTTATATCTGAAGCAAGAACTTTTAATTCTTCATTATTTTTTTTCTTTAAGAATTTTGGACTTTTTATATCATATATATAGTTATAATCTTTGTTCACTTATTTCACTTCTTTCATACTTCTTCTGATAAATTATAAGCGATTTTTTAATTTTTATCAATTCATACTTAGCACTTTAGTATTTACTTCTTCTATTTTATCAGCATCATTTTCAAATCCGCTTAGTACTTTTTCTATATAGTTCATTGATTCTAAACCGAACATATCTTTAGATTGATCAAATTTAATTAGACTTAAAAACTCATCTAATGCACTTATTACTTTGCCGTTTATTAGAAAGTAGTTTTTAGTTATTTTTCTACTTAAGAATGTACCTAATCCTTCAAAGTCACTAAAGCTACCTTTGCCAAACTCTTCATATAGTTTAAGTATAAATTTGTAAGACATACCATCCGCGTGAGTTTCAATTGGAAATATATTATGATGTTTTACATATAAACCTGAACCTGTATAACTCTTATATAGAAGTGCAAATCTACTTAGGTTTAGTTTGCTTAAAAAAGTGTATGTACTACTTGCAAAAGAATTATATTTAAGGATATCCCCATCTTTAATGCTATTTGAAAGACTAAATAACTTAGCTACTTCATTATTTTCTCTTATTAAATATTCTTGATAAGCGTGAGTAACCTCGTGTATTAATGTTAGTAAAAATAATATGTTTCTTAAAAATAGTGTTTCATTTTTAATAGGTAGTTTATCTTTATTTACATTGTATGAAGTTAAAATAACACTTTTATATATAGTAATACTCCCTTTGTAATAATCTCCAAACCAAGGCACTTTTTTATCACTTAGTTTTATACTATTTGCTTCTCTAGTTTTTTCATTTTTTCTTATTTCAATAGTTTTATAGTAGAACTCTTTCATTTCATCAGTTAATGCTTGAGTACTATATATTATATTTTTGATAGCATCTAGACTAATTTTGTTGTGCATCCTTTTAAGTGAGCTTTTTAATTTTTCTGGCATATTTTTGTATATGTCTAGATAGTTTAGAGTTTTACCATTTAGTTTGTATGCTGTTTTTAAGTTAATGCTTATATTTTTTAGTTCACCATTTTTTAATAACTCTTTTATTTCAGTTTCACTTAGAAGAGGATGAAGTGCACTTCCACAGTCGTATACTGGGCTTAGTTTGGATGTATTAAATTTTGCTACTATCCCCCAGTTTCCAAGGTGTCTATCTACGTTTCCAATAAGTGTATCGACTATGAATATGTCCCAAAATTTGTCTTCAAATTTATTTTTGTCAGTTAAAGTATCTAATTCTTTTACCATATCAAATATGTCCTTAAGTTCATTAGTATAGATTTTTTCGGTACTAAGGCTATATGAAAGAGTTTTAAATTCTATTAGCATTTCATCATCGTTTAGAAAGTCTTCACACATTACTGCTATTTTTTCTTTTCCATCTATAAAGCATTTTACTAGTTCAGTTTTTTGTACATCTATACCAAATAGTTCAAATATTTTACAGCTTATGTATTCACTATATTGGTTGTTTACATAGGATATATCTTTGTTGTTTTCTCTTACTGGATCTGGAAATTTTACCATATTTTTTTTACCTTCAATGTAGCAAGTTTTCTTTGTTTCGCTTCCTCCATATGTATTTATTGTAAACATAGAGTTAGTAATGTCTCTCATATAAGCACCTCCTTTTATATGATTATTTTAGCAAATACACCTAAAAAAGTCTACAAAATAAAAGTGAGATTTCCTCACTTTATGCAAATGTTAATATTCCAGCTAAGTATAAGGCTACGACTATAACCAGTACTATTGAAAGGAAGTTATAGAAACTGTCTTTTTGGAATATTGCTGGTAACTTCTTTCTTATTGCGTCTAAGCCTATGTATATAAGGAAGCCTAGTATTCCACCTACTACATTTAGTATGATATCATCTATATCAAAACTTCTACCAATATTTTTTTGTACCATTTCTATAGTTAAACTTATTAGAAATGATATTAATGTAATACTACTTATTTTTTTAATTCTAGTGTAATATGTTACAAAGTAGCCTAATGGAATAAATAGTATTATGTTTCCTAAGACTTGTTTTTTAAAATTTTCACTTCCTATAGAATACCTTAGTATTTCTTTAAATGGTGTTAAGTTTGTACCACCTAAATAGATATCTCTACTTGTTACTAAATCAAATAGCATTAGTATGTATGCTACAAATAGTAATAGTATTAGTTCTTCGTGAAGTATAAATTTTTTACTTGAATTTCTTATATAAAATATTCTCATTAATATAATTACAACCAAACATATTGTTAGAGTTGGCCAGACATTATTTAATACACTATTAAAGACAGATTTTACCATATTTACTCACTTTCTAAAGTTATTTCTCTCTCTTCTTTTATATTTTCATATACCCTATAAAATAACTCTATTTCTATTTTACTACTATATGCTTCTTTTTTCAAAACTTTTCTTTCTATGATGTGTTCAGTAGTGTCTAGTTTTGCCATTATACTTTGGTCTGCCCTTTTAAGGGCTTCATTATATGCTTCTTTTTTGGTTAGGTTTACTTTTTCGTATGAAAATAATTCTTTAGTTTCTTTCATTACTTTGAATGGTAAGTATGGTTTGTTTATTAATACTTTAGTTTCGTTTATTGAGTTGTTTGTTATGTAGTGGCCTATTAAGGTTAGTTTTTTACCAAAAAAATCTAGGTATATATGGTTTATTACCTCTCCAGTTCTTTTGTATACTGTATGCTTATAAGGAACACTTATATTTACTGTATACCATACTTCTCCGTATACACTTGCATCTGCTTTAGTTACTCCTACTACGTCTTCGTTTTTAATTATGTTCCCGGTTACTATTACTTCTCCTTTTTTAATGAGTTCATTTACTTCTTTAATACCAGTTCCCTTTTTGATGACTAGGTATGTTATAAGTGCATCCTTTTTAGCAATTATGTCACTTGGCACTTCTTCCTTTTCACTTTGATTTATTATTCTTTCTGTTATATTAACTGTGTATTTTGTTCCACTTCTTGTTATTTCTATCCATTCTAAGGAATCTTTGTTTTCTTTTAGAATTTTATTTTTTACATTAGTTATTCTTTCATTAGATGGAGCAAATTTGTATTTTTCTATGTTGTTTTCTTTTAGTAAGTCTAATATTTCTCCTTTAAGTTTACTGTTATTTGTAATTACTTCTATATCAAAAATTATGTTACTTAATGTATAGATTATTAATAGGCTAAAGATGAATGATAACATAAGTATGTAGTGCTTCTTGATGAAAACTTTTAGCCCAGTGGTGCCATAGTACTTTATTATTTTAAGTGATAGTATTTCTCCTTTAATTATATTTATATCAGATACATCTACTACCATATATATTAGGTTATTATTATGCACTAGATTTGTGTAATATATGTTTTTCTTTATAAAGACTTTTACGTAGTTTTCTTTGTCACTAAAACTTATTAAGCATTTATTTTTCATTTATTTCTAACCTTTCAACTTTACCGTTTATTAAGATTTCATTTTTATCTAGTTTTATTAGTCTTAAATTGTTTCCTTTTATAGTTACACTTACATTTTTTAAGCTTATGATTACACTTTTATCATTTATGTCTATTATTCTTTTATAGTTTAGTATGTGCACTCCACTTGGAACTAGGCTAACCCTATAAGCTTCATTTTTTAAAAAGTCTTTTAAATTTTCTAGCATATGTTTCACCATTTAATTATATGAAAAAAAGTGCCATTTAGGCACCTAATTTGCTATTTACTATTTCACTTACAAGTTTAAAGTCTGCTTTACCTTTTAATCTGATATTAGCTTCTTTCATTATTTTACCCATATCTTTTTTACTTTCAGGTTTAACTTCTTCAAATATTTTATCTAATTCTCTTTCTATTTCTTCTTTAGATAATTGTTCTGGTAAGTATTTACTTATTAATTTTATTTCTCTTTCAAGATTGTCTGCTAAGTCATTTCTACCAGCATTTCTGAATTCTGTTATGCTTTCTTTGTGTTGTTTAACTTGTCTACTTGCAACTTCTATAACTAAATCGTCAGTGATTTCACTAAGTTTATTATTAATTTTTTGTAAATCAATAGCACTTTTTAGTAATCTTATAGTACTTAAAGTTTCTTTGTCGTGGCTTTTCATAGCCTCTTTCATATCATTATTTATAGTACTGTATAACATTTTATCACTCTCCTAGTTATTATGTTTTCTATTACTTCTTCTAGCGTTTTTGATTGCTTCTTTCTTTGCTTCTCTTCTAACTACGCCAGGTTTAGAATATTCTTTCTTTTTCTTAACTTCAGAAGGGACACCACTTCTTTGAACTTTAATTTTAAATCTTTTTAAAGCATACTCAATGTTTCCGTTCTTAACTTCAACTCTTGTCATTTCCTTCCCTCCCTTCATACTAGACCCAATTATATCACGTAAAACTATAGATTTCAAGGGGTTAAACCTTAATTTAGTGTCAACTTTCTCACAACTTCTATTATATTTTGATATATATAATAAAATAGCTTAGCAATGCCAAGCTATTTTACCGTTATACAAACAACAGAAAGTAACCTATTTTAGTTACCTATAAAGAACTCCGAATCAACTTGATTGCGGTGTTCACATTCCACAATACGGACTGAGTGAACGCCTAACAGGCAAAGCTAGGAGTTACTCATTTTTTATGTCCATTTATATTATATGTCTTAATGACAATTTAATTATACCAAATTATGTATTATATTTCAAGTACTTTTTATTGCACATTATCTATTTTGAAAATTAAATATAATTTGTAAATGAAAAGCACTACTACACTAAATATCACTGAATAAAAAAGAGTGTGATAAATTTCTATTTTAAAATTTGAATAAGCTTGGCCTATTAAGTAATAACTTGGTAATACTTTTAACTCACATAGTACTGTACAAATTACAAGCAAGAAATAAATGATACTTATTCTTTTTGATATAAGATTTAGAGAGCCGTAAAGGAAATTCATTAAGTTTATTAATATTATGTTTTTTATTATTCCAAATGCCAAATAATATGTTAAGTTTAAATCTTTATAATTTTGCATTTTGGTGATATTTTGTACACCTGCACAAAAAACAAATTTATAACGCCCTGCTTTTATGCACGATAACAACATAGAATATTACAAAAATGTAAATAAAGAACAAGTAAAAATGTGGCACATATTTCTGCTTGTTTGGCGGAAAATAAAAACCGGGCAAAATACCCGGTTTTATAATATGATTATGATTTTGCGATTGTAATCAACCTTGACGGTTACAGTCGGGATTTGCCGCACCGCAGTTTGAACAGAATTTCTGTCCTGCGGAATTTTTGTTTCCGCATACACAGTACCACTCGCTGTTTTGAGAAACGTTGCTTGTCGGTTGAGTTGCCGCTCCTGTATTGCTCTGTGCGTAAGTCTGATAATTCTGCTGAGGATTGCCGTAGTTATAGTAGCCGTTCTGAAAAGAAGTATTGCAGTTATTGTAACAGGGCATATTATATGCTTGATTGCGTGCCGCCGTATTTGCCGCTGCGGCTGCCGTAAGTGTTTTATCGGCCATTGTTTTGAAGCCGATAACGGTAGCGAATATGCCGAATGCGGCTACAAGAATGCACACTATTATTGAAACTATAAATACCGCATTAACAACGGAAAGAGCAAAATTCATTGCTTCATTTGCCGTTGCAAAATCCTCAAAATCAAGTTCTCCGCTTGCAATAGCGTCATATAGCATCTGTCTGAAAGCGTCGCCTCCGAAAATACCGTTCATAACACCGAGAG
>OHSJ01000385.1_pt1 | contig 19681 bp, 16 predicted proteins | sample 1578561 | NCBI WGS metagenome assembly OHSJ01 (sample SAMEA3879571, study PRJEB24766) | human gut metagenome | biome: human-associated habitat; feature: feces | place: USA | collected 1985/1987 | reverse complement strand
CCGACAACGATGCCCAGATGCGTACCCTAAAAAGAAAATATTCCCGCCATTCTGCGTACACACTATATTATAAAATCATAGACTAACCAATCAATCCAATCTTTAATATCCGATTCTGTGCCGCCATTGGCGGTACACCATCATTTTTCATTATTCTCGATTCTTTGTATTTGCAACACCCCCTAAAGGAGGTAACACATGCCCAGTACCAGTAATTTTATTGATGTCGCAACCATCTGGCTGCACGCCGGCAAGGGCGGCGATGGCGCGGTGAGCTTCCACCGCGAAAAATTCGTGGCCGCAGGCGGTCCGGACGGCGGTGACGGCGGCCGGGGCGGCGATATCATCTTTGTGGCGGATGACCATCTGTCCACCCTGATGGATTTCCGTTATAAGCGCAAGTATGCAGCGCCGGAGGGCGGCAAGGGCGGTGCAAGCCTGTGCCACGGCAAAAACGCGGAGAACCTTGTCATCAAGGTGCCGCTGGGCACCGTCATCAAGGACGCCGAGAGCGGCCTTGTCATTGCGGACCTGTCCGACCACACCCCTGTCACCATCGCAAAGGGCGGCCGCGGCGGCTGGGGCAACACCCATTTCAAGACCCCGACCCGTCAGACTCCCCGTTTCGCGAAAAGCGGCACTCCCGGCGAGGAGTGGGAGGTCATACTCGAGCTCAAGCTGCTTGCCGATGTCGGTCTGCTCGGCTTCCCGAACGTCGGAAAGTCCACGTTCATTTCCGTAGTCAGCGAGGCAAAGCCCATAATCGCCGACTATCATTTCACAACCATAACTCCCGTCCTCGGCGTTGTCACCATGGGCGAGGGCGAGTCGTTTGTCGTCGCGGATATCCCCGGACTTATCGAGGGTGCGAGCGACGGCGTAGGCCTCGGCCATGAGTTCTTGCGCCATGTTGAGCGCTGCCGAATGCTCCTGCATATAATAGACGCTGCGGGCAGCGAGGGCAGGGACCCGATAGAGGACTTCGAGAAAATAAACGCCGAGCTTGAAAAGTTCGACCCCGAGCTCTCGAAGCTTCCGCAGATAGTTGCGGCGAATAAGATAGACATGGCCGACGAGGCTCAGATAGAGCGCCTGCGCGAATATTTTACCTCTCGCGGCTACGAGTTTTATACCATGTGCGCGCCGATTCAGGAGGGCACGGCCGAGGTCATAAACGCGGTTGCCAAGCGTCTCAAGACTCTGCCGCCGATAAAGCGCTACGAGACGCAGGAGATACCCGTTGAGATGTTCGAGCGTCAAAAGGACACGGGCTTTACCGTCCGCGAGGAGGACGGCGTTTATATTGTCGAAGCGCCGTGGCTGCTCAAGATACTTCAGTGCACCGACATGGACGACTATGAGTCGCTCCAGTATTTCCAGCGCGTGCTCCATTCGAGCGGAATACTCGCAAAGCTCGAGAGCATGGGGATTCAGCAGGGCGACACCGTTGAAATATACGATTTCGAATTCGACTATATGCCGTAACGGAGGCTTTTCACTTGATAGGAATAAGCGAAGAACTGAAAAATACAGACCCGGATTTGCTCAGCCCGCTGACCCTTGCGTTTGTGGGCGATACGGTGTTTGACCTGCTCGTCAGGGGTAATCTTGTCATGCAGGCGAACCGCCCCGTCGGCAAGCTGCATCCGCTTGCGGCAACGAAGGTCTGCGCCGCCGCTCAGGCGCGAGACGCGCGCGATATCGCGCCGCTGCTGACCGAGCGTGAGGCGGATATCTATCGGCGCGGCAGAAACGCGCACACCGGAAGGATCCCCAAGAGCGCAAGCTCCGCCGAATATCACAGCGCAACAGGTCTCGAGGCGCTTTTCGGCTGGCTGTATCTCAGCGGTCGGGATGACAGGATAGAGGAGCTGTTTGAACATATCATCAATATGGAAAAATGCGATGAGGTGAAGCTATGAAAGGGAAAAGCAGAAGAAAAGAGACCCTGAGCCCCTACGAGCGCCGCAAGAGACGCCTTGAAAAAAGGTTTTCCAACGCGCCGAAAACAACGGGGCAAAAGATAGCCGGCGCGGTCATAGACAATATATGCTGGATAGTCGGCTGCTCGCTCTATTCGATAGGTGTCGTGTCGTTCGCGCTGCCCAACAGCATCGCGCAGAGCGGCACTACGGGACTTGCGATAATAGTCAACCACCTTTTTGAGTTTATTCCGCTGGGTACTGCGAACTTTCTGCTAAACCTTCCGCTGATGATTTTAGCCCTTATTTTTATCGGCTGGCGCTTTGTCGCAAAGACACTGTGGGTGACGGCAATACTCTCCGCCCTGCTCGACCTTTTCGGCAGCTTTATGCCGACCTATACGGGCGATAAGATTTTGGCGGCAATATTCTGCGGCGTGTGCACGGGCGCTGGGCTTGCGGTGGTCTTTATGCGCGGCGCGACCACGGGCGGCACGGATATCATAGGCAGGCTCGTCCACAAGGCGTTCCCGCATATCCAGATAGGCAAGGTCATCATGGCGGCGGACGCTTTGATAGTTATTCTCGGCGCCGTTGTGTTCCGCTCGGTCGAGTCGGCGATGTATGCGGTCATAGTTATTTTCGTCAACTCCCGTCTGCTCGACTATATCCTCTATGGCACGGGCAGCGGAAAGCTGCTGCTCGCCGTGACTGAGCACGCGCAGGAGATATCCGATGCGATAACCTCGAAGATGGGCAGAGGAATCACAATTCTGCCGGTCAAGGGCGGCTACACGGGCAAGGAGAAAAGCATGGTAGTCTGCGCCGTGAAGAAAAACGAGGTGCCCCACCTGACGAAGATAATCAGGCAGGTGGATACCGAGACGTTTATAATCATAACCGAAGCCGGTGAAATTCTCGGCGAGGGCTTCATTGCGCCCGGAGTCAACTGAATAACAAAGCGCGGAGGCTTTTTGTGAACCTCCGCGCTTTTTTAAAATTTTTTCCAAAACAGGTGAGAAAATCCGCAGACTTCTGCGACAATATAAGTGAAAGGCGGGACGCCGCCTCGAAAGGATTGATCCAATGCACAACGGTGAGAGTAGCTACCGCCGTTTTGTCGAGGGCGACCAAAGCGCGTTTGACGAGCTCATGGACGCCTATCGCGACAGACTGATATTTTTTATCAAGGGTTATGTCGGCTCCGCGGAGGAGGCGCAGGACATAGCCATGGGTACCTTTGTCGAAATTCTTGTGCATCCGGGGCGTTTCCGCTTCAAAAGCTCGTTCAAGACCTACATATATTCCGTCGCAAGGCATAAAGCGGTCGATTTTCTGCGCAAAAAACGCACCGTGCCGGACAGCGGAAAAGAGATTTGGGACGAGAGCGCCATTGATTCATTCTACAGGCGCGAGGACGCGAGAACCGTGCGCGAATGCATGGACAGACTGAACGGCGATTACAGAACCGTGCTGTATCTGGTTTATTTTGAGGAAGTGGACGGCGACGGTGCGGCAAAAATTATGGGCAAAAGCAAAAAGCAGCTTGCGAATCTCCTCTACAGGGCGAAGCAGGCGCTTAAAACCGAGCTCGAAAAGGAGGGCTTTTGCTATGAAGACAGGTAAAGAATTCAGAGATGAAGTTTATGCCCGCGCTTCAAAGGAGCGGGTGAGAATAAAAAGACGCAACCGTATGATAATGACCGCCGTGCCGTGCTTTGTTATCGCAATCGCCGCCGCAGCGACAGCGGTTTATTGTTCGAATTTGCTTCCTACGAAGGAGGCGGCGCCCATCTCTGTTGCCGGATATAATACTTCGGAGAAAAATGTCGACAGCCTCGACGATACGGAGCAGACTCCGACCGAGGTGCAGAAGCCGGGCGGCACAGGCGATTTTGCCTATGAGACGGTTGCGGAGGGTGCATCGGCTGCAAAGAACGACGAACCGGCTGCACCGACGAAAAATAACGACAAGACGGGCGAAGCCGCCGCCTTAGGCTATGACTTTAAGGCTTTTTCGGATAAGGCGGAGTCGAATAAAAACGGCACGCACGACAATCCCGACGTTATAGTGATAAAGAGCAAAAAGGAGCTTGAAGAATATCTCGCGGCTCAGGAGAAATACGGAGCGCTGAGCGAAGAGCTGAAGGCAGAGCTTTTGAGCAAGGATGACGGGTTTTTCGGCAGAAACACCGTCGCCGTCATAGCGGCGGACAGCGAATATGAATTAGTAAACTGCCGCGCCAACTCCGACGGTACTCTCACGGTCTCTGTCAAAAAGAAAGAAAACGTACAAGGAGTCGGCTGCCATATGCTGCTGACCGTATATAACAGACAGTTTAACGACATTGTCCTCACGGACACTTAAAACGAAAGGGGAGGAAATAAATGAAGCTCAAAAAATTGGTGGCTCTTTTGCTCTGTGCCGCAGTTATGCTGCCTCTTGCGGCGTGCGTAAAAAAGCCGGATTCCGGAACATCGCGGACATCGCAGACTACAGATGACACCACCGTCACGCCGACAAAGGACGGCGATACTTCTATCACCGCGACTGACAAGGGCAATAAAGGCGCCGCCGCGCAGGATCTCATGCAGGGCATAACCAAGGGCAAGGGCGCATCCAAAAAGCCGGACAGCCGCTTTGCGAATGTCGCCGCATCGTTTGCGCTTGATCTTTTCAAGGATGAATACAAGTCCGGCAAGAACACGCTCGTTTCGCCTCTCTCCGTGCTCACCGCGCTCGCCATGACGCAAAACGGCGCAGAGGGCAAGACCCTCTCCGAGATGCAGAAAGTTCTCGGCGGGCTCGACCGCGATACTTTAAACGCATATATGAACGCATATCTCGCCGCAGTCGCGGGCAAGGACAGCGCACTCAAATGCGCCAATTCCATATGGGTCGACAGCAAGCTCGATGTCAAGACCTCTTTCCTCCAGAAGAACGCGGATTTCTATTCGGCGCAGGCATACAAAGCGGATTTCACAAGAAAAAATACCGTAAACGAGATAAATTCGTGGGTGAACAAAAACACGAACGGCATGATAAAAAAGCTGGTCGACGAGTTCGATCCCCTCACGGTTATGGTGCTCATGAATGCGCTCTGCCTTGAGGCGGAGTGGAGCGATCCGTATACAGACAACTGCGTGAGCGATGGCACGTTCAAAAATGCCAAGGGCAATCTCGTCAAGGCGGAATATATGTATTCGCAGGAGACGGAATATATCGAGACCGAGAATGCCACGGGCTTTGTCAAATATTATAAGGGCGGCAAGTTTGCCTTTGTCGCGCTTTTGCCGAACGAGGGCACGAGCATCGACAGCTATATCGCCTCGCTGACGGGAAAGGGCTTTCTCGGTGCGCTGAATTCGAGAAAGAATACTCGGGTCAACACGCAGATGCCGAAGTTCAAGTGCGAATACAGCAACTCGCTCGTCAACACTCTCAAGAAAATGGGCATGGGTACCGCGTTTGACGAGAACAAAGCGAACTTCTCGTCCATAGCGGACAACTCGAACGGCAACATATTTATCGGCGAGGTTATCCACAAGACCTTTATCGAGGTCGCCGAAAAGGGCACACGCGCAGGAGCGGTGACTGCCGTTATCTCAGAAAAGAGCGCAGCAATGCCTGTCGAACAGCCGAAGGAAGTAAGGCTCACAAGACCGTTTGTTTATGCGATAATAGATACCCAGACCAATCTGCCGCTCTTTATCGGCGCGCAGACGGATATTTAAGGAGGTGCGCCCGTGAAAGTCAAGAAAATGCTGGCTGTTTTCATGAGCGTTCTGTCGCTTGCCGCCTGTATTTTACCGTTTTCCGGCTGCGGAAAGACCGTGGGAAAAGTTCATAACAAGGGCGTGAAAAGCGGCGCTGTACGCGACCTGACAGAGGGAATTTCAAAGAACGAATCCGCCTCAAAAGCCCCCGACGACGAATTTAAAGCCGCCGCCTCATCGTTTGCGACAGAGATTTTCAAAGATAACTATTCAAAGGGCAAGACGACGCTTGTGTCGCCGCTGTCCGTGCTTACCGCGCTCGCGCTGGTGCAAAACGGCGCTCAGGGCGATACGCTCGCCCAGCTTGAGCAGGCTCTCGGCGGACTTGACTGCGACACGCTCAACGCCTATATGCGCGCCTACTGCGACTTTCTGACCGAGAGCGACGAGCTGAAAATCGCAAATTCCGTCTGGACGGACAGCAGCGCAAAGGCAAAGCGGGCTTTCCTGCAAAAGGCGGTGGACAGCTACTCGGCGCAGCTTTTCTCAGCGCCCCTGAGCGACCCGAAAACCGTAGAGAGCATAAACTCGTGGGTCAAAAAGAACACCGACGGAATGATTCCCAAGATAATCGAAAAGGCGGACCGTTATGCCGTTATGATGCTTGTAAACGCCATAGCGTTCGACGCGAAGTGGGAAACTCCGTATAAGAGAAGCGATATAGAGAAGCTTGAATTCACCTCATATTCCGGCAGCAAAAAGAAAACCGACTTTATGTGCTCGACCGAGAACATATATCTCAAGGACGGCGGCGCGGTCGGCTTCATGAAGCCCTATAAGAACGGCCGCTTTGCTTTCGCGGCGCTGCTGCCGGATGAAAATACGGGCATTGATGATTATGTTGCGTCCCTGAGCGGAGATAAGCTGATGAAAATTTTCTCGTCGGCTAAGCGCGGCAATGAAGTCAACGTCAAAATGCCGAAGTTCAAGGCGGAGTACAGCACGCAGCTTATCGATACGCTCAAAAAGATGGGCGTGAAGGACGCATTTGACAACAAGACTGCGGACTTCTCCTCGCTCGTAGAGAACAGAGACGCCTATATTGCAACGGTAGTTCACAAGACCTTTATCGAGGTGGACGAGAACGGCACGCGCGCCGCCGCGTCAACGCTCGTCGGCGCCGATACAATGAGCCTTATGGAGCCGTATAGCGTGTGCCTCAACCGTCCGTTTGTCTATATGATAGTGGACACCGAAACGAACCTGCCGCTGTTTATCGGCGTGCAGACCGAAATATAATACGATACCTCTACCTCTATTTTCCCCCAAATAGGATGACCCCGCCGGTTGATTTTACCCGGCGGGGTCGCTTACTTTTATGATTATATTTTACTGCCGATAATTTTTCAGCTCGTCCGCTTCTTCTATCTCTATCTCCGGGTCCTCTCCGAGAACCGGCGGCGCGGAGTCCGCGGCGGTTAGCTGCTTTATCCATTTTCGGCTCTTGAATCTTATCAGGCAGAGTAAGGATTTCGGCGTGTCCTCCGCGAGATACATCGCAATTATCAGAACATAGAACGGAACGTCTGTCAGGAATCCGAGCGTGGTAACTATAGGTATACTCAATAAAAACAGCGCGCCTATGTCGAGGAACATTCCGATTTTCGTGTCTCCGCCGGCTCTGAATATGCCGACCACGCAGACATACGAGATGTTTCTGACTCCTATCCACAGCGAGTAGATGAGCAGGAGCGTCGACGTCATCTGCCGGGCGCCCTCCGTCTCAATGGGCAGTATCCGCAGCAGCGGATTGCGCAGGAATATCATGGCGACTCCCGTCAGCACTCCGAGCAGGGGGACGAGCTTTATGAACCGCTTGCCCATGGAGTAGGCCTCATCAGCCTTGCCGGCACCGACCGCCTTGCCTGTCATTATCGAGCAGGCGTGGCAAATGCCGACGAAGAAGACGAAGGCTATCTGTTCTATCGAGCTGAATATCGTATATGCGGCGTAGTTTTCGCTGCCCTGACGCGCATAAACCATGGCATAGACATTGGTGCCCACTCCCCAGAGCAGCTCGTTGAGCATTATCGGGGCACAGACACGCAGGAACTTCTTGAAAAATTCAATATCCTTCTTGAAAAATTCGCCGATCGGCGCATGGATGATATTCTTTTTCGCGTTGCCTATCACAAAGAGCAGCACCGCCTGAACGACCATGGCTATGGCCGTCGCTATCGCCGCACCGCGAAGCTTCAGCGCGGGGAAGCCCAGCTTGCCGTATATGAGAATGTAGTTGAGCACGGTGTTTGTCGCAACGGACGCTATCGAGCAGGCGAGCGGCGTGTGAACGTCCTCGGTCGAGCGCATGACGGTGCTCGTGACAAGCGAGATGGCGACAAAAATTCCGTAGGGCGCAACGGCCTGCAAATACTGCACTCCGGCGGCTATGACCTCCTCCTCGGAGGTGAAAACGCGCATCATCTGCTCCGGGATTGCGAGCACCGATACAGTGTATAATGCACCCACGGCAAGCGAGAGTATGAGCCCTATGCCGTAGCTGCGGCGGATGCTCCGTCTGTCGTTTATGCCCCAGAACTGCGCCGTCATTGTCGCCGTGCCGGAGCTTATTCCGAACAGGGCGAGGTTCAAAAGGAAGCCCCAGCGTCCCGCGACACCTATCGCCGCCGTGCTGACGTTGCCGAGTCCCACGGTCATTGCGGTATCGACGAGCTGAGCGCATGAGGTCAGCAGCTGCTGGAGGGCGATGGGTATCGCCAAAGAAAACATTTTTTTGTAGAAACCCGAGCGGGTCGAATTTGACATTTGACTGTTATTATCTCCTATTTCTTATTCTTCGATCGCGGCCTTTGCGCTGTTTATTCCGTGAAACACGGTCATATCGAACTTCGGCTCGCGGTCGTAAGTGTAAAGTCCGTTTTGCTCCTGCTCTATGTCGTAGAGCTGCGTGTAGCAGAAGCCGAACATCAGCTCGTTGCCGAGCAGGGCTTCGGTGAGCCCTCTGTATCTCTCGATAAACTCATTCTCTGTCCTTGGCGCGTTGCCGTAGCCCCAGGCATTTTCGTCCTGCTCGCCGACGACCCACTTTATGCCGCCGTATTCGCTGACGAAGGTGGGCTCGCCCGCGTATTTCTGGCGGCTGTCGTGCCTGTCAAACAGAGTGCCGTCCGAGACGAGCTTATCGTAATTTTCTTTGAATATCTTCGGGTCCTGCTCATAGTCGTGAACGTCGAAGATATCGCTCATAACATGGAAATTTCCGCTTGTGTCGATGCACGGGCGGGTGCTGTCGAGCTGTTTTGTGATTTTGTAAACCGTTTCGAGCAGCTCGTCTCTCTGCTGTCTTCCGTCGTAGTCCCAGGTTTCATTGAACGGGCACCAGCCGATTATCGACGGGTGATTGAAGTCCCGCTCCACTTCCTCGCACCATTCGGGCAGAATTCCGTAAATCGCGTCGGGCGCAGAATAGTCAAGTCCCCAGTTCGGGTATTCGCCCCAGACCAAATAGCCCATGCGGTCGCAGTGATAGAGGAATCTCTGCTCGAACACCTTTTGATGCAGTCGCGCCCCGTTGAAGCCGGCGGCTAAAGATATCTCGATATCTTTTATCAGATCGCTCTCGTCGGGCGCGGTGTATATGCCGTCGCGGTAGAAGCCCTGGTCGAGCACAAGACGCTGAAAAACCGATTTGCCGTTGATGAGATATTTGAATCCGTCGAGGCGGATGTCGCGCAGACCGAAGTAGCTCTTTACCGTGTCGCCGCCGAAGGTGATAACAAGGTCATAGAGCCTGCCGCAGCCGACCTCCCACAGGTGCTTTTCGAGCAGCTTTATTTCGCCCGAGACGCAGCCCGCCGAGCTTTGGCAGTCGCAGATGCCGACTATCTTGCCGTCGTAGAGAACATCTATTCCGAGCTCACCGCTGCCGCAGAGCTCGCAGGAAAAAGCGACGGAGGAGTCGGTCGGATTCGGGAAAAGCTTTATGCTTTTTATGTAGCTTTCGGGCACGAACTCGACCCATACGGTCTGCCATATGCCCGTTGTGCGGGTGTAGTCGCAGTCGTGCGAATGAAGCCGCTCGCTCTGCTTTCCGCGCGGGACGAGCGGATTTCTCACATTGTCTCGGGCTTCAACGGCTATCGAGTTTTTGCCGACTCTCAGAAACCTCGTGATGTCTCCGGAAAACGAGACGTAGCCGCCCTTGTGGTGCATGGCCTCTTCGCCGTTTATATAAACCGCAGCGTCGTAGTCAACGGCGCCGAAGTGCAGAATAACTCTGCCGTTAAGATTGCTTTCGCTTATTTCTATGTCGCGCCTGTACCACACGCAGTTTAAAAAATCGGTGTTTTCGACGCCGGAGAGACGGCTTTCGGGACAGAACGGGACGATGATTTTTGATTTGAGGTGCTCGGCGTGCTGAAGCCCGCGCTCCCTGCCGCTGACGCTGTTATCGATTTCGAATTCCCATTCGCCGTTGAGGTTGAGCCAGTTTTCTCTTTCAAATTGCGGATTCGGATGCTCCGCTCGCGGAATAAAATTTGCCATTTATTTATTTCCTTTCAAGATATATTACTTGCTGAAATATGTCGCCTCAACCATCGCGCAAAGCGCGTGATAGACGGGGAGAGTCAGCTCCTGAACCTTAAACGTCTCGCTCTCGGGCAGGCGCAGACAAACGGTGCACAGCTCGCTCATAAGGCTCGGCTTCTCGCCCGTTATGCCAATGCTCTCTATGCCCATGGCGTTTGCGACCTTGACGGCGTTTACTACATTTGCGGAGTTGCCGGAGGTGCTCAGCGCAATCAGCGCGTCGGGGCTCGAGGAAGCATATGCCCAGACCTGCTGAGCGAATATCATGTCGGCCGCTATATCATTTGCAAAGGCGGTGTTCAGCCCCTCGTGTGCGCTGAGCGCAACCGCGGGCAGTGCGCCCTGAAGATGATTTGCGAGATACTCGCCGTCCTTTATTTCCGAGAAAGCCTCTCTCTGCTTGCCGTCAAGCTCTCTTGTGAGCAGAAAGCCCTTCATCAGCTCGCCGACTATGTGCTGCGCGTCCGCCGCGCTTCCGCCGTTGCCGCAGATAAGCAGCTTGCCGCCGCGGTCATAGCAGGTGCACATAACGTCATATGCGCGCTTTATATCCTCTCTTATACTCGCGAGGGCGGGGTAGCGGACAAAGAGCTCTTCGAAAATTTCTTTTTCTCTGTTCATGTTTCTCCTCCGTTTGCCGCGGCGTCGAGCGCGATTACAAGCGACGCCAAGTCGCCTATCTTTTCGCCGAGCCCTGCGGGAATTATTTTGCATTCCGCCGTCTGCTTAAGAGCCTCGCGGTGCAATGCTTTTTCCATGCTGTCTCTGAGAAGCTGCCCCGAGCGGGCGAAGATGCTGCCGATTATTATAGCCTGCGGGTCAAGTATATCGGCGATTATTGCGAGTCCTTCGCCGAGCTTTTCTCCGCAAATTTTATATACTTCAATAGCCGTTTCGTCGCCGTTTTCGGCTGCCTCGGCGGCGATTTTTGCCGTTATGCGTCCTATTCCCTCGGCGTCCTCGCACATGAGCGTGCTCCCGCCGTTTTCAATGGTTTTTCTCGCCATAGCCTGTGCGAGACGGCCTATTCCGCCGCCGCTGCAAAAGCCCTCGAACGAGCCGCGCTTGCCGTAGCCCACTGGGCCGTCCTCGGCGATTCTCATATGCCCGACTTCGCCCGCCATGTCGTTCGAGCCACTGTAAAGCCTGCCGTCGAGTATAAGCCCCGCGCCCATACCCGTGCCGAAGGTCAGGAAAACCATGTTGCGCAGTCCTTTTCCCGCGCCGAACCTCCATTCGGCGAGCGCGCAGGCGTTGGCGTCGTTTTGCAGATAAGCGTCAAACCTGAACCGCTCCTCTATCATGTCGACTATAGGCACGCAGTCCCAACCCGGGAGATTGGGCGGGGAGAGGATAACGCCGCGCCTGCTGTCAAGCGGACCGCCGCAGCTTATGCCCGCGCAAAGGATATCCTCGGGAGAAAGCGCGTTTCTTTTGAGCAGCTCTTCAACATTGTCGAGCAGCTCTGCGGTCACGGCACGCCAGCCGCGCGAGACTCTTGTCTCGAAGCGAAGTTTGTCTGTTATTATGTCCTCGACGCCGCCATGAGTCCTGCCGAGCAGGACGGCGCATTTTGTTCCGCCGATGTCTATACCTATTATATATTTTTTCATTAATTATCACTTCCGCTTTTACTGCACACATATTATATACATAAATCTTTTTTCAGTCAATCGGATAAACAGGCAAATATAAGAAAAACTACTGTATATAGCGTTGACGGAGGAAGAAAAATGGTTCTGACGATATTGAGAATATTAATACTTTACGTTCTTGCGACTGCGGCGGTCAGAATAATGGGAAAAAGGCAAATAGGGGAGCTTCAGCCGTCGGAGCTTGTTATAACCATTCTGCTCTCCGAAATCGCGGCTATACCCATGCAGGATACGGATATACCCCTGCTCAATTCCGTAGTCGCGGTGCTTCTGCTCGTGGCGTTCGAGATAATCAGCTCGGTTATCTCCATGAAGAGCCGCGGCGCGCGCAGACTGCTCGAGGGCAACGCCGTGACCGTCATACGCGACGGCAGGATAGACCAGAAGGAGATAAAACGCCTGCGCTATACCGTTGACGATTTGCTGACCGCTCTGCGGCAAAAGGATGTCTTTGATATCTCCACTGTCGGCTATGCCGTGCTCGAGACGAACGGCAAGCTCTCGGTCATGCTGAAGCCCGACGAAAACGCTCTGACGGCAAAGACGCTGAGGCTCTCTCTGCCGGACCCCGGTATGCCGTGCCTCGTTATCAGCGACGGAAAGGTTATTCGCGAGCATTACGACGACTGCAATATGAACGACAGAGAATTAAAACGCCTGCTGAGAGCCAAGGGGATGGCGGTTGAGGATGTGCTGATAATGACCGTTGACCGCGACAGAAACGCAGTTATAGTCGAAAAGGAGAAGAAGATATGAAACGCTTTGCAACAGCCTTGGTTCTGCTCCTTCTGACGCTTACTCTGAGCATCGGAGCGCAGCTTATATTCTCGAAGAAAACCGACGAGCTGATAACGGGTCTTGAAGCTTTGCTCCGCGCGGTCGACGCGGGGGAGGGCGAGGAGCGGGCGCTGGAAAACGTCGAGGAAGCGTGGCGCGGCTCGAAGAAAATACTGCATATCCTGCTCGTCCACCGCTCGATGGACGAGATAGAGATAAACATAAACAGCCTGGGCGAATATCTCGGCGCTGGCGACAGGGAAGCCTTGCGGCAGGCCTGCACCGAGGCGCTGATGCAGCTTGAAAATCTGCGTGACGCGGGGAGGATAACAATAGAAAATATTCTGAAAATAGCGTGATTTGCATTGACAAAATGCTCCAGATATTGTAAAGTTATTTTGTAGATATCAATAAAAAGGAGCACAGCTATGAAGAAAAAGGCGGATCCGAAAAGTACTATACTGACGATAATTCTCATAATAACTTATGCTTTGTCTGTAGTGTTCAATTTCTCGCATATGTCGGACAGCACCGGCAGCAGAAAGCCGGGCTTTGCAACGGCGGGACTTTTCCTGCTCGCGGCATTTGTCTATATTCTGTTTAATCGCAAGAACAAGCGCCCGCTTGTCGTCGGCATTGTGTTCTGGTCGATTTCGCTCGCGTGCTCGATATTCGCGCTGCTGATGTATTTCGCTTACAGCGATTGGATGAGCTTCTCATATCTTTTCATGATGGCATTTCTCCCGCCGAGCTTCGGCATTGCCGCGCCGTTCAAGTCGCTCAACACGCTCTACTTTTTCATCCTCTTTGCAATACCCGCGGCAGAGCTGATATTCCATATAATTTTACTTGCAATCCGCTCAAAGAGAATTAAAAAATAAACAGATTATAACATCGCGGCTTTCGGCCGTCCCTCGTCGGGACGGTCGTTTTTGCGGCCGAAAGCCTTGATATATAAGCGCTTTGCAGCATTTGCAATTTTAGAATTAATCATTCTTTTATAAATTAAACATAAAGTTAATATTATTTAATCAAACTTAACCGCGCCCCGTATTGACATAAACCGCGCAGTGATATAAATTAGGTTTGTCACGATTTATGCCCTTTTGTGCGGCGGAATATTTGTTTCGAATCAGGGCGGAATCAAATAAAGATTATCAACGGAGGAAACATGGAAAAGAAAAATGTAACCCCGACCGTGAAGCAGCTGCTTTGCGCTTCGGCAGAGAAGTACGGAGAAGAGACGTTTATAAAATTCGTGCGCAACGATGCAGTCGAAGAGCGCAGCTATGTCCGCGTTAAGACAGACAGCGAGGCGGTCTGCCGCTGGTTGAGAAGCATATCGAAAGACCGTATGCACGTCGCCGTTGTCGGCAAGACCAACTATGAATACATAACCTGCATTACCGGAGTGCTGCTCAGCGGCAACGTTGTTGTCCCGTTTGCGCCCGACATCTCCGCAAAAGAGGCCACCGAGCTTTTCGACCGCGCAGATATCGACATGGTGCTCTATGACAGCGCCTTTGAGCAGAACATCGACGAGGTTCGCGCCAACTGCCCGAAGATAAAGCACGCGGTTGACCTTGCCGATGAGCATTTCTTTGCGGATATCTATGAAAAATATTCGGAGCGCAGTGAATTCGCTTCTCTCTCCGACTATGAGGCCGATCCCGAAAAGTGCGCGGTCATAATCTTTACCTCCGGCACAACGGGAATCAAAAAGGGCGTTATGCTCTCGATGAATGCCCTTGTAGGCAACATTCTTTATAAGGAATATATCAACATCTTCGCCGAGAGGACCTCGACCCTCTCCGTGCTCCCGATGCATCATATATACTGCTTCTCGGGCGACTATCTGAAGAACCTGTGCGACGGCGTTCAGGTCTGCCTCAACAGCAACCTCAGCGAAATCGTCACGAACCTTCAGCGCTTTGAGCCCAACGCCATGCGCGTTGTCCCGATGATAGCGCAGCACCTGCTTCAGCGCATAAAGATAGTCGCGTCGAAGAATCCCGATATGACCCCCGCCGAGGCGGCAAAGACCGTTCTCGGAAGGAACCTCAACTGGATGACCTCCGGCGGCGCTTATCTCGATCCCATTCTTGCCGAGGAGTTTGACAAGCTCGGCATAATGCTCCGTCAGGGCTACGGCATGACCGAGGTCGGCTGCCGTATCTCCGTGCCCGACAGAGGCGTTTCCATCGAGTCCGTCGGCAGAGTTATAGACATCTGCGACGTCCGCATTGAAAACGGCGAGATTCAGGTCAAGACCCCGACTATCATGCTCGGCTACTACAAGATGCCCGAGGAGACCGCGAAGATGTTCACCGAGGACGGCTGGTTTAAGACAGGCGATATCGGCTATGTCACCGAGAACAGACAGCTCTTCATCACCGGCAGAGTCAAGAATCTGATAATCCTCTCGAGCGGCGAAAACGTCTCCCCCGAGGCGATAGAGAAGAAGTTCAAGAAGCTCAGCCTTGTTTCCGAGGTTGTGGTTTACGGTGAAAAGGATCACCTTGTCGCCGAGATATATCCCGACTTCGAGCACGCGGAGCAGGAGGGCGTGAAGGATATTCCCGCCGAGATAGAGAGACACATGGACGAGATAAATGCGGGTTCGAAATCATCCCACTTTGTCTCCGAGCTCAGATTCCGCGACGAGCCCTTTGAAAAGACCTCGAGCGGAAAGATAAAGAGAAAAGAAACCGTTGTCGGTTAAGGAGGAAAATAATATGAAACCCAAGGCAGGAACAGAGGTATTTGAGCTGATTCCCTCGCAGAAGATGATAAACTTCATGCTCAAATACAGCTTCTTTCATAAGCAGGTTATCCAGATACCCATGTCGATAGTCACGAGCACCCCGATAGATTTCGACGTGCTCAAAAAGGCGCTCAACATAGAGATAGAGCGCAACGACTGCATGAGACTTCGCTTCTACAAGGAGCACGGTGAGTTCTATCAGTATTTTCTCGACAAGTTCGTCGTTGAAGACGTGCCCGTTATGACCTTTTCGACCGAGGAGGAGCAGGAGGCATTCCTCACCGCCGACGCACGCAAGCCCATCCGCCATTTAAAGGGCGAGGACTTCCGCATCATCTTCTTCAACTCCTTCGACGGCAGATACGGAATATATATCAACGTCACCCATCTGTGCATGGATGCCGCCGCGGTATTTGTGTTCTTCTCCGATCTGCTTGCGGTCTATGACCATCTCAAGAACGGCAAGCCCATGCCGCGCCCGCTCGGCGAATACAAAAAGACGATAAGAAAAGAACTCGCCATAGTCGCCGACGAGAAGAAAATGAAAGAGGAGGAGGAGTTCTACACCCAGTTCTTCCTCAAGGACGGCGACCCGCTCTATGCCGGCGTTCACGGACCCGAGCTGCTTGAAAAAGAGCGCAAGAGAAAGCATGACCCGTCTCTCAGAGCTCCGTCCTGCTTCGACCCGATACACGACAAGGCCGAGCTTGCAAAATTCGATGTCTCCAAAGAGGACAGCGACAAGATACTCGCCTTCATGCAGTCGAGCGGAGTCAGCCCCGAGTGCCTTGTTCAGCTCGCAATGCGCCTGCATATTTCCAAGATAAACTACAGGACGAACGACTCCTATTTCGTCACCCTCTGCACACGCCGCAGAACTCTCGACGAGAAGCGCTCCGGCGGTACTCTCGCAGAGCCGCTGCCGTGGAGAATAGTCCTGCCCGAGGAGCTGACCTTTACAGAGGCGCTCGACAAGATGGCAGAGCTTCAGATGACCCTGTTCAAGCATATAGACTACCCCTATCTCGAGTGCCGCGAGCTTGTAAGAAGACTGTTTAACTACAGCCCGATAGCAGCCTCGTCCTCGATGATGTTCTCGTGGTTCCCGATAGGCAAGGACACGATGAACGGTTGGGATTACGAGTTCTCGGGCTACAGCCTCGGCAGATACATCATGCCGCTCTACAGCTTCGCAATGTATGACTCGCACACAGGCTGCTTCAAGTTCTCATATCTGCATCGCACGAATATGATAACCTCCGAGCACATAAAGGCCCTGCACGAAAAGACCGTCCGCGCGCTGCTTCTCGGAGCGGAAAACCCCGACAGAACGCTCGGCGAGATACTCGATATACTTTAAAAAGGAGAGACAGTCATGCTTGAAAAGATAGCCGCAATAATCTGCGAATATGTCTATATTGACCCTGCCGAAATTACCGAGCAGGCCAATCTCAGAACCGATATCGGTTTAAGCTCGCTTGACCTTATGAGCGTCGCATCGGATTTGGAGAGCACCTTCGGAGTGAAGATCACCGAGAGAGCCATTCTCACCTCCAAGACCGTCAAGGACCTCATGAACTGCGTAGCTGAATAATTACCGAACATCAGCAAAAAGACCGACCCCGGAGTTCCCGGAGTCGGTCGATTTTTTTTATTCGGTTAAATTTTCATCGCAACATCGTATGCGCGCCATACGACGGAGCGTAGGTTGCCCACGGCGAGGCAGTCGCCGACGAGATGAACCTTGCCGGACTTCTCGGTAAGCGGGGCGGGGATATAGCCCGCACAGCTTATGACGGAATCGCAGTCTATATTGATATCCTTGCCGTCCTTGCCGGTGCAGACGATGGAGCCGTCCCTGACCTCCTTGAGAACAGTCTCAAGATAGACGGGGGTTTTATGCAGGGCGAACCACTCTCTGAGATAGGAGGAGTTTGCAAGGCAGACGCCGGTCTGACTCACAAGATCGTCCTTCATCTCGACGATTATCGGATTCTTGCCCTGGAGCGCGAGCTCGTAGGCTATTTCGCAGCCGGTCAGACCGCCGCCGATAACCGCCACGGTGTCGCCGACCGCTGTGCCGTTGAGGTAGTCGCAGCCCTCGATCATCTTCTCATAGCCGGGAACCTTCCTGAGAAGTCTGGGAGTGGCGCCGGTGGCGATGATAACGGGGTCGCTGCCGAAGGCGGAGATATCCTTTATCTCGTCGTTGAGCTTAACCTCTATGCCGAGCTTCGTCATCTGGCGTCTGTACCACTCGAGCAGGTCGCGGAGCTTGCCCTTGTAGGACTCTGCGCTTGCGGGAATGAATGTTCCGCCGAGCACGCCGCTCTTCTCGTGGATTATCGGATTATGCCCGCGGAGCTTGAGCACGCGAGCCGCCTCCATGCCGCCTATTCCGCCGCCGACAATGTGGACGGTCTTGGGTGAATTTGTTTTCTTTATGTAGTGCTTGTTCCACTGCATTGTCTCTGCGTTGATGGCGCAGCGGGAAAGATGCAGGCTGTCGGAGAGCTCCTGATCGTTGGGAACACCCTTGTAGTGGCACATATTGAAGCAGCCGTTGTGGCAGAGAATGCAGGGACGGATATCGTCCTCTCTGTTCTCCATCATCTTCGTGACCCACTCCTGGTCGGCGAGGAACTGACGCGCAAAGCCTGCGCCGTCGAGCTTGCCCTCCTTTATCGCGTCCGCGGCGACTCTCGGGTCGAGGCGTCCGGCGCAGATAACGGGGATATCGCAGAACTGCTTGATGTATTCGACATCCTCGAGGTTGCAGTTCTCGGGCATATAGATGGGCGGGTGAGCCCAGTACCATGCATCGTAGGTGCCGTTGTCGCAGTTGAGGCAGTCGTAGCCCGCATCCTGAAGATACTTGACGGCTCTCTCGGACTCAGCCATGTCGCGTCCTACTTCGGTATAAGCCTCGCCCGGGAGCGCGCCCTGACGGAAGCCCTTTGTCTTGGAAATTATGCTGTAGCGTAGGGAGACGGGGAAATCGTCGCCGCACGCCTTCTTGATAGCCTGAACGACCTCGACCGCGAAGCGGTAGCGGTTCTCGAAGCTTCCGCCGTATTCGTCTGTGCGGAAGTTGGTATATTTCATGGTGAACTGGTCCAGAAGGTAGCCCTCGTGTACCGCGTGCACCTCGATACCGTCCACTCCAGCGTCCTTGCAGAGCTTGGCGGTCTTGGCGAAGGCTTCTACCATCTGGTGAATCTCTTTTGTGGTGAGGGGACGGGATATGCAGCTGTCCTCCCAGCGGTTGGGTGTGGCGCTGGCGCTGGCGGTAAGGTAGCTTACGTCCAGCACGGGCTTCATCACTGTGGCGAGGGCCTTGTTGTGCATGGCCTTTACCATTATGTCGTTTATTGCCAGGGAGCGGCCAAAGCCTGCGGTGAGCTGTATGAACATCTTGCAGCCGGTCTTGTGGAATTCCTCCATGAAGTCCTTCAGCTCGTCGAACTTGCCCTTCCCCTGATACAGCCACTTGCCTAAGAGTATATCGCGTATTGGGGCTATACCGGGAAGTATGAGGCCGGCGTTGTTCTTGGCCCGTTCCAGAAGAAACCGCGCCGCTTCCTTATCGAAGTGGTTGGGCTCCATCCAGCCGAATATGGAGGTTCCGCCCATGGAGGTCATGACTATGCGGTTCTTTATCTCCACATTGCCTATCTTCCAGGGGGTAAAAAGCGGATCGTAGGTCTTATTCATATAATTGGCCTTCCCTTCTGAAATAATATAAGATCTGATTGTCATTATTATATCATATATATCCCTTCACACAAGGATAATATGCTGACCGAGGGGAATTTATTTGCCAGAGGTGCCCCCGTTATTGACAAAATAGATATGTACATGTAAGTAATTGCAAAGTCCAATTTGACTATATTGCCCCGGTAAATATAATGGAAATGCTGACAATAGGATGAAAGAGATTGTTTGTATGTTTTACGATAATAAGGGAAAAAAAGAGCAGAACGCGGATTCCGCCCTGCTTTCCGGCCTGACCCGCCGCCAGCTTAAAGAGCTGGAGGAAAAAGAAAAGACTCCCGCGCAAAAGCTCAGGGAGGCAGTCATAATGCTCCTGCCGCTGCTGTGCGGCTGCGTTGCGCTGCTGGAGTACCTGCTCCTGCCCAACAACAGCAGGAACGCAAGGCCCTGGAGCTATGTATGGGTGCTCGGCGCGGCGATGTGCGCCTATCTGCTCTGCCTCTGCGTCTCGCTGCTCAGGA
>OHSJ01000351.1_pt1 | contig 20821 bp, 10 predicted proteins | sample 1578561 | NCBI WGS metagenome assembly OHSJ01 (sample SAMEA3879571, study PRJEB24766) | human gut metagenome | biome: human-associated habitat; feature: feces | place: USA | collected 1985/1987 | reverse complement strand
GGACCCGGAGGGAAATCTGGAACTCAAATTTTCCGGCAAGAGCCTGGTGCAGGGCGAGCCGGACGCCTCCAGCTTCCCTTCCGGAGGTCTCCGCGCCACCTTTGAAGCGCGCGGCTACACCGCATGGGACCCCACCAGCCCCGCCTTTATCAAACGGACGGAAAACGGCGCCACGCTTTGCATCCCAACCGCTTTCTGCTCTTACAAGGGACAGGCGCTGGACAAAAAGACGCCTCTCCTGAGATCCATGACTGCTGTCACCCGGCAGGCCAAGCGGCTGTTGTCCTGCTTTGGCGGTCCGGACAACATTCACGTCAGCGCCGACCTGGGGGCGGAACAGGAATACTTCCTGGTGGACAAGCAGCTTTATGCCCTGCGCCCGGACCTGATGATGTGCGGGCGCACCCTCTTCGGCAATGTGCCCCCCAAGCACCAGCAGATGGAAGACCACTACTTCGGCTCCATCAAGGACCGCGTGCTGGAATTCATGGTGGACGTGGACGAAGCCCTTTGGAAACTCGGCATCCCGGCCAAAACGCGCCACAATGAAGTCGCTCCCGGCCAGTTTGAGATCGCACCCATTTTTGAAAGCCAGAACCTGGCCGTGGACCATAATATGCTGGTCATGGAGGTGCTCCGGAAAACTGCCAACAAGCATGACATGGTCTGCCTGCTGCATGAAAAGCCCTTCTCCGGCATGAACGGCTCCGGCAAGCACAACAACTGGTCCCTCTCCGCCCCCGGTTACGGCAGCCTGCTCAATCCCGGTTCCAGCCCGCAGGAAAACGCCATCTTCCTCACTCTGCTCTGCGCCACCATCAAGGCCGTGGACGAACATGCGGATCTGCTGCGCGCCTCCGTCGCCAAATCCGGCAATGAACACCGCCTGGGGGCCCATGAAGCCCCCCCGGCCATCATTTCCATCTTCCTGGGAGATCTGCTGGATGAAATCATTGAGCAAATCGAGAAAGGAGGCACTAAAAAAGCGCGCACCCAAAAGACCATCAACATCGGCGTGGACACCCTGCCCATGTTCCCCCTGGACGCCTCCGACCGGAACCGCACCAGCCCGTTTGCCTTCACAGGCAATAAATTCGAATTCCGCGCCGTAGGTTCCTCCCAAACCTGTGCATGGCCCATGACGGTGCTCAATACCATTGTGGCGGAAAGCCTGGATGAAATCTGCACCATCCTGGAACCTGTCAAGGACAAGCCCGAGGAGTTCCACGCCACCCTCAACAAGCTCCTTCAAAACATCATCAAGAAGCATAAGCGCATTCTATTCAGCGGAGACGGCTACGGAGAAGCCTGGGTAGAGGAAGCGGAACGCCGCAATCTCCCCAACATCCCCGGCACCATTGAAGCCCTGGCCGCTCTGGAAACGCCCAAGGCCAAGGCGCTTTTTGAAAAGTACAAAGTGGTCAGCCCCGTAGAACTCCACGCCCGCCATGAAATCCAGACGGAAATATTCCACAAGGAAATCAACATTGAAGCGGAAACGGCCCTCCTGATGGTGGAAACCCTTTACATCCCCGCCGTAACGGAACAGCTCACGCAGCTTACCACCGCCATTGCCCAGATGAAGGCATCCGGAATCAAGGCGGGAATGAAAGCTACTACGGATCGCGCCAACCAAATCGGCACGCTGCTGGATATTCTCCCCGGACAGGTGAGGGAACTGCGCCGCGCCGTGGATGAAGCCGATACCAGGGCCATCCAGACGGGCATGGACAATTTGAGAAGCACCATTGATATGCTGGAAAGCCTGACGGACGCAGACCTGTGGCCCGTCCCCACATACGCGGAACTGCTCTTTCTGTAAAGCAGGCGGGCTTTTCTGGAATAGAAAAACACTGTCTATCAATCATAAAGACTACTTATCCCAGTGCTTTCCGCAAGAAAAACGGCAAATTAATCGCCTGACGGATTGACAAAACAATCAAAATAGTTATCCTTTTCGTCCGGTTGTGCATAGGCCGCTTAGACGGACGGCACTGAATCTAGTAATTCACAAGAAGCATCTTTCAACATCATGAGCAAGAGGACTTATCAACCATCCAAGCGTTGCCGCAAGCGTCAGTTCGGATTCCGTGCACGCATGGCCACCAAGAACGGAGCGGACATCATCCGCCGCCGCCGCGCTAAAGGCCGCAAGCGCCTGCTTCCCAAGGGAGCCGAAATCCAGTACAAGCGCCACACCATCCAGCACGGCCGTTAATCCAGCCGCCAGGATTCGGTTAACGCCTCCTTGGAACTTCTTTTCACGGGCCGACCCGCGGGAGATGCGTCTTACTCGTCAACAAAGCATGACCAGGGCATTCCAATTTGCCCGGGTACGTAACGAGGGGCCATCCGTAGCAGGTCGGCTTATTGTTTTAAGCGCGACCCCTTTGGAACATCCGGAGGAACCCTCCAAATTCGGTATCATCTGTACGAAAAAAATCGGCTGTGCCGTTGTCCGCAACAAACTGCGGAGACGCGTGAGGGAAATACTGAGGGCGCACGGGGCTCCTTTTGAAAACGGCGTACACCTGGTGTGCGTCCTCCGCTGGAGGGCCGTGGAAGCCAGCTACGCCGACCTGGAACGGGACTGGCGGAAAGCCGCCCGAAAACTCAAATTGCAACTTCTTTCCCGGGAACAAGACAAGACATGATGAAATGGCTGCTCATCACCCTTGTAAAGGGATACCAAACCTTCATCAGCGCTCCCCTGCATGCCCTGGGGGGCCCCGGAAGCGGCTGCCGCTATACACCCACTTGTTCCCAGTACTTCATCCAGGCCGTTCACATCCACGGAGCCTGGCGCGGCTTTCTTCTTGGCACATGGCGTATTTTAAGATGCAACCCGTGGGGCGGATCAGGTTATGATCCCGTGCCCCCGGCGCGCCACCCACGCTGAACAATTACCTTTCTTTCCCTTTCCTTTCACCAACTCCAATCAAGCTATATCACATTATGGATCGCACAGCATGGATCATCATAGGCATCTGCGCCGCCCTTCTGGGCCTGAATATTTACATGGGCAACAATAAAAAGGCTGAAACCGCCCCCATTCCCGCACCGCAGACGGCTGTCGCCGCAGCCAATGCCCCGGTTGCCGGCGTCCGCCCCGGAGCCGGAACCTCCGCCCCGGAACAGGCCTCCGTCAACAAAGCCCTTGAAGAAGACAAAACCGCCCCGATCACTCTGGTAGCCACGCAGGAAGTGAACGGGAAGCAGCAACCCTTCATCACTTACACGTTCAACCGCATAGGGGGTTCCATCGGCACGGTTACCCTGCACAACGATATTGTGGACTCCCAAAAAGTCGCGGACCATAATATCACGATTAACGAAGCCCAGCAACGGGGCATCGGAGAACTCGTTTTCAACATGGATGCCACCCAGGATCCTTCCTATGACAACACCGTGTATAAGGAAGTGAAACGCACGGCGGACTCCGTAACCCTGGAAGGCTATGACCCCGCACGGCAGCTTTTCATCTCAAAAACGTACACCCTGCACCCCGTCAAAAATCTGGAAGGTGAAATATTGCCCGGCAGCAAATATCTCATTCGCCTGACCGTCTCCCTGCTCAATAAATCTCCCAATGTCCAGGATCTGCGCTACATGGGCATCTTCGGCGGGAGCGCCTATCCTATCGCCAAAAGCGAACCAAAAGATACCTACACCCATTTCTTTTACCATGCAGACGGCTCCCTGGAACAGGAAGTGCCTTCCTATTTCACAGGCGGCTTTTTCAGCAGTGCCAAGGCCCGCGTCCTGGAAGGCCCTCTCCAGGACCTGACTTATGCCGGCGTCATGAGCCAGTATTACGCCACCATCCTTCTTCCCCAGGACCAGTCCAGGGGGTCCACCGTGTACGCCACCCGCCAGGAATTTCCTTTGACGCATGAAGGCAACACCCTGGTGCCCGGCGTCACCGTGGCCATGGGAATCCCCAATCTGACCATGGCCCCCAATGAAATCAAGACGCTCACCTACGATATTTACACCGGCCCCAAATTCAACGCCTACCTGCGTGACCTGAATCTTTCCTATCCCGCCATCAGCGATATCATGGCATACGGCTGGCTCGTATTCCTGAGCGTTCCGATGAACTGGCTGCTCAACCTCTTCCACGGATGGTTCGGCAACTGGGGCGTGGCCATCATCTGCATGACCATCGTTGTCCGTGCTCTTATCTGGCCGCTGCACAAAAAATCCTATATGGCCATGAAACGCATGTCCCTGGTTCAGCCGGAGATGGTCAAACTCAAGGAGAAATATCCGGACGACCCTCAGAAGGTGAACATGGAAATGATGAAGCTGTACCAGAAATACGGCATCAACCCGGCCAGCGGCTGCGTCCCCATGCTCATCCAGATTCCCATTTTCTTTGCCTTTTACCGTGTGCTCCAGTATTCCGCGGAACTGAGAGGGCAGCCCTTCTGCCTGTGGATGACGGATCTTTCCCTGCCTGATACCGTGGGCCACCTGTTCGGCATTCCAATCAATATTCTGCCTCTCATCATGGCTGTAACCATGATTATTCAGATGAGGATGACGCCTCAGGCGGGAGAACGCTCCCAGCGCATTATTATGAACCTGATGCCTGTAATGTTCTTCCTGTTCTGTTACAATTTCGCTTCCGCCCTGGCCCTGTACTGGACCACGCAGAATTTGATCTCCATAGGACAAACAGCCCTTATCCGCCGCTTGCCCATGCCCGTGCTTTCCCCCGCCAAAAAGAAAAAGTCGGGCTTTTTCCAAAAGATGATGGAGCAGCAGCGTGCGGCCCTGGAAGAACAGCAGCGCAAAGCTAAAGGCCGCAACATGCGCAATATAACGCCTAAAAAGTAGGAATCCCTGCTCTGCCTTCCGCCTCTGCAAGTGCGTCCGCCCCTCCGCGGCCGCACTTTTTCATGAAAAGGCGCAGGAAAAAACATTCTGCCGGCGCAAGCCTCAAAAAAGGGAAAGGAACTCCCTTACAGAATTTCCTCAAAAAACCGGCCCTCTCCAGGTGGAGAGGGCCGGTTTTCCTCGTCATATATTCATTGCGTAGTTAATTGGAGCAGCTTGGCAGAAAATGCCAAACACCCACTGGAGCAAACCTAACGGATTATGAATTCGAAGTCAACAGGAAAGTTTGAATGGAAATGTGTTAGTGGAGTTTTGGTTTTGGAAATTCGGCTGGATGGCAATTGATAAAAAAGTGAATTGAAAGGTAACTGATTGGTATTCTTGTTATTTAGTTATTCAGGGAATTGCCGCGAATTCATAATCCGCTCAGAACCGGGCATTGCTGGAACATTTGACCTTCCTCCTGACATCAACCGCAACCACCATCCCCCTCGCAGCCGCATTTCTCTATCAACTGACAGTATGGTCATGAAAACCTCCTTATCCGGAACATTAGTCTTCAAATGCGGAATGGCTTAAGCAGGAAAAGCGGCGCCAACATGCCCGGCCATGAAACGGCATACAGGCCTATCAAAAAATGGGGGCCTCCGCACCCGCGGAGGCCCCTGCCTTACCCCAAACAACAGAAAACTGCTGCATGCTTCTTTCAGGAATGCATGGCCAGGGCATGCCGGTATTCCACCGGGAATACCTTGATGAATTTGCCGCGTTCTTCCGGCCAGTTGTTTAACAGGTCGTAAGCCCTGCGGCTCCTGGTAGCCATGTAATGCTCGTAAATGAGCTGAAGCAATTCCGCTTCATCGGCGGAATGCGGCATGACCGTTTCCAGGTCCACGCTGCCCAGGTTGCATTTCTGATCGAAGTTGTTGTCCGCGTCATACACGTAGGCCAGGCCGCCGGTCATCCCCGCGGCGAAATTGACGCCCACTTTGCCGAGCACCGCCACACGGCCCCCGGTCATGTATTCACAGCCGTGGTCGCCGATGCCTTCCACTACCATTTTGGCGCCGCTGTTGCGGATGGCGAAACGTTCCCCGGCCTGCCCGTGAAGGAAGATGCCGCCGGAAGTGGCCCCATAGCCGATGACGTTTCCGGCGATGACGTTGTCTGACGGTACGTAGGAGATATGATCCGGGGGGCGCACGATGATTTTGCCGCCGGACAAGCCCTTCCCGACAAAGTCATTCGCCTCCCCGACAAGTTCAAAGGTGACGCCAGGCGCCAGAAAAGCCCCGAAGCTTTGCCCCGCGCATCCGGTAAAGTGCACCGTAAGCGTATCTTCCGCCAGGCCGCGCGGCCCGAATTTCATCACCAGCTCACCGGAAAGTTCCGTCCCCACCGTCCGGTCCACATTGCGGACGTCTCGGCAGAGTTCCGTCTTTTCCCCCTTTTCCAGCAGGGGCTTCAATGCCGGCAGCAGATGGCGGCGGTCGTAGTTGTCCAGCGGTTCCTTTTCAAAAGAGGGGTCAAACCTGCGTCCATCCCCCTCTGCCGCATGCAGGATGGAGGAAAAGTCCAAATGCCGGGCCTTGTAAAAATCTATGGCGCGGTTGACGGAAAGCAGATCTGCCCTGCCTACGGCTTCATCCAGGGAACGAAGCCCCAGGGATGCCAGGATTTCCCGCGTTTCCTGGGCCACGAAGCGGAGGTAGTTGATGACGTATTCCGGCTTGCCGCTGAATTTGGCCCTCAGGGCCGGATCCTGCGTGGCGACGCCTACCGGGCACGTATTTTCATGGCACCTGCGGAGCATGGCGCAGCCGATGGAAACCAGGATGGCGGTTCCGAAACCGAATTCCTCCGCCCCCAGCAGGGCGGCCATCACGACGTCCCTCCCGGTGCGCAGCTGGCCGTCCACCTGGAGCCGGACCCGGGAACGGAGCTTGTTGAGCACCAGCGTCTGCTGCGTTTCCGCCAGCCCCAGCTCCCACGGCAGTCCGGCGTGCTTTACGCTGGTGAGCGGAGAGGCGCCCGTGCCGCCGTCGTGGCCGCTGACCACAACCACATCCGCATGGGCCTTCACCACACCCGCGGCAACCGCGCCGATGCCCACCTCGGAAACAAGCTTGACGGAGACACGGGCATCCGGATTGGAGTTGCGCAGATCGTAAATTAACTGGGCCAGGTCTTCAATGGAGTAAATGTCATGATGCGGAGGAGGAGATATGAGGCTGACGTTCTGCATGGAATGGCGCAGCCGGGCGATGTATGGATCCACCTTGTGCGCCGGGAGCTGGCCCCCCTCCCCGGGCTTGGCCCCCTGGGCCATCTTAATCTGGAGCTCGGAAGCGTGGCGCAGATAATTAATGGTCACTCCAAAACGCCCGCTCGCCACCTGCTTGATGGCGCTGTAGCGGGCTTCTCCCCGGGCGTTGGGTTCATAGCGGGCTTCATCTTCCCCCCCTTCCCCGGAATTGCTTTTGGCTCCGATTTTATTCATCGCAATGGCGATGGTTTCATGGGCTTCCGGGCTGAGGGACCCCAAAGACATGGCTCCGGAAACGAAACGGCGCAAGATGGAATCCACGCTTTCCACTTCTTCCAGGGGGATAGCGTCTGCCGGAGCAAATTCAAACAGGCCGCGCAAAGTGCAGAGATGCTGCGCCTGACGGTTGCTGTAATCCGCGAATTCCCGGTATTTCCGTTCGTCATTGTCACGCACGGCAGCGCGGAAAGCCTGAAGTGTCTGCGGATTCCAGAGATGATTCTCCCCTCCTTTCTTATACTTGTACTGCCCTCCCGCATCCAGCTTGTCCCCGTGTTCCGCGTTTTGCACGGCGCGCTGGTTGCATTCCGCGGCTATTTCATCCAGCCCTATGCCTCCTACGCGGCTGACGGTGCCGGGAAAGAATTCGTCAATCAGTTCCCGGTTCAGACCCACCGCCTCGAACAGCTGGGAGGAGCGGTAGCTGCGCAACGTGGAAATGCCCATCTTGGACATGATTTTGAGCAGTCCCTTGTCTATGGCATTAATGTAGTTGCCGGAGGCTTTCACTACATCCAGAGGGCAGTCCTGCGGCGCGGCCAGGGAAGTAACCGTCGCCAGAGCCAGGTACGGATTGACTGCCGTGGCCCCGAAACCCAGAAGCAGAGCAAAGTGCATTGTTTCCCTCGCCTCCCCGGTTTCCAGAATCAGACCCACATCGGAACGCAGCCCGGCGGACGTCAGCGCGCGGTTCACCACGGAACAGGCCAAAAGGCTGGGAACGGGAAGGTAGCCGTGCCCTATGTTGCGGTCCGTCAGCACCAGAATGCGCACGCCGGACCTGACCAGGCCCACGGCGGATTCCGCCAGGCTTTCCAGCGTCTCCCGCAGGGCTTTTCCGTCCCCTCCTTCCGGGAACTGGATGGAAAGCCTGGCGGAAGGGAAGCCGGCCTCCCGAATATTGCAGAGGCGGTTGAGTTCTTCATCCGTAATGACGGGGCGCGCCATCTTGATAAGACGGGCGTGCTCCGGCGTCTCTTCCAGAATGTTGGGATGGTTGCCTATGTATGTGGTCAGGCTCATGACCAGTTCCTCCCGGATGGGGTCGATGGGAGGGTTGGTCACCTGGGCGAACAACTGCTTGAAATAATTGAACAGGAGAGGCGCCTTTCCGGAGAGGACGGCCAGCGGCGCGTCATTTCCCATGGAGCCGAGGGGCTCCGCGCCTTTCAGCATCATGGGACGGATAATCAGCTCCACATCCTCCTGGGTAAATCCGAACTGGCGCTGGCGGCCCACGAGGTCCGGCATTTCCGCAGAAGCGGAAATGGAATCAAACAGAGAACGGACGGAAATCTTGTTTTTCTCCACCCAGCGGCGGTAAGGCATGCGCCTGGCCATTTCATTCTTGGTTTCAGCATCGGATACCAGCCGGTGGTTCACCAGGTCGCAGTAAATCATCTCCCCGGGACGGAGGCGGCCTTTGCGGGCTACTTTTTCCGCGGGAATGTCCGCCACGCCCGTTTCCGAAGCCAGAATGAAAATATCATCCGTGGTCAGCGTATAGCGCGCGGGGCGCAGGCCGTTGCGGTCCAGCATGGCGCCAGCATTGATACCATCGGAAAAAACGACGGCGGTCGGACCGTCCCAGGGCTCCATCATGGCGGAGTGGTATTCAAAGAAACCGCGCACATCCGGCCCCAAATGGTAATTGACGCCCCAGGCCTGCGGCATGAGCATAAGCATGACATGGCGCAGGTCCCGTCCGGCGGCGGCCAGCAGCTCAACCATGTTGTCCAGGCAGGCGGAATCGCTCTGGCCGGGGGGAATAAGAGGCAACAGCTTTTGCAGGTCATCCCCCAGCAGAGTGGAAGACAAATGCGGCTCACGCACGCTCAGGTGATTCAGGTTCCCGCGCAGGGTATTGATTTCCCCGTTGTGGGCCAGATACCTGAAGGGATGGGCCAGGCTCCAGGTTGGGAACGTATTCGTGCTGTAGCGCTGGTGGACAAGAGCCAGGGGGGATTTGAAATGCTCGCTGGCCAGATCTCCGTAAAATCCTTCAATCTGCGTGCCGAGGAACAGCCCCTTGTACACAATGCTGCGGCTGGAGCAGCTGCACACATAACAGCCTTCCACGCGCCGTTCCATTTCCCGGCGCATCACGAACAGTTTGCGTTCAAATTCCGCCTGATCCGCAAAACCGCTGCCGTCAATGAACAACTGACGGATCAGGGGGCACATGCGCTGGGCGTTTTTACCGATGCTGTCCCGATCCACGGGAACCTGCCTCCACGCAATCACGCTGCCGCCGTTTTCCGTGACGGCGGCTTCCAATTCCTCTTCATGGCCGCATCCGCCGAACATCATGGCCACCCCGTATTTGCCTCTGGCGGGAAGCTTGTTGGGAAGCGCCAGGCGGAAAAATTCATCCGGAAGGGCCAGCAGAATGCCCGCGCCGTCCCCGGTATCCGGATCGCTCCCCACGGCGCCGCGGTGCATGAGCCTCTTAAGAACAGTAATCCCCGTTTCAATGATTTTGTGGCTCGGTTCATTTTTCAGGTCAGCCACCAGGCCAACGCCGCAGGCGTCCCTCTCCTGTTCAAAATCATACAATCCCTGCGGCGCGGGAATGCCTGTCTCAAATTGATCGCTATTCATCAGTTTGCTGTTTTGTTTGGGTTAAGTTGACTTATTCGTAGCAAAAACCGTGCCAACATTGCCCAGACTTTCTATTTTCCCGCTTTCAAACTGTTTTACCCCCGTTTTACAAAGCCTGACGCGGCTGCCGGCATAACAGGACATTTTGAAGCGGAATAAAAATATCGTTCCCCCCAAGAAGAATTTTTTACATTTTTGTAATCACCCTTTTGTTGCGATTTTACATTTTTGTAATTCATTCTTATGCGCAGTTTTGTTTCCCTTTTTTGCAGCCCCTTCGCCATAATATTCATATTTCACTAATAATCAATAAATTAAAATTAGCAACATATTCATGAGAACATTTACCTGAAAAGTTGGCACGCTTCTTGCTAAAGAAAAGGTACAACAGTTAACCATGATGAGTGACTCGACACGAACACAAGCCATCAGCGCCATCGCTTCCCTGCCCGTGGGCGGAGCTAGCGAAAGCGCCCCGGTCAGCATTGATTATTACGGAGCGGATGTCTTCAGCACGGAAGTGATGAAGAAGTACCTGCCCAAAGATACGGCAAAAACCCTCCTGGCCACTATCCAGGACGGACTTCCTCTGAACGCGGACATTGCCGCAGATGTGGCCCATGCCATGAAGCAGTGGGCTCTGGAACGGGGAGCCACTCACTATACGCACTGGTTCCAGCCCATGACGGGCTCCACGGCGGAGAAGCACGATTCCTTCCTGGACCCCAAGGGAATGGAACCCATCATGAGCTTCTCCGGCAAAAACCTGATTGTGAGCGAACCGGACGCGTCCAGTTTCCCTTCCGGCGGCCTGCGCTGCACTTTTGAGGCCCGCGGATACACCGCCTGGGATCCCACCAGCCCCGCCTTCATCAAGAGGCACGGGAACGGAGCCACGCTCTGCATCCCTACCGCCTACTGTTCCTATACGGGAGACGCGCTGGATAAGAAGACTCCGCTGCTGCGCTCCCGCCAGGCATTGGGCAACGCCGTCAAGAAGCTGATGAAGTGCTTCGGGCTTCCGGACGAACACGTGACCATCACGCTGGGACCGGAACAGGAGTACTTCCTCATTGACAAGAATTTTTACCTGAACCGCCCGGACCTGGTCCAGACGGGGCGCACCCTTTTCGGCGCACCTCCCGCCAAGCACCAGCAGCTGGAAGACCATTATTTCGGCTCCATCAAGCCTCGTGTCCTTAATTTCATGAGTGACGTGGAACAGGAACTCTGGAGACTGGGAATCCCTGCCAAGACCCGCCACAACGAAGTGGCGCCCGCGCAATTTGAACTGGCCCCTCTGTTTGAGGACGTGAACCTGGCGATCGACCATAACATGCTGGTGATGGAGATTCTGCGCCAGCAGGCCAGCAAGCATGGCCTGGTATGCCTGCTTCATGAAAAGCCATTTGCAGGCGTCAACGGTTCCGGCAAGCATAACAACTGGTCCATTTCCTACGGAAACAAAAACCTGCTGGACCCCGGTTCGGACCCGCAGCAGAACGCCATTTTCCTGACCGTCCTGACCGCCATCATCGAGGCTGTTGACAAGCACAGCGACCTGTTGCGCAATTCCGTGGCCAGCGCCGGGAACGACCACCGCCTGGGAGCGAACGAAGCGCCCCCCGCCATTATCTCCATTTTCCTGGGAGCCCAGCTCAATGAAGTGATTGAGAATATGATCAATGGCTCTTCCGGCTGCGGCAAACGCAACGATACGCTCAAAATCGGCGTGGATACGCTTCCCGTCCTTCCCCGGGACGCGACGGACCGCAACCGCACCAGCCCGTTTGCCTTCACCGGCAACAAATTTGAATTCCGAGCACCGGGCTCCGCCCAATCCTGCGCGGGACCCATGATGACCCTGAACACCATTGTGGCGGAAGCCCTCGACTCCCTTGCGGAAGAACTTTCTTCCTTCGCTCCGGAAACATTCCTGCCGCAGCTTCAGGAAACGCTCAAGCGCAGGATTTCCGAACACAAGAGAATCATCTTCAACGGAGACAACTATTCGGAGGAATGGGTGAAGGAAGCGGAACGCAGAGGCCTCCCCAACCTGAAAAATACGATGACGGCCCTTCACACCCTGGTGAATGAAAAGAATGTGGCCCTGTTTGAAAAATACGGCGTCTTTTCCAGGCGGGAGCTGGAATCCAGGTTTGAGATTTTCCTGGAAGAATACCACAGACGCATCCGCATTGAAGGGCGCCTGTCCTGGGAAATGGCGGCCACCATCATCCTCCCCGCCCTGCGCAACGAATACGGGCAAACCGTTGCCGCGCTCTCCAGGGCGCTGGAAGCCAAGCGGACCAACGGTACCGCCGCCCTGCAGAAGCTGGCGGACAAGCTGGGCGACGCCCTGGATTCCATCGTATCCGACCTGGATACCCTGGAAACGGCGCTTACGAGCTGCCATGAGGACATCCTTGCCGCGATGTCCCGATTGAGAACCAGCGTCGATGCCGCAGAAACCCTGGTGAACGACCGGTCCTGGCCTCTCCCCAAGTACCGGGAAATGCTGTTCATCTATTAGTGGGTGCACCGACGAGCTCCGGAGTTGTGCCGCCCCCCTCGCGGGTCAAGCCTCTGCCCGCAGGGAAGGCACGGCTCCGGAGCCTTGGCGCGCCTTGCTCCGGCCTCCTTCCTCTTCCGTTTTCCACCGTTCCCCACGCTCTAAAAATCCGCGTCATTGACCGTAAAAAAACTTTCCTCCGGAGCCCGGCGGGCACTTAATTCCCCCGGCGGAAATCCGCGGTCCAGGACTACAGGATTCTTCCATCGCCATTATGCCTAAAGACACCTCCATCAAAAAGATTCTCGTGATCGGGTCCGGCCCGATCGTCATCGGCCAGGGCTGCGAATTCGACTACTCCGGCACCCAGGCCTGCAAAGCCCTCCGGGAAGAGGGTTATGAAGTAGTGCTGGTCAACTCCAATCCCGCCACCATCATGACGGACCCGGAGACAGCTCCGCGTACTTATATTGAACCGATTACTCCGGAGTTCGTGGAGAAAATCATCATCCGGGAAAAACCGGATGCCCTCCTCCCGACCCTGGGCGGGCAGACAGCCCTGAACTGCGCCATGGAACTGCACCGCAGCGGCGTGCTGGAAAGGGAAAAGGTGCGTATGATCGGTGCCAACGCAGACGCCATTGACCGCGGGGAGGACCGCAACCTGTTCAAGGAAGCCATGCTCCGCATTGGCCTGGACGTGCCGCGTTCCGGCATTGCGCATACCATGGAGGAAGCGCGCCGGGTGGCCGGGGATATTGGCACCTTTCCCCTGATTGTCCGCCCCGCCTTTACGCTGGGCGGCATGGGAGGCGGAGTAGCGTACAACAAAACGGAATTTGAAGAGATATGCGCCCGGGGGCTGGATCTTTCCCCCGTTTCCGAAATCCTGATTGAAGAGTCCCTGATCGGCTGGAAAGAGTTTGAAATGGAAGTAATGAGGGACCGCGCGGACAATTGCGTCGTCATTTGCTCCATTGAGAACATCGACCCCATGGGCGTGCATACCGGGGATTCCATCACCGTAGCCCCCATCCAGACACTCACGGACCGAGAATACCAGGCCATGAGGGACGCTTCTTTTGCCGTCATCCGGGAGATCGGGGTGGAAACGGGCGGTTCCAACATCCAGTTCGCCATTAATCCGACCAACGGCCGCATGATTGTCATTGAAATGAACCCCCGCGTTTCCCGCTCTTCCGCGCTAGCTTCCAAGGCCACAGGGTTCCCCATTGCCAAACTGGCCGCCAAACTGGCCGTAGGCTATACGCTGGACGAATTGCGGAATGACATCACGCGGGAAACGCCCGCCTGCTTTGAGCCCACCATCGACTATGTGGTTACCAAGGTTCCCCGCTTCACGTTTGAAAAGTTCAAGCAGGCGGACGAACACCTGACCACGTCCATGAAATCCGTAGGGGAGGCCATGGCCATCGGTCGTACTTTCAAGGAATCCCTGCAAAAGGCCTTGCGTTCCCTGGAAACGGGACGCTGGGGCTGGGGATTTGACGCGAAGGCCCCGCAGGCGCCTTCCGCAGAAGAAATCACGCGGAAACTGGCTGTTCCCACGGCAGAACGCATTTTCTGGATTCAAACGGCGTTCAGCAACGGATTTTCCCTGGATGAAGTGCAGCAGCTTACCCAGATTGATCCCTGGTTCCTGGCACAAATGCAGGACCTGGCCAAGGCGGGAGACAGCCTGGACAAGCTGGATCTGCGGGAAGCCAAGAAGCTGGGCTTTTCCGACAGGCAGATCGCCCTGGCCCGGAGAACCACGGAAGAAAACATCCGGAAGGAACGCCAGGAACAGGGCATTGTGCCCGGATATCGGCTGGTGGATACCTGCGCCGCGGAGTTTGAAGCCTACACCCCCTACTTTTATTCCACCTATGGAGATGAAAATGAAGCCCGCGAAACAGGCAGAAAAAAAATCCTCATCCTGGGCGGCGGCCCAAACCGCATTGGCCAGGGGATTGAGTTCGACTACTGCTGCGTGCACGCCTCCATGGCTCTGCGGGAAATGGGCTATGAAACCATCATCGTGAACTCCAACCCGGAAACCGTCTCCACGGACTATGATTCCTCCGACAAGCTTTTCTTCGAACCCCTGACGCTGGAAGACGTGCTCCATATCTGTGAGCAGGAGAAGCCGGACGGCGTCATCGTCCAGTTCGGAGGACAGACGCCGCTGAATCTGGCCAATGCGCTGGAAGCCCACGGCGTGCCTATTATCGGCACCAGCCCCAGGGCCATTGACCTGGCGGAAGACCGCGAACATTTCTCCGCCCTGTTGAAGGAACTGGGGCTGAAACAGGCGGACGCAGGAACGGCCACCAATGTGGAGGCCGCCGCCGCTATTGCCGCGCGCATCGGTTACCCGGTGCTGCTGCGCCCCTCCTTCGTGCTGGGCGGACGCGGCATGATCATCGTATATGAGGAAAAAGAACTGCGCCGGTACATGAATGAAGCCGTGGAAGCTTCCGAAGAACGCCCCGTGCTGATTGACCGTTTCCTGGAAAACGCCGTGGAAATTGACGTGGATGTCATCGCGGACAGGGAGCGCGCCGTCATCGGAGCCATCATGCAGCATGTGGAACCGGCGGGCATCCATTCCGGGGACTCCGCCAGCATGATTCCCGCCATGGGCATTTCCATGAAAATGCACAAGGAAATCACGCGGGCTTCCAAGGAGCTGGCGCGCAAACTGAACGTCTGCGGGCTGATGAACATCCAGTTTGCCGTAAAAGACGAACAGCTTTACGTCATTGAGGTGAATCCGCGCGCTTCCCGCACCGTGCCGTTCGTCTCCAAATCCATCGGAAGGCCCCTCGCCAAGCTGGCCGCACAGGTCATGGCCGGCAAAACGCTGGCGGAACTGGGCTTTACCCGGGAAATCACTCCGGAATACTATTGCGTGAAGGAAGCCGTTTTCCCATGGGGCCGCTTCCCGGGCATCGACGTGGTGCTGGGGCCGGAGATGAAATCCACCGGAGAGGTAATGGGCATTGATCCCGACCCGGACATCGCCTTCGCAAAATCCCAGGTCAGCGCATTCAATCCCCTGCCGACGGAAGGCAAAGTCTTCATTTCCGTGAATGACCGGGACAAGGAACGGGTGCTTCACATGGCCCGGCAGCTGGCGGACATGGGATTCACGCTGTGCGCCACGCGCGGCACGATGATTCACCTGCTCCAGCACGACATTGAATGCGAACGCGCCTACAAAGTCAACGAGGCGCGCCGCCCCAACATCGTGGACCATATTAAAAACGGGGATATTGATTTCATCATCAACACCCCCGGCTCCCACGACGCGCGGGCGGACGACATCATCATCCGTTCCTCCGCCATTGCCGCCAAAACCTCCTATTGCACCAACCTGGCTTCCGCACAGGCCTGCGTGAATGCCATTGAGGCGCTGAAGAACAAAAATCTTCAGGTGTGCACTATTCAGGAGTACCACGCCCAAAACCTTTAATCCCGCACCACCTAAGCATACTTACATCACCATGAGAGCCATTCTCGCACTGGAAGACGGAAGCGTCTTCATCGGTTCGCACTTCGGGGCCACGGGCACGGAAGTGGGGGAAGCCTGCTTCAACACGTCCATGACCGGCTATCAGGAAGTATTGACGGATCCGTCCTACAGCGGCCAGATCGTCACCATGACTTATCCTCTGATCGGCAATTACGGCGTCAACCCGGAAGACGGGGAATCAGGCAAAGCGCAGGTCAGCGGTTTTGTGGTGGCGGAACTGGCGAAAGTCCACTCCAACTGGCGTGCCACGGAATCCCTGGGCCCGTGGCTGGAAAAACAGGGCGTCATCGGCATTGAAGGGGTGGATACCCGCAAAATCGCCAAGCATCTGCGCTCCGCCGGAGCCATGCGCGCCTGCCTCACCACGGAGCTGACGCCGGAGGAAGCCGTGGAAGCAGCCAGAAACGCCCCCTCCATGGAAGGCTGCAATATCGTGGACAAAATCGGTTCCCACCCCATGACACCGGAGGAAGTGGACGCGCTGGTTACGGGAAAAACTCTGCCCCCTGCGGAATACGACATCGTCGCCTTTGACTTCGGCATTAAATACAACATCCTGCGCCAGTTGAGGGAAAACGGCTTCCGCGTAACCGTAGTTCCCGCCCACACGACGGCGGAGGAAGTGCTTGCCATGAACCCGGACGGCGTCTTTCTTTCCAATGGTCCGGGAGATCCCGCCACGCTGACGGACATTCACCGGGAAGTAGCTGCATTGATTGGGAAAGTGCCCATGTTCGGCATCTGCCTGGGCCACCAGATTATTTCCCACGCGCTGGGAGCGAAAACCTTCAAGCTGAAGTTCGGGCACCGTGGAGCGAACCATCCGGTCAAAGATTTGAAAACAGGCAAAATCAGCATTACGTCCCAGAACCATGGTTTTGCCGTGGATCCGGACACCGTGCCGGACAACGTGGAAATAACGCTGATCAATCTGAATGACAATACCGTGGAAGGCATCGCCCACAGGACGCTTCCCGTATTCAGCGTGCAATACCACCCGGAAGCGGCACCCGGCCCCAGGGATCCCCAGTATCTGTTCCGGGATTTCAGGAAAATGATTGCGGCCAGCAAGCGGCAACATGCCCGCTGACGGCTCTGCCCCCCCTTCCTATAGACCAGAGCATTTTCCTCGCCTCGCTGGGAAAAATGCGTTATTTATGCCCGGAGCCCATGAATTGCGGCTCCGGGAGAGGTTTCTTTTCATTTCATCAACCTCTCCCGCCAGCAAATAACCTGACACACCATATGAGCAAAATCGCATTAATCTCCGGCATTACGGGACAGGACGGTTCCTTTCTCGCAGAGTTCCTGATTGACAAAGGGTATGAAGTACACGGCATCCTGCGCCGGTCCTCCTCCTTCAACACGGGCCGCATCGAACACCTTTACCTGGACGAATGGGTGCGGGACATGAAGAAAAACCGCCTGATTAACCTCCACTACGGGGACATGACGGATTCCAGTTCTCTCATCCGCATCATCCAGACCGTGCAGCCGGATGAAATCTACAATCTGGCAGCCCAGAGCCATGTGAAAGTCAGCTTTGACGTACCGGAATACACGGCGGAAACGGATGCCGTGGGAACCCTCCGCATGCTGGAAGCCGTCCGCATTCTGGGCATGGAAAAGAAATGCCGCATCTACCAGGCTTCCACGTCCGAGCTTTTCGGGCTGGTGCAGGAAGTCCCCCAGAAGGAAACCACGCCGTTTTACCCCCGTTCACCCTACGGCGTAGCCAAGCAATACGGATTCTGGATTACCAAGAATTACCGGGAATCTTACAATATGTTTGCCGTTAACGGCATCCTGTTCAACCACGAAAGCGAACGCCGCGGAGAAAATTTCGTTACCCGCAAAATCACGCTGGCGGCGGCACGCATTGCCCAGGGCATGCAGGACAAGCTTTACCTGGGCAACCTGAACGCCCTGCGCGACTGGGGTTACGCCAAGGATTACGTGGAATGCATGTGGCTGATTCTCCAGCATGACACACCGGAGGATTTCGTCATCGCCACAGGGGAAATGCACACGGTCAGGGAATTCTGCACGCTGGCCTTCCGTGAGGCCGGAATAGAGCTGGAATGGGAGGGAGAAGGCGTGGAAGAACGCGGACGCGACAGGAAGACGGGCAATATTCTGGTGGAAGTGGACCCCAAATATTTCCGCCCTGCCGAAGTTGAACAACTGTTGGGAGACCCAACCAAGGCCAAAACCCTTCTTGGCTGGAACCCTACCTCCACTCCGTTTGAGGAACTCGTGCGCATCATGGTGCGCCACGACATGAAATACGTAAAAACTCCCGTTCATTTCTGAGATGAAAAAAAACAGCAGAATCTTTGTGGCCGGACACCGCGGCCTCGTCGGTTCCGCCATCTGGAAATCCCTGGAAAACAAAGGCTATTCCTACCTGATTGGCCGGACGCACAAAGAACTGGATCTGGAAGACCCTGCGGCCGTCCGGGAATTTTTTGACCGGGAAAAGCCGGAATACGTCTTTCTGGCAGCGGCGTTTGTGGGCGGCATCATCGCCAACTCCCGCTACCGGGCGGACTTCATCTTCCGCAATCTCCAGATTCAGCAGAACGTCATCGGGGAAAGCTTCCGGCATGGCGTATCCAAGCTCCTCTTCCTGGGGAGCACCTGCATCTACCCGCGCGAAGCCCCCCAGCCCATGAAGGAAACCGCCCTGCTCACCTCCCCGCTGGAATACACCAACGAACCCTATGCCATTGCCAAAATAGCAGGGCTGAAAATGTGCGAAAGTTTCAACCTGCAATACGGCACCAACTACATCGCCGTCATGCCTACAAATCTGTACGGCCCCAATGACAATTTCCACTTGGAAAACAGCCACGTGCTGCCCGCCATGGTACGCAAGATACACCTGGCCAAGTGCCTGATGGAAGGAGACTGGAACGCCGTGCGGAAAGATCTGAACGCGCGCCCAGTGGAACAGGTGGACGGCACGGCTGAAGAAAAGGAAATCCTGGCCGTGCTGGCCAAATACGGCATTACCCCCGGTTCCGTGGAACTGTGGGGTACGGGAACTCCCCTGCGCGAATTCCTGTGGAGCGAAGACATGGCGGACGCCTGCGTCCATGTGATGGAGCAAGTGGATTTCAGCCAGCTGCAAGAAGGAGGAAGGGAAGTGCGGAACTGCCACATCAATATCGGAACCGGGAAAGAAATCTCCATCGGCGGACTGGCCCGCCTGATTGCCGCTACGGCAGGGTACCGGGGAAATCTGGCGTTCAACGCAGACAAGCCGGACGGCACCATGCGCAAGCTGACGGACGTCTCCAAGCTGCACTCCCTGGGCTGGAAACACCGGGTGGAGCTGGAAGAGGGAGTGGAACGCATTTACCGGTGGTATCTGAGCCGGATGGAAGCCGACGGCAACTGACTTTTCGGCCAGCTCCCCTCACTCCAATGACCAGCCCCCCGGACAACCAGGATACGCCCCCCGCCAAAGCCAGCCTGTGGGCACTGAGCCCCCTGCTGGTTTTCTTCCTGCTTTACCTGGTCATCTCCATAGCCGTACAGGATTTTTACGCCGTGCCGGTCACGGTAGCCTTTATGGCGGCAGCTGTCTGGGCCGTTTTCATCACCCGCGGAAAAAGCATGGCGGAACGGGTGGATCTGTTTTCCTCCGGAGTAGCCAACCGGAACATCCTGATGATGGTCTGGATTTTCGTGCTGGCAGGAGCCTTCGCCCAGTCTGCCAGGGATATGGGAGCCATTGACGCCACCGTGCAGCTTACGCTGCGGCTTCTTCCGGACAATCTGCTGTTTGCCAGCGTGTTCATCGCCTCCTGTTTCATCTCCCTCTCCGTAGGAACATCCGTAGGCACCATTGTCGCTCTGGCTCCCGTAGCCACAGGGCTGGCACAAGCCACGCAGGTCAGTGCCGGCATGATGACGGCCATTGTGGTGGGGGGAGCATTCTTCGGAGACAATCTTTCCTTCATTTCAGACACCACGATCGCCGCCACCCGTACGCAGGGCTGCGCCATGCGGGACAAATTCCGGGCCAACATAAAGGTGGCGCTCCCCGCCGCTCTGCTGGCCCTGGCCTGCTACATCCTGCTCGGATGGAACGTGCAGTCCCCCTCCACAGCGGATATCTCCATTGAATGGATGAAAGTATTTCCCTATCTGCTCGTGCTGGTGACGGCCCTGGCCGGAATCCACGTCATGGCCGTTCTGACCATGGGGCTCCTTGCAACGGGACTGATTGGCGTCGGCATGGGGTATTTCTCCTTCATGGCCTGGTTCCAAGCCATGGGCAGCGGCATGACCGGCATGGGAGAACTGATCATCGTCACTCTGCTGGCCGGCGGCGTACTGTCCATCATCCGTTTCAACGGAGGCATCGCGTATATTATCGGAAAAATTACGGCCCATATCCGCAGCAGGCGCGGCGCGGAATTCAGCATTGCCGGGCTGGTTTCCCTGGCCAACCTCTGCACGGCCAATAATACGATCGCCATCATCACGGCTGGCCCCATCGCCAAGGAAATAAGTGACAAATTCCATATCCCACCCAAACGCAGCGCCAGCATTCTGGACACCTTTTCCTGCCTGGTTCAGGGAGTCATCCCCTACGGTGCTCAAATGCTCATGGCCGCCGGAATCTCCCAGGTTTCTCCCCTGCTGATCATGAAATACCTGTATTATCCCCTGATTCTGGGCATCTGCTCCACCCTTGCCATTGCGCTGGCACCGGGAGGGACGGAAAGACGGGGGAAACGCTGAAAAGCCCATACGGAGAAAGGACGGCAAG